>Ga0209511_1001871_pt1 | contig 17956 bp, 13 predicted proteins | sample SSSSmetaG_FD_184141 | JGI IMG/M metagenome (GOLD analysis project Ga0209511, IMG submission 184141) | Glacier valley bacterial and archeal communities from Borup Fiord, Nunavut, Canada, to study Microbial Dark Matter (Phase II) - ​SSSS... | ecosystem: Environmental > Aquatic > Freshwater > Ice >...
TTGTCAGGAACCGCATAACCAATGTATGGATATTCCTGGTGGCGGTTGGTGCCGCGAAGCTTCAGTTTCTGACCGTTTAACACAAATCCATCGGTTGCTGAAAATGAAAAAGTACGGATGCCGATAATTTCTGATAATGAATCAACCGGCAGATTATTGCTCAGGACCCTTACTTTCAATTTATAAAGTGAAGGGCTTTCGGGCGACCACAAGGTTGGTTTTTCAACCTTTAATTCCTGTTTGAACTGAACATAGCCTCCGACTGATACATTTTGAGCTACTGCATTTTCAGTAAGAACTGTTTTCCCTTTTGCATCCATCAAGGTGATTTGTAATGAAGCTGGTTTTGCTTCTTTAGATTCATTTTCAACATCAGCCTGCACGTTGATTTTTGCTGACTGTTCTGTAACATCACTGTAGGTGACCAGCAAACCGCCTCCGGCAACCCGGTTAGCTGTAATCGGATTTGAAATATGAAGTTCGTCTTTTATTTCGATGGTCACATTGCGGTACAATCCGCTGTAATAATTAAAATCGAGCGTTGCCAGCGGTTTGCTAGGCGGAACCAACGGGTTGTCGCGGTTATCGAGTTCAACAATTATGCAATTCTGACCACCAAATTTGACTTTCCCATCCAGTTTTACTTCAAAAGGGAGGTAACCTCCGGAATGTGTCTGTATTAATTCCTCATTGATGTAAATTTTGGCAACCTGCATAGCCGCACCAAACTGAAGTGACACAGATTTCTGATCGAACTGTTTTGGAACCGTAAAAAACTTACGGTAGCGTGCTGTTCCCTGCCATTGTTTTTCCTGCGAATCAACCGCTTCGATGTTTGCGGTATGTGGAAGTGTTACCTTCTGCCAGGTTAATTGTTGCTGATCGCTTTTCTTAAACAGTTCAGGAGAAATACTGTCAGTGGGATCTTTGACAAATTCCCAGCCTTCATTAAAATTTCCTTCAAGCTTTGAAAACATAACTGGCGCAGACTTGAGGCAGGAGGAAAGCAGTAAACTCAGGATGAACAGGTAAAAGATTTTTTGGATAGTCATATAAATATTTTAGAGGTTTGTGCATTACTTTTCATTTCCATCCCAATACATCCTGATAATAATATTGTTTCGATTTCACATCCGCTTTTATTTGCGAAAGTGAAACCATTTCATTTCCGAAATTCTGTGAAAATCCAATTCCAGCCTGAATAACAATCAACAAAATGATCAATAATTTATTCATAATGAATTATTTAAGTTGTATGAATGTTTATAAGTGGTTGTGGACTATTAGGCCTGTAAACTTACATAGTTTTTAGCAATTCCAAATCACAAAATTTTGGTTTGTTATTTTCAAAACGGGGCCTTCCTGACTTAAAAAGGGATTTATACATCCTTCGATGTTTGTTCCGGGTTCTAATGGGTGACAAATCTCACGATAGTTTTTTTTTCGCAATGTTACTTTTAAACAATGAGCCCCTTCCTGATAGGAAAGGGGCTACGCTGTAAACCAGTAAAATCGATTTGTTTTGAACTTGTCAGTCAGGTTTTTGTTAAGGATATTCTGAAGAATTGCATTCGGGTGGATGTTCTACTATTGCCCCATGATTTTTTTTGTTTCCTGGTCGGTCCAGTCAGTGATAAGTAACATTTGCGCCTGGTTTAATTTTGTGTCAGGATGCATCAGGGTATAAATCTTCATTGGCATTTCCTTCTTGGTAATTTGTTCCTTAATATCTCCCAGTTTCCGGATAAGTTTTCGTTTATTGTAAGTATTCCACTCCGAAAAATTCAATGCCTCGCGCCCTTTTGAGACATCACGTGCTATTAGCCAGGATACAGGTGTAACATGAGCATACCAGCGATAAACGGTTTGATTTGAATGGCAATCAAAACAGGAAGTCTTTAAAATTGTCATCACTTCGCTGGATGCATTTTGTACCTGGATATTATCCGGTAACGGAACTGAGGAATTAGGAGGAAGTTTTGACGGGATCAACTGAATTACAACAAGAATTACCAGCAGGATGGCTAACGAGAAATACAATTTTTTCTTCATTCTTTTTACTTCATTAACGCATCTGCCGTGGCCACTGCCCAATCTTTCAGGATTTTAGAATCAGCTTCCGAAATTTTGGCCTCGGGGTGCATTTCAATCATTTTCTTTGGGGGCATTTCTCCCTTATCAAGCACTTCAACAATTTTATCGAGCTTCGATACCTTGACTGACTTCTCAAGACCCATCAAAGTCATCCAGTTAAGTGCCTCTTTTGCCTTTTCCGATCGCCCTTCGGGACTATGGCAACCTAAACATTTACTGTCAATTACTTTTTTTACCGCTTCAGGATATTCGGTCGATACGCCGGCTTTTACATCCTGGCCCCCTCGATTTGTTAGCGCAATACCTTGAAATGAAACTGCGACAATGGCTAAACCCATGATCAGAACTGCTCTTTTTTTCATGCTTTTAATAATTAAGTGAAACATTATTAACTGAATTAATCTTTATAATGGACCTTTTAATTCTAGTCAACAAACAAAGTTTCGTTTGGTTTTGACTTCTCTTCGTTCATAATGGAATAATTTATCACAAGTATAACATTAGTCGGTTGAAATTTAAAGCTATTCAGGGTTGTGTGAAATTGGAACTAAACCAAACAACGACAATTAGGCTGGAAAACAATATTTAATGATGCTTATTTGGATTGGATTACTAAATATTTGTAACTAATTTACCCCATAAATCTAAATGAGAATGGAAAGATTTGTGTTTTCAAACTTAATTTCCCGGGTAGAAATTCAAATACGTATCAATGAAAATACCTTCGTGCCATTTCAAACAAAGGGGTAAACTAACCTAATAAAACGTTAGTTGATTACGATTAAATAATTTCTGAACTCCATAATGTCCTCAGGAACTGCTCTGCAGGGATAATTTCCACGCCATTCATAATTCTTGCATATTTATCTAAAGAAACTACAATGGATCTGGCTTGCGGAAAATCTTCTTGAAATGCTTTTAATCCCTTTAGATGACGTGATTTCACTTCGTCTGTTGATTTTATTTCAATAGCAATACGTCCATTCCCTATTATCGCATCCACCTCGTATCCTGAACTTGTTCTCCAATAGGTAATATTTTCATATGACTGTGTGTAACTTAAATATGCAATTAATTCCTGAAAAATTAAATGCTCGAATGAATGACCAAAAATTTCAGTTCCGGGTAGTATATTTTTCCGATTCAATAAATAATTGGCAATACCAACATCAAAAAAATAGAATTTGGGAGCCAGAATTGCCCTACGTTTTACAGTAGCAGTAAAGCCTGGAATAAGATACCCTATCAAAGTATCCTTCAAAATATCAAAATAATCTTTTACTGTCCGGTGATCGATTCCACAATCCTGCGCAATGTTTTTATAAACAATCATTTCACCATTACTCATTGCAGCAACTTCCAGAAAACGGGAAAAAGATTTTAAATTTCGGGACAAAGCTTCTTCCCTGATTTCCTCATTTAAATACATTCCAATATAGGCACGAAATCGTTCCCATGGATTACTAATCATATAGTGTCTGGGTAACATACCATTATTTACTGCTTTGACGAGATCAAAATCCGGAATTTCGGAGCTGACTAATGGAAATAACATTCTTCTCAAAGCTCTACCTCCTAATAAATTAGCACCACTTCTTATTAATTTACGAGGACTTGACCCACTCAAAATAAAGCGGATCTTTTTTTTATAAATCAAAGCATGTATCTCATCCAAAAGTTGAGGAATTTTTTGTATCTCATCAATAATCACTAAATCACCTTCTTTCATGGATTCCAATTCTTCGCTCAGCAATGAAGGCTTACGAAGGAACCGCTCAAATTCTTTTGCCAGTAATAAATTATAATATCTGGCTTGCGGATAGATTTGTTCAAGCAAAGTTGTTTTACCCACCTGGCGTGCTCCCCATAAAAAGACACTGTCATTATTCTCGTCTTCTAAAGATAATTTGCGGATATACATGTCGAAAATTGCAATTATATCATGATAAAATTACATTTGATGATTCAAATATAGAAAATAATCTTCAATAACCCAACCAGTATATTCAGTGAAAAAGCAAAACCATCGTTAGAGCATGGTTTCGCCGCTCAATATATTGTTCTTCCTGGTACGCCGAATTGAACGATGATTGGTCAATGGTAGAAAATAACAGCACCCAGACTTTTAAAAGCCGGGGCGCTGAATGAATTGTAAAAGTGAAATCCCAAATAACCGTTGTGAGAAACTGTATTTTATTATGCAGGTTTATCCTCTTTATCTTCAGTATTTTCGATACGTGTTGCACGGCTGTGGGCAATCGCAACAGTATCTGTAATGATCTGGTTGATTGCTTCTTTGGCTGCACCAAAAAGAGCGCCATCCAGATCGCTGTTGGTATCGATATAGTAGAGCAATGTCTTCAGGTATTTTGTAATCCGCGACTTTGAATCTTTAACCAGCGGATAATTAATGTCTGCCTCTGTTTTAATTTTGATTTGATAGGTTTTTTCAAATGCATCCTGGCTGCTTTTTAACTCTTCAAACCTTTCGGTGGCGCCAATTGTCTCGAGTGCCTGCTGTGCGGAGGGTGTCTCCAGGGCTTCAATCAATGTATTTAGTTTAGCTGTCTCCTTTGCGTATCCAAGATTAGAGACACTGTTGCCTACATTGTCAAAAATAGCAGAGATCGATCTGCCGGCAGCGGCTTGTATTGAATTTTTACCGTGGCTGCAGGAACTCGCATAATCGCGCAGGCTGATAAAACCATCCTCCCTTTCCTCGTCTCTGACAAGAAGAACAGGGGTAAACTCACTGTTAAAAGCCTTCCCCAATGCTTTTGCCAGATCACTGTTGCCTTGCCCGATGTGCAAACACAATGTGGAAGTGTACGGATCGCTGCCAAGAGAGAGTTTACTTGCATCAACAATCCGGGTAGATGCGGTGTAAAGTTCATTCGAATTCAAAATACTAAAAGGCATGTTTTTCATAAAAAATAGATTTAGAAATGAATAAATGATTCTTTAAAAATAGATTAACAGAGACAAACTGAAACTATTTACGGAAAAATAACATGTTAGTTACAATAAATAATCATTTCACACAAAATAAATTCACTAAATAGCGATTATTTACGATTATTTGCCTTAAAACATCAAAATATTCAAAATCGGTCTTCATATGCTACTTAACAAATATAAACGAATGTATTCATCTATTCTTTAACACCCCCCTAGCCGGGATGACCAAATCAGATCTTGTTTTCCGGTCTAAAAAATTTTAGGTGCCAAATCAGATCTTGTTTTCCGGTCTAAAAACTTTTAGGTAACCAAATCAGGTCTTGTTTCCCGATCTAAAAACTTTTAGGTAACCAAATCAGTTCTTGTTTTCTGATCTAAAATTTTTTAGGTGACAAATCAGTTCTTGTTTTCCGATCTAAAAACTTTTAGGGTACCAAATCAGATCTTGTTTCCCGATCTAAAAAATTTTAGGGTACCAAATCAGATCTTGTTTCCCGATCTAAAAAATTTTAGGGTACCAAATCAGGTCTTGTTTCCCGATCTAAAATTTTTTAGGTGACAAATCAGATCTTGTTTTCCGGTCTAAAAAATTTTAGGTGACAAATCAGATCTTGTTTCCCGATCTAAATTTTTTTAGGTGACAAATCAGATCTTGTTTTCCGATCTAAAAACTTTTAGGTAACCAAATCAGGTCTTGTTTCCCGATCTAAAAACTTTTAGGTAACCATTCAGATCTTGTTTTCCGGTCTAAAAACTTTTAGGTGCCAAATCAGGTCTTGTTTTCCGGTTTAAAAACTTTTAGGTAACCAAATCAGGTCTTGTTTTCCGGTCTAAAAACTTTTAGGTGCCAATTCAGATCTTGTTTTCCGGTCTAAAAATTTTTAGGGTACCAAATCAGGTTTTGTTTCCCGATCTAAAATTTTTTAGGTGACAAATCAGATCTTGTTTTCCGGTCTAAAAAATTTTAGGCAAACAAAATCAGGTTATGTTTGCCGGTCTGAAAAATATTAGGTAACCAAATCAGGTATTGTTTTTGTAATTCTCAATAGGGAGAAACGGCATTTGCGTAACTAGCTTATCTTTTAGAAAAGTGATCAGCTATTTCCAAATTGTGATGCATTAAAAAAAGGATCCACGAAACGCAGGTTACGTAGCTGAATATGGGGGATAGGGCGATGGGGTGATGAGATCCTATCAATAGCGACCATCTGGAATAAATATTCAATTTGAGTTTAAACTGCCGGCAACAAAAAAAGAGACTTCCCTAATTTTTAGGACTGCCTCTTTAGATTGAATATTCCAATAACTGGATTACTTATTATTTTAATGCAATAATACGTTACCGTAAAACTGCAGTTGAACTTGATTTTATAGGATTTTTGTTACTGTTTTTTTAGTTTCAAAATCACACTTTTATAAGGTTTATTCAAAGGCCATGGAATACCAATATTCATTAAATACTCACCTGATAGAACTTCTTCGCCCTTCTCTCCAAAGATATATTTTGCATTTGGTTCAAGTCCCTTTAATAACAGTTGTTTACTTGACCGTGTCTCAACGGTTGATCCTTCCATTGTTATTCCAAGGTTAAAGCAAAATATAACAGCTTCAGAGGCATCCGGTGCTACATATTCCAATGAAATTCGATTTCCTTCGAAAGGTGATTTAAGACGGTATAAAGTACCTTGCTGAACCAGGTGTCGAATGCTTTTGTATTCAGCAATCTTTTTTTGTGCCGTTGCCTTTTGATCATCATTCCATTCGGCTATATTTTGTCCGATACCCAGTACACCTGTCATTGCTACATCGAAAATATAATCTAATGAGTTATGATCATTTCCCGTAGTCCAGCATACCATGGTGTTAGCAGGGAAAGCACTGAGGTAACCATATTGAATAAACAAACGATCGATGGGATTGGTATTATCACTTGCCCATGTCTGATCCATTCGTGAAAGCATCCCCAGGTCGGGGCGCCCACCACCACTGGAACAAGATTCAAATAATACATCAGGGAAACGACCACGCAATTCATCGATTAATCGGTATAGGTTTTGAATATAAAGCAAACGTACTTCTCTTTGAATGCTTTCAATCGCAGAGGGCCAACCGGGTTGTGTGAGTCCGCGGTTACGGTCCCACTTTATGAATTTAATATTGTGGTTTTTCAGTAAATCGGTCATTGAATGGAGCAGATATTGATAAACATCTTCGCGACCCAAGTTCAGTGTTAGTTGATTACGCCATTCTGTTTTAGTGCGATTTGGAAAATAAAGTGCCCAATCCGGGTGTTTTTTATATAATTCACTCTTAGGATTGATCATTTCAGGTTCAACCCAAATACCAAAATCTAAACCCATATCATTAATCTTTTTGATCATAGGATTTAGTCCGTTGGGAAACTTTTTCAAGTCTACAGACCAATCACCCAATCCTGAATGATCATCTTTTCGACCTGCGAACCAACCATCGTCAATCACAAAAAGTTCGACTCCAAGATTCTTTGCCTCCTTTGCTAATCGTAATTGATTGTCTTCATTTACATCAAAGCCTGTTGCATACCAGCTATTATAAATAATAGGCCTGATTTTGTCACGTGTTGGTGCGGGGAGAATTTCATGGCGTACATAGGCAGCTGTCAAACGGGCAACTTCGTCGGTTCCGTTCTGAGTAAATCCTACACTCATTTTTGGTGTCACAATTGTTTCACCGGGTTTTAGTTCCCATGAGGAATCCCAGAAATTGATGCCTCCTGCAATTTGTAAATGGCTGCTGTAAGTTGATTCCATGTCGATCCGCCAATTTCCACTATAGTGGACTTGTCCGAACCAGACATTACAATTGGATGCATCGGTGCCTTGTTGTGGTGTAATGGCAAACCAGGGAGTATTCTGAAAAGCATAAAAATCCCGCGATTGCAATGTCTTTATACCGGCTGTTAGTTCTGTTTTTTGAAGTTGAAATTCACTTAACCAGCGACCTGCATGATGGGTCAGAAAATATCTGTCGGCCGGTAATGTGATGGAGGCAGAAAGAAGGTTCTCAATCTTAATCACATCTTTCTTTCCAACGTTTTTGACTTCAATCCATTTTTCCAGGATATCATATTCAGGGAGTACCCGAATATATGAAACCACAACAAAGGGATAATATTTATCCTTTTGGGTGATGCAAAGGGTTTTTTTATTTTCTATTTCAATAATTTCAGCACTTTCAAACTTTAACTCACAATCACGGGTGTGGTCTGCAAAAATAAGTTCTGCTATTGGAATTTTATCTGCATAGCTTCCTCTGACCGGGACTTCAGTAATCACAAAAGGTCCATTCTGGCGAATGCGGCCTTGATCGGTGATTTGTTCGGCATGCGCTTTTGGGCCAAAAAATAATGGAATAACCTCACCTTTTTCGTTGACAATTATTTGATAGACGCTTGATTTTGTTTCTATATTCCAACCTTTAATGTCTTTGCTTTTGGAAATATTACTAATCTGACCAAACGCGCTGAAAGTATATAAAAGGAAAATGATAGCACTTATTTTATTGATTATCATATTTTTATATTAATGAATTATTGTAATTCCAAATGTCCAGTTTTGTGATTCACCTGGGGCAAGTGTAATTAGGCCGATTCCATTGTTGAATGCGTTCGGAATGCATGTCATTGGCTCAACTGCAATACAGTTTCGTTCTTTTGGAATGTAATATTGAACGTAATTATATTGGGATATACCGGATTTCTGCCATATTTCAACTTCTAATCCAGTATTTGGATCTGATATTCTTGTTACCCCAACATTGGCCTCAGTTTGAGCAATTTCAAAACAATAGTTTAATTCAATATCCCCAATAATAGTATTTCCATCGTGTTGAAAATCGGCCGTCTTAAGGGTCGGGATATATTTTTCATCTATCAGATAATACTTGTTTCCGGGCAGCGTTAATATCCAGTCGTCCACTTTTCCGCCAAGAGCAAAATAGGGGTGCCATCCATCACCAACTGGCATGATTGTATTTCCTGTATTACAGACATCAGTTGTGATGGTGATTCCATTATCCTGTAACGAATAGCTAATAGTCAGAAGATAAGGAAACGGGTATCCTTCTGTTGCTCCATCATAACTGAGTGTTAACTTTAGTATTTCAGGATTACTTTCAATCTGAAATACTTCGTTATAAACGAATCCGTGTAAAGCATGAGGGTAAGAAGGTTCGTTGCAGGAAAGTTGTAGCTTTTTATGATTAAAACTATAGAGCCCGCCATTAATTCTGTTGGGAAACGGAGATAGTTTTGAACCCGAATAGGCTACTACATGTTTTGTATTGAATACATCAGGATCTTCACTGGTCCAAAGAATTGAAAACCATTCATCGTTTTTTCGAAGTGAAAGACTTCGCAGCATTCCTCCCAGTTCAGGCAACACACATAACCGAACGCTATTTATACTGTTTATTAAACAAAGTTCCTTATATGCTCCGAAACTTGTTTCCAGAATTTGCATGGGATTGAATTAAAATAGGACGGTCGAATTATTTGTAATTGACCGTCCTATCAATTATTTATTAATAGTTTGGGTTTTGGGTGATATTTTTATTGATATCAATTTCACGTTGTGGTATTGGCCACAGTTCGTGTTTTCCCTGAACCACATTGCTACCTGCCTGTGTATTCCATTTTTTAACCAGCTCATAATATTTGCCGGCACGGGTCAACTCAAATCGTCGTTCACCTTCATAACATAGTTCCCATGCACGTTCCAACAATATTTGATCGCGGAATTCAGATTGAGATTTAACAGGGAAATCCGCTAAACCTGCCCTATTGCGTATCATATTAAGGTATTTGTAACTATTGTTGTCATTTAGTTCATTCAATGTTTCTGCATACATTAATAATACATCTGCATATCGAATAATGTAATGGTCAATGCCAGTGCCTTGTGAGTTGTCATTAGGGGTCTTCTCTCTGAATTTTTTGATATGTGGTTTTTCAAATACAATAGGACCGGTCGTGCTTGAATTGATATCTGCATATTCATCAGGGAAATCAGCGGTTGATGTCCAGAATGTAAATTTAAAACGAGTATCTTTAATTTTATCATAAGAGTTATAAAAAGCATCCGTTGGTAATTCGTTGCTCCAACCTCCTCCACGTGAGAGTCCGCCTCGTGAATCGTAATAAAGTTCAAGCGGTGCAAAATTAGTGTGCACATCACTTGCTTGTCCAAATGTGCCTTTTGTAAAGTTTACAGTCCAGACGCTTTCTTTTCCAGGAATATTACTATCCGCAAATGCATCAGAATAATTTGTGAAAAGTTCATATTGTGTACCATACTTTTTATCTTCAACTAACTCCTTCAAAATAGTCTTTGCTTCGGTCCACATGGCTGTCTTTTTTAAAGGACTTCCGGCCATTGTAACATAAACTCTTGCCAACAGTGCAACACAAGCACCCGAAGTGATTCTGCCCTGATCTTCAGATGATGACCATTTGTTCGGTAAGACTTGGGCACCCAGTTTCAAATCTGCAATAATTTGGTTATAGATCTCTTCAACCGGCGTCCTGGTTAAAGCGTTTAATGCATCAGGATCTGAAGTTGGTTTTAATATTAATGGCAAAGCGCCAAAGATTCTCACTCCGTCAAAATAAAATAAGGCACGGAATGCTCTTGCCTGAGCCTCAATTATCTTCTTGTTGGTTTCATCCATCTGTACATTTGGAATGGCCTGAATAAGATAGTTGGCGTTTTTAACACCTCTGTAAACATAGTCCCAAAAGTACCAGGGAATTTCTGATGAAGAATTGAAGTCTGTACGTAAAGAAGCAATCTGATTATGTAATGGCCATCCATTAGCTGGCGTGAGTTGTCCACAATCTGTTCCCCAACCAAACCAATTTGGTGCACCCCACATATTTGAATATCTTTCTTGTGGCATTGCATAAATTGAGTTTAATCCCATTTTTAAGTCGCTCTCCGTTGTATAAAAATTGGAAGGTGTAAGGAACGTTTTAGGTGATTCATTCAGATAATCTTTGCATGATATTCCGACTAAACACCATATTAAAAGAACGATATATAATTTTGCTTTCATGTTTTCTTAAATTTATATATTTAAAATTTAGCATTGAATCCAATAGACAAGATTCGCATAATAGGATAAGGACTATTTCGCGCGTTATTTGAGTAATCACCGTCTTCTGGATCCATCCCTGTGAATTTAGTAAAAGTCAATAGGTTCGTTCCTGTAAAATAGAATCTTATATTGTCTAGCCCAATTTTTTGAGCAATAGGATGTGCAAGGGTATAGCCTAGCGAAACACTTTTCAGCTTTATAAAAGAAGCATCTTCAAGAAATTCCGTTGAAGTCATGCTGGAACGATTGGATCCGCCTAAAGCTGCCCTTGGATATTTATTTGTTGGATTAGTTGTAGTCCACCGTTCGAGTATTTCCCGGCGATGATTATCATAGCCATCACCAGCCAGCAACTTATAGTTTAATCCATTGTAAACATCACGTCCTTGTTCAAATGTTGCAAAAACATTTAAATCAAATCCTCGATAGGTAACATTATTTGTTAACGATCCATAATAATCAGGCGTTAAATTCCCTTGAAAGGCTCTATCTTTATTATCGATTTTTTGGTCATTATTTAAATCTCTGTATTTAACATTGCCAGGTACAGAACCATATTTAGCCGCCTCAGCAACTTCAGTTGTTTGCCAGATTCCAATTTTTTCAATCATATAGCGCGCACCAATTCCAATTGGTTGTCCAACCCAATGTGTGGTTCCAATTTGAGTGGTACCATTTCCTAAGGATGTTAATTTGTTTTTATTCCCCGCCAGATTTAATGTTGTATTCCATTTCACACCTTTGTCAATTACTACAGAATTCAATGTAATCTCGAGTCCCTTATTTTCAAGATTTCCAAGATTGGCATAACCATTTTGAAATCCGGAAACATCGAGAATTGGTATTGAGCGAATTAGGTCTTTTGTATTTTTAATATAATATTCGACTGTAACATTCAACCTTCGATCCAAAATACTAAAGTCCAAACCGGCATTGAATTGCTTAGTTGTTTCCCACTTTAGATTTTCGTAAGAAAGTTGGCTCGTATAATACCCTGCGGCCTCAGTTCCATTCCAGTTATAAGAAGATGAACCTAACCGCGCCTGGGTCATATAAACACCAATTGCCTCTGCATTACCTGCTAGTCCATAGCTGGATCTTAATTTTAAATCATTGAAAAAGTTTAATGATTTTATAAATGGCTCCTCAGTCATTTTCCAGGCAATTGCGGCACTGGGGAAAAATCCCCATTTGTTATTTGCCCCAAATCTGGAAGATCCATCTGAACGGAAATTACCGGTAATAATATACTTGTTGTCACGTGTATAAACCATTCTTCCAAAATAGGACATTAAACTCCATTCCTGCAAATTTGATGCTGGTTTGCGGGCTTCGCCTGTCGAATTGCCCATATTATATGATTCAAATAAATCAGTAGTGAAACCAGAAGCTGAGGCTTGTAAACTTTCCCAACGATTATTCTGAGTAGAAAAGCCGGCAAGTGCTTCAATCTGATCTTTATTTGTAATTAATTTGTTAAACGAGATCGTGTTTTCACTCATCCAGTTATAATTCACATTTTGACTTACTTGCGCATAGCCATCAGACACCCTACCACTTTCAACATGGTTGGAGCTAAGTTTAATTGGAACATAATAGTTTTGTTTCCAAATGTCTGCTTCTCCTGATAACTGGGATTTTATTTTTAATCCTGGAAAAACTAAGTATTCAAGTGCCAAAGTGCTTGTGATGTGGGGTTCAAGATAGCTGCTCTTTATCATTCTATTGTAGGCAACCGGATTTGCCCATGGCGTATTTCCTACACCTACTATCATTGTATAATAATCACCATTTTTTTGTCTCACCGGGGCTAACGGATTTCCAATGCTTGCAGGGTAGAGAATACTTTCTCCTGTTACACCTGAACCTGACATTAAACTGATATTTGAATTACTGGTCAAGGTGAATTTTTTAATTTTCTGGATAATGTTCGTGCGAATACCTCCTCGTGTAAAACCTGAATTGTTTACTATGCCTTTTTCATTGTAAAGATTTCCACTAACCATTATCCGGGTGTTTTCTGTTCCACCCGTAAATGAAATCTGATAACTACCAATATCTCTAGAACTCCCGGTAATTTCATCCCACCAATTAGTAGATTGATTATTACTAAGCATTTCCAATTCTTCTGATCTAAATACAGCAACACCTCCATTAACATTGCTATTTTTATAAGCATCACGTCTTAAATCTGCAAGTTCTGCTCCATTTAGCATTTTAACCGGATTAACAAAGGATTGAAATCCATGGTATACACCTACTTCCAAATTTGATTTGCCTAGTTTGCCGGCTTTTGTAGTAATAAGAATTACTCCGTTTGCTGCACGTGCACCATAAATTGCTATTGAAGATGCATCTTTTAGAACTGAGACTGACTCAATATCGGAAGGACTAATTGCTTCTACACCACCTCCTGAAGCAATTGGAAATCCATCGACAATAAAAAGTGGTGAATTGCCGCTAAATGAATTACTCCCTCTTAATGAAAGATAAACGCCTGCACCCGGACTTCTGTCACTTTGGTTTGACCACAATCCAGCAACATTTCCTTGAAGTGCCTGACTAATATTTGCAGAAGGTATTTTCATCAGATCTTTTGCTTTTACTTGCGATACTGATCCTGCAAGATCAGATTTTCTGACTGTGCCATATCCAATTGCAACAACTTCTTCTAATCCAATAGCATCTTCAGCAAGAGTAACATTGATCGTTGCTTTACTTCCAACTAAAATTTCTTGCATTTTCATTCCCACAAAAGAGAATTGCAAAGTGGCATTTTCAGGAATATTGGATAGCGTGTAATTACCACTATTATCGGTGATAACTCCGGTTGTGGTTCCTTTTACAACTATAGAAACACCTGGGAGTGAACCACCATTTGAGTCGGTGACTTTACCGGTCACTTTTTTAACCTGTTGCTGATTTTCAGTAATTGATGTAGTGGTTAAAACAATCTGGCGATCAATCACCTGATGTTTTACATCTGTTCCGGCAAACAATTCATCTAAAATATCTGAAATTTTTTCATTCTTTGCTTCAATCGATACTTTTCGGTTGACATCGATTTGCTTTTGGTTAAACAGAAAAAAGAATTCACTTTTGCTTTCTATTTGATTCAGCACATCTTCAATCCGTGTATCGGACATTTTCAAGGTTATTTTCGTCGATTGCGAATAACCCGATGCCGCCAACAGACTGTTAATCCCAAGAATAAACATCAAGATCATTAGTCGCATAATTCGTAAAAGTTTAGTTAATAATGAGGCATAGGTATCCTCTGGTTTTAATTTTTTATTCATACTTTTGTATTGTTAGTGGAATTTTTAATTTTTGAACACTGCTAAGTTTTGACAGGAGGGCGGGCCAACGCTTTCCTGTTATTTTTTTATACCGTTTTATCCCATAGGCACGTGCGTCTAATTGATTAATAATTTGGTTATTTAATACTCAATAATATTTTTTGCTTCGAAAAACTGCCGTCTGCCTGTTTCTCCCTTTCTTCTATTTTAACTTTCAGTGGCGATGTTATTTTCAACAACCGAAGTACCTCCTCCAGGTTCTCATTTTCGAAGGTTGCCCGGTAGCGGAAACTGGTATCTTTAAGATCATTTGTTCTTACTTCAACATTGTACCACCTGCTCAGTTGCTTCGCCAGTTCATCGAGCGACGCATTCCGAAGGATAAGTTTTCCCTCTTTCCATGCTGAAATATTCTGCGCAGTAACAATTGTTTTTGTAATCTTCTGGTTGGTAGGATTGTAATTGATCTGTTCCTTGGGTTTCATTTCAATCGGAGCGGCAAATTTATCATTTGTAAGTAAAACGCTTCCTCTTTCAAGTGTAACATCTATCTGATCTTCATTGTCGTAGGCGGCTACATCAAAAGCGGTCCCTTTAACTTCAATATTCAGGGATTTGGTTTTTACCACAAATGTATTGTCATCCTGGTGGTTCACATCAAAGAAAGCCTGCCCCGATAATTGCACCTCCCTTTTCCGATTGAAATTCAATGCATATTTTATGGTTGATCCGCTGTTTAACCAGCCAAACGATCCGTCGGGAAGAGTGAATTTAATCCGGGAACCTCGTGGAGCGCTCATTTCGGCCCATCCTTCGGTAGTTGCTACCTGGTTTTTTTGATGTGTTACAATTCCCGTATAGACCAGAAGCGGAATCAGCAGGACAGCAGCAATCCGTGCATACCATGTAATCAGCCTTATAACAGGTGGTTTAACATCCTTTTGTTTCGAAGCGTTGATCTGATAGTTGAGTTTGTATAAAATATGATCGAGCTGATGGTTATCAGCATCTTCGGTGAAAGATTCGTTCCATTGGTCCTTTAATATTGCTTTAAGCGCTTCAACATTGGTTGCTTCAGAAAAGGCATTCCCCAGGTATTTCTCCTCATCGGATGAATATTCTCCTTTAAAGTAGTTTTCAATTCGTTGTTTGTCAATTTCAGACATGCTTTAAGACTATGATTGTTATCGTTTTGATAATGGTAATATCCGCGAACTTCCGATTACCCCTATCGGAAACTGATTTTTCCTTGAAATTTTTGATAATACATTTATTATTGGTCATGGTACGCTTCTGTATTTGTAATAATGATTTGTTTGCAGAGGAGTTTGCTTCGACACTCCTGGCGTCGTTCCTACCAACAACAGCTTAGGGCAGAAAATGCAACCTCATAGTAAACCCCACACTAAATTAAATGCTGAGGAATTGCGTCAGACTTTAACCGGGGGAGAAGATTAAAATCATTTAAAGGCTTTAGCCAAAAGATTTATGCCCGGAATGGAATTGATTTATCTAAAATGTTTAAAAGTTAATTTTTCTAACGAGTCTAATGCGGGAAGAAGTGCAAATGCTGGAATGAAACACCCTGAGAATTTCAATTCTATCAGTCGTGATGCGATAAATGATCAGGTAAGATTCCAGTATTATATTTCGGTACATCTTGCTTTTAGTAACAAGAAATCTGCATTCAGGGTATATATAATAGGCAATATCTAGATTATTGACTAGTCTTTTAATATTTTCATGAAACTGCAAGGCGCTGTCAAACCCAAAGGTTTCAATACCATATTGAAGGATATTTTTCAGATCTTCGTGAAATTGCTCAGATACAATTACCGCGAGTTTTCGTGTATCCATTTATCCATTTTTTTATGATGCTCCTCTAATGTCATAAATGGACCTTTTTCTGCTTCTTTAACCAGCTTAGCCAAAGCTTTGTCTGGCAATCGTTCACCAGAAACCTGTAAATTTTTAGACGTTTTTGTTTCTTTTGTTCTCATAGTCCAAATATACATGAATTTTCAACCGGTTAAACATCTTAATCTAAAAGAAATTTTATTGAGCGTTCTATTCCAAAATCGAAGGGACTTACGAATAGAAAAGGAAAAAGAACAGAATTCCGGCAAAATCTTCTTTGCCAAGGTGCTCCCTGATAAACTTTAAAGCTTCTCCCAATTGGTTTTCGACGGTCTTTGGACTTGTGCCTAATTCATCCGCAATCTCTTTTACCGTCAATCCTTCGAAGCGGCTTTTTATAAATACCTCTTTCCGTCGTGCAGGTAATTGCTCTACCAATTGGTCTATTGCTTTTTTAGTTGATTGAAAATCTATATTTTGTATGGTTGAAAGATCAGCATCTTCAATGACTTGCTGCTCAAAATATTTGGTGGTTAATGCTTTTTTTACAAAGTGCTTTCGGATGATATTAAAGGCAATTGTGAAAATATAGGATTTGAATGAAAGATTTTCTTTGAGTTCGGATCTTTTCTCCCAGATTTTCATGAATACATCCTGTACCAGCTCCTCAGAATCGGGTTCTGACTTCAGGTAGCCAAGTGCAAAACGGAATATCCTGTTTCCATAAATTTGAAACAGGTCATTAAACGCCTTAATCTCACCCTTTGATAAGGCTTTAACCAATTCTGATTCCGATGAGTTCGAACTATTCAATGAAGATTTTTAGTTGAATTTTTGTGACGCTGCAAATATACTTTTTTGTTGGGGATATTGAATTACGGAAAGTTTTGTACGTACCCGAAAAATTTCGACAAAATTTAAACGAAGGACTGCATTATAATAGTAGTATTTATTACTTTTGGTTTTTATAAGTATAAATTACTTTTAATACCAGCTAATATGAGAAAAATGAATTGCATTGGGATCCTTATGATGGTACCTTTCATCCTTCTAACCTTTTTGGGAAACTCCCAGAATAAAATCGTTGTTCATACCGATCAGCCAGGATCGACAATCGACAAAGCCATTTATGGCCAGTTTGCCGAGCATCTCGGTCATTGTATTTACGGAGGAATCTATGTAGACGAAAAATCGGATATTCCCAATACTGATGGATTCAGATTGGATGTAGTGGGCGCGTTAAAGGAATTAAAAGTTCCGCTTGTTCGGTGGCCCGGTGGCTGTTTTGCTGATACTTACCATTGGAAAGATGGAATCGGACCGAAGGCAGACCGCTCTTCAATCATCAATGTGCATTGGGGCGGTGTAACTGAAGATAACAGTTTTGGAACACATGAGTTCCTGAATTTCTGTGAATTAATCGGTGCTGATCCCTATATTTGTTTGAATGTTGGTAGTGGCACGGTTCAGGAATCTGCTGACTGGATTGAATATGTGACTTCTGCGAATGAAAGTCCTATGACCAAATTGCGCAAGAAAAACGGACGCGAAAAACCATGGAAAGTAAAATACTGGTCAGCCGGAAATGAAACCTGGGGATGTGGTGGTAACATGCG
>Ga0209511_1001876_pt1 | contig 17934 bp, 18 predicted proteins | sample SSSSmetaG_FD_184141 | JGI IMG/M metagenome (GOLD analysis project Ga0209511, IMG submission 184141) | Glacier valley bacterial and archeal communities from Borup Fiord, Nunavut, Canada, to study Microbial Dark Matter (Phase II) - ​SSSS... | ecosystem: Environmental > Aquatic > Freshwater > Ice >...
TAAAAATTATCAATTAAAAATTGATAGTCAGCGCTGCTGGTTGCAAACGCCTGGGTAAGCGTCGCAACCAAACTTTTAATTTTTAATTTTTAATTTTTAATTGATAACCGCGCACGGCCTGGGCCGCCGCTACGGCCGCCAGTGGATATTTCGGGGGCTGAGCCACGCCTTCGCCCCCGGCACGGCCACGGCCATCCTGGGGCCGAACGGCTCGGGCAAGAGCACGCTGCTCACGATTCTGGCCGGGCAATTATTACCCACTGAGGGCGAAGTGCTTTACGAGCTGAGCGGCCGGCCGCTGCCCGTGGCCGACGTGCCCCGGCAGCTCGCCTTTTGCGCGCCGTACCTGGAGTTGCCGGAGGATTTTACGCTGCTGGAGCTGCTGGATTTTCACGTCCGCCTGCGGCCCTTGCGGGCGGGGCTGACGACAGCCGGGCTGGTCGATATTTTGTACTTGCAAAAAGCGCGGCACCAGGCCATTCGCACGTTTTCGTCGGGCATGAAACAGCGGCTCAAGCTCGGGCTGGCCCTCTACGCGGCCGCCCCGCTGCTGCTGCTCGACGAGCCGACCACCAACCTCGACGCGCAAGGCGCGGCCTGGTACCAGCAGCACCTGGCCGAAGCGCGCGGGCCGGCGCGCACGGTCATCATTTCGAGCAACGTGCCGGCCGAGTACGCTACGTGCGAGGCCGTGGTGCGGATTACGGACTTTCAGAAATAGACCGCGTCGCTTACTGGCTGGGGCGCGTATTTTTGGGTAAACTTACCCGCTTGCTTGTGTCTGCCCAACCTAGATTCGAGTTCGTACCAGTGATGCCGGAAGAGTACCCGGCCGCTGAGCGCGTCGCCGACTTCAAAAGCGAACGTTACCAGGGTAAGGTGTACGCGATGGCTGGAGCCAGCGACGCGCATAATCTGGTCGAGCTGAACGCGGGCACCGCGCTCAACCACGCGCTGGCCGGACGCGAATGCACCGTGCGCGGCAGCGATGTGCGCTTGCAGGTGCGCGAAAACGGACTTTATACCTATCCCGATTTATCGGTCGTCTGCGGTCCGCCCCGGTTCGCGCCTGGCAAATTTCTGGATACGCTGCTCAACCTCATCGTGCTGGGTGAGGTCAGTTCCGAAAGCAGGGGCGGCTACGACCGGGCAGATAATTTCCTGCGCTGCGTGGGCATTCCATCCTTACGCCATTACCTGTTGCTGGAAAGCACCCGCCCGCTCGTGCATCTGGCCACCTGGCGCGAGTCGAAAGTGTGGGCATTTGATACGTTTGAGGGGCTGACAGCCGTGGTGCCGCTGTCGGCCATTGGCGTAGAGTTGGCCCTGGCCGATATTTACCGCCAAGTGCCGCTCGCCGACTGAGCGGCCCCAACCCCGTTTCGGCCGCGCCCGTATCTTCGCCCCGCAACTTAAAACCCGTTTTATTCAACCCCCGCTGCCCTTTTCCGCCATGCGACAGTACGACAACCTCGACGACGACACCGACGACCTGAAGGACGACGACAGCCTCGACCAATTTGCCAGCACCGGCGGGGCCACCACCCGCGGCCCGGTCGAAGACCAGCTCTCGGCCAAATACGCCGACTACCTCATGTGGCGCGACACGGGCTCCTCGCACGACGAGGCCCTCGACCTGGCCTCGCTCACGGAGGAAGACTATACGACGGCCGCCGCCGCCGAAGACCCCGACCTGGCCAGCGGCCTCGCCCCGCTCGAAGACGACGAAGACGGCCTCGACGACGAGGACGAGGACGACTTCGGCGGCAGCTCACGCGGCCGCGGCCGCGGCGAGGACGACTTTGATTATTGATGTAAAACGAAGTGGCACTTCGTTTATCGCCGCGAAGCGGCGAATGGTCGTTGCACGGTAATCCTCGGCTAGCTTGCCTGGTAACCGTTGCTTACGACCATTCGCCGTTCCGGCGATAAAATAAACGGAGTGCCACTCTGTTTTACTTCCCGAATACGCGCTTGAGCAGGGCCGAACCCTGGGCGGCGGGGTTCTGGCGGATTTTCGCCTCCTGCTGGGCCAGCAGCACGAACAGGCCGTTCACGGTCTGTTTGGTCACGTAGTCGGTGAGGTCGGCGCTGGCCGGGGCCATGAGCGGAATGCGGTTGTACTGGCCGATGAGCTTGCCGTAGGTAGCGTTGGCCCCCACCTGGTCGAGGCTCTGCACGATGCTGGGCTTAAGGGCGGCGGCGAGGGCCGTTTCCGAGTTGCGGCGCAAGAGCTGGGTGGCGGCATCTTTTTGGGAGGAGGTAGCCAGCGTCAGCGCGTCGGTGATGGTGAGTTTCTGCAGCGCGTCGAGGAAAATGGCTTTGGCCTGGGGCGCGGCAGCTTCGGCGGCGCGGTTGAGCAGGTTCGTGCTTTGCTCGACCAGGATGCGGCCGCCCGGCAGCGCGCCCACCGTGGTGGCCACGAGCGCGGCATCCGGCGGCAACGGAATGCGAATGTCGTCGTTGAGGTTGAACCCGTCCGGCTCGGAGGCAAAGGCTATGGCTTTGGTGATGCCCGTGGTGAGCGCCTCGCGCAAGCCGGAGTTGGCTTCGTCGGCGGTGAGCGGCACGGCGGGCGCGGCCGCTGGAGTGGGCTTGGCGGCGGCGCTGGCTTTCGCTTTGGCAGCGGCGGCTTTGCGGGCAGCGGTAGCTTTGGCGGTAGGTTTTTTGGTTTGGGCCACGGCGGGCGCGGCGCTGAGCAGGGCCAAAGCCAGCAGGAAGAAGAGGTTTTTCATTTCTGAGAAAATAGTGAGATAAACGGCAAGCTGGTAGCCGGCGCGGCAGTTGGGCAACTGCAGGCGCAAAGGTCGGGCCAGCTTGCCCATTGCTTGTTACTGGTTTTTTAAGGCGCGAGTTCGCGCAGAGTTTCGCAGAGTCAAATTGCCGCTACCTTGCCCGGTCTGAACCAAGCACCAAGCACCAAGCACCAAGCACATGGACGTTGAAATCATGACCATCGGCGACGAACTGCTCTACGGGCAGGTCGTGGATACGAACTCGGCCTTTATGGGCCAGCAGCTCGGCCGCCTCGGCCTGCGGGTGCGCCAGATTACGAGCGTCTCCGATAGAGCCGACGAGCTGACGGCCGCCCTCGACCAAGCCCGCGCCCGCGTGCGAGTCATCTTAATGACCGGCGGCCTCGGCCCCACTAAAGACGACCTGACCAAGCACGTGCTGGCCCGCTACCTGGGCCGCGCGCTGGAGCTGCACGCGCCGACGCTGGCTCACGTGGAGGAGATTTTTCGGCGCTTCAACCGGCCCATGCTCGACGTGAACCGCCAGCAGGCGCTCGTGCCCAGCGGCTGCCAGGTGCTGCACAACGCCGTGGGCACCGCGCCCGGCATGTGGCTCGAAGACGGCGAAACGGTGTTTATCTCGCTGCCCGGCGTGCCCTTCGAGATGAAAAAGCTCCTGACCGACGAAGTGCTACCCCGCCTGCAAACCAAGTTCAACCTCGCTCCCATCGAGCACGTCGTCGTCATGACGGCCGGCCTGGGCGAGAGCTTTCTGGCCGAAAAAATTCAAGACTGGGAGGCGGCCCTGCCCGCCAACATCAAACTCGCCTACCTGCCCAGCCTGGGCAGCGTCCGCCTGCGTCTGACCGGCACGACGGACGGCCAGCCCTCCGGGTACGACCACGACCTGCGCCCCCGAATGCTGGCCCTGCTGCCGGCTTTGCGTGAGCGTATCGGCTCCTACATTTTCGCCGAGGAAGACGTGCCGCTCGAAGTGGTGCTGGGCCGGCTTTTGCTCGAAAAAAACTACTACCTCGGCACGGCCGAAAGCTGCACTGGCGGGGCCGTGGCCCAGCGCCTGACCAGCGTGCCCGGCTGCTCAGCCTACTTTCGGGGCAGCATCGTGGCCTACGACAACGACCTCAAAACGAGTCTGCTCGGCGTGCAAGCCGACACGCTGGCCGCGCACGGAGCCGTGAGCGAGGCCACCGTGCGCGAGATGGCCGAGGGCGCGCGCGCCCGCCTGGGCTGCGAAGTGGCCCTGGCCACGAGCGGCATCGCCGGCCCCGGCGGCGGCACCCCCGACAAGCCCGTGGGCACGACCTGCCTCGCCGTGAGCACCCCGGCCGGCACCGTGAGCAAGATTTTCACCGTGGACCGCGGCCGCGCCACCAACATCGAGTACACGACGCAAGTGGTGCTGCAGCTGCTCTGGCAGCAGCTGATGGGCCGGTGAGTTACTTTTCTCCACAAGTAATGGATGCTCCGCTGACCCGCTCCGCACTGCCAGGTGGGTATTTTGCCATTCCCGTGGGCGTATTTCTCGCGTTGGCTATGGTGGGGGTGCCGGGGTTATGGAACGCGGCAGTGGGGCTATTAGGTTGCCTAATGCTCAGCTTAGGAAGGTCAGGCATCGAGTTTCGGGCCGACCGCACGACTTACCGCAAGTATGTAGAGCTGTTTGGCCAGCGGGCAGGCAAATGGCAGCCGTTGCGGCCAGTAGTAGGCATTACGCTCAAGTATTTTTCGGAATTGACGAGCAGCGTGAGCGGCCACGACAATTGGGGTAGCTGGACCTCAGGCCCTCAAGAAAATGAGGAGTTGGTCTTGATGCTCTCGCTCGAAAACTCCTCTACCGGCCTCATTCTGAGTCGCTACCCGCTTGATGCCGTAAACTCCATTATCGACGCGGCCCACGAGCTGGCCGGCTTCTTTGGCGATGTGCCGGTGCATCAGTTTCTGCCGCCAAGTCAGTTTCAGCCCTTGTAAGCGGAGTTTGAGCAAACCCTCGCCGCCCGTGCTGCTGCCGCCAGCACACTAATTGACGGGCTTGCCGAGTTGATGAGGAGCCTGCCAGAGCACTATCCATTCTTACCCCTCTTTTCAGCTTTCTGCCATGTTCGTTCGCATTCTTCTAGTAGCCTGTTTTTTCGGCTTGCTACTCAGCGCCTCGCCCCGCGCCCAAGCCACCACGGCTACCGCTACCGGCGCAACCTCCACCGCCCGTAAGTGGCGGCCGAACATCAATAATTTCGTGCCCATTTACACCACCTACCGCTACCACAGCCGGGAGCGGCGCGGGTTTTTTAAGTTCCTGCGCTTCCGGCACCGGCAGCCGGGCGTTCGGCACCACGCGGCGGCCACGCGGCGCGGCGGGCACTCGTCGCGCAAGCACACGCTGGGCTTGTTTTGAGTTACTGGTTTTTAGCTGTCAGTTGTCAGCCCCGTGCGACCAGCTGACTGACAGCTAACAACGGAGAGCGGACGACTAAGAATACAGAATACTCCCACCGCCCCCGCCCGGCCTCGCCGGTGCGGGGGCGTTTTCGTCTCTGCCTACCTTTGCCCGCGCAATTCTCTCCCACCCCGTTTCGCTCACCCCCGACCCCCGAATTATGGCCCGCGTGGAAATGACAATGCCCAAAATGGGCGAATCCATCATGGAAGGCACCGTGCTCAAATGGCTCAAGCAAGTCGGCGACGCGATTGAGCAGGACGAGTCGGTGCTCGAAGTAGCAACCGACAAAGTAGATACCGAAGTACCCGCCCTCTACGCCGGCACGCTGGCCGAAATTCTGGTGCAGGAAGGCCAGGTCGTGGCCGTGGGCGCGCCCATCGCCATCGTCGAAACGGCCGTGGCGGCCGTCAATGGCACGGCTCTCGCGCCAGCTCCTGCCAATACCGATGAGCTGGAAGAGGCCAGCGCCCACCCCGTGGTAGTCGACTATGAAGGCCCGAGCCAACCAGCCGCCGCCAACGGCGCGGCCGTGCCCTACCTGCCCACGCCCAACGACCCGCAAGCCGCCGAGCGCGCCACCGTAGCCGAGCACCCGGTGCTATCCGGCCGTTTCTACTCGCCGCTCGTGCTCAGCATCGCCCGCGCCGAAAGCATCGGCATGGCCGACCTGGAGCGCCTGCCCGGCACCGGCCAGGAAGGCCGCGTGACCAAAAAAGACATTCTGGAGTATGTCGCCGCCGGCAAGCATCCGCTCGCCCCGGCCCAAACTGAGGCCGCACCGGCAGCCGTTGCGCCGGCCCCCGCCGCGCCCATCCCAGCCCCCGCGCCCGCCATGCCCGCCGCGCCAGTAGTGGCAGCGGTGGCGGCGGTTCCTGCCAAAGCCAGCGCCAACGGTCAGCAGCCAGCCACCAAACCCGCGCCCTCGGTGTCGGGGGGCCAGGAGCTTATCGAGATGGACCGGATGCGCAAAATGATTGCGCAGCGCATGGTGGACTCCAAGCGCATCTCGCCCCACGTGACGAGCTTCGTGGAGGCCGACGTGACGGAATTGGTGCAGTGGCGCAATAAGCACAAGGATGCCTACAAGAAGCGCGAGGGCGAAAACCTCACGTTTACGCCCATTTTCGTGCAGGCCGTGGCCCGCGCCATCCAGGACTTCCCGCTGATAAACGTGTCGGTGGAGGGTGATTTTATCATCAAAAAGCGCGACATCAACATCGGCGTGGCCGTGGCCTTGCCCTCGGGCAACCTCATCGTGCCGGTGATTAAAAACGCCGACCAGCTCAACCTCAACGGCCTGAGCAAGCGCGTGAACGACCTTGCCACCCGCGCCCGCGCCGGCCAGCTCAAGCCCGACGACCTCGACGGCGGCACTTACACGCTGAGTAACGTCGGCTCGTTCGGCAACGTCATGGGCACACCCATCATCATGCAGCCGCAAGTAGCGATTATGGCCGTCGGGGCCATCAAGAAAAAGCCCGCCGTGATTGAAACCCCGCAGGGGGACCTCATCGGCGTGCGCCACTTCATGTTTCTGAGCCACAGCTACGACCACCGCGTGGTGGACGGCTCGCTCGGCGGCATGTTCGTGCGCCGCGTGGCCGATTATTTGGAGCAATTCGACGTGAATACGGCGATTTAGCGGCGTTGCCTGTTTAGTGTTGGTTGTTAATTGTTGTTGACCAGTAGCCCGGACAACGACAATCAACCACGACGATAATTAACAACCAACACTAACCAAGCAGCAATAAACGACCCATGAGAAACATCCTCTTCCTCTTCGCGCTTGTTATTTCGCTGGGTCTCATCGTCTTTTTGTACTACCGGCTGAGCCAAACCGAAGAAGCGCTGCGCCTGGCCGAGAAGCGTTTCACGGACTGCGAGCAGGTCACGTTTCAGCTGCAAATGCAGAACCGGCGCGACGCGGCCGCCCCCGCCGCCCTGCCCCCGGCCCAAAAGCCCCGCCCCTGACCTCGTCCCAACCGCCCGTACTTTCCCCGCTTTCATGCAACTACGCTACCCCCAAACCTGGCTGACCATTCACAACGGTTTTGAGGATAAGTGGCACTCGCTGCAAGCTTCCAAAATCACGAGTAACGTCGTCGTGCTGGCCTTTCTGGTGGGCGTAGGTATCACGGTGCTCGACCATTACGGGCTGGTTAACTACGCCGTGGGGCGGTTCTACGCCATTGAGCTGGCGTTCAGCGTACTGCTCATCACCGAGATTATCGGGCTGATATTTACGCTCTCGCACTCGGTAGCCGACTCGATGGGCAAGCAGTTCGAGATTGTCTCGCTGATTCTGCTGCGCAATTCTTTCAAGGAGATGGGCCACCTGCCGCTCGAAACGGCCTGGGATGCCAGTACCCTGCTCGCGCTGCTGCCCATCCTGACCGACGCGGTGGGCGCGGTAATGGTTTTTTTAATTATCGGGCTATTTTACCGCGCCCAGCGCCACACCCAGATAACGAGCAACGCCGAGGAGCAGCTCAACTTCGTCATGCTCAAGAAGTTCGTGGCCTCGGTTATGCTGCTCACCTTTATCTGCATCGGCATCTATTCGCTGGTTGATTTTTTTCGCACCGGCCAGTACCACGAGTTATTCCACCTGTATTACACGATTTTAATTTTCGTCGACATTTTAATTCTGATTATCTCGCTACGCTACAGCAACCTGTACGTGCATTTATTTCGCTACTCGTCGTTCGCGCTGGCCACCGTTATTATTCGCCTCTCGCTGAGCGCGCCCAAATACTACAACGTATTGCTGAGCGTAGCCGCCGGCCTGTTCGTGCTGCTGGTGGCCAACGTGTATAATATGCTAAACCGCGCGACGGCGGCCACTAGCCCCCCGGCCGCTTAACGTATCTCAGACAGCAGCCGCCTGATTTGCTGCTGATACAGCGGCTGCCCGAGCAAATCGGTGTGACCCGCGCCGGGCAAAGTAAGGAGTTGGCCTGACCGGAGCAATGCCTTGAGCCGCACCGACGAGTCGTAGGGAATCACCTCGTCCTGGTCGCCGTGAAACAGGATAACCGGACACGCCACCCGCCGCACGAACTCGTTGGTCGGCAATGGGTAGCGCAACAGCCAGTTGGGCAGAATCGGCCATCCGGGGATGGTGCGCGCCGCCATGTCCGTCATGTTGAAGTAAGGCGCGTGCAGCAGCAACAATCGGGACGGGTGCCGGATGGCCAGCCAGGCGGCCGGCCCCGTGCCAAGCGAGTAGCCGGCCAGCACCACGCGGCCGGCCGGGTAGCCGGCGGCCACCGCCATGTAAGCCGCCTCGACATCGCCCAGCAATTGCGCCTGACGCTGAATGGTGCCCGCGCTTTTGCCGTAGCCCCGGTAGTCCAGCATGAACACGTCGTAGCCGAGCCGGGTGTAGGTGGGGGCCAGCGTGCCCCAGTCGGCCAGGCTGCCGCCGTTGCCATGCAGGAAAAACACCAGCCCTTTCGGGTGTTCGACGGGGAATAACAGCCCGCTCAGCCGGGTACCGTCGGTGGCCGTGATGGTACGCTCAGTGGCGGGAATCTCAAACTGAAAGGCGTAGTCGGCCGGCAGCCGTTGCGGATAAAACAGCAGCCACTCCTGCAAGAAATAGAGCGCGGCGCAAAGCAGCACGTAAGCCAGCAGACTCAGCAGCAGCATTCGCCGCACGAATTTTCGCATGGTGGCAAGATAAGCAAGCTGACGAGTTAGGGCACTTTTTGAGTCAATGCAGACGCGCTTGCCGCTCCGCCCAACTTCCTACCCCAGCCCCTCCAGCGCCTGCCGCAGCGCCGCGATTTTCGCCTCGGCATCCGCCAGCTTCTGCCGCTCGCGCTCCAGCACGTCGGGCTTGGCGTTCTGTACAAACTTCTCGTTGGCGAGCTTTTTGGCCACCGAGTCGCGGAAGCCGATGGTGTAAGTAAGCTCTTTTTCGAGGCGGGCGCGCTCGGTGACCACGTCCACCGCGCCTTCGAGCGGCACGAAAAACTCGCTGCCGCCGGCTACGAACGACACCGCGCCGGCCGGGGCTGCGTCGGTGAAAGTCAGTTCGCTCAGGTTGGCGAGCTTACTCAGCAGCGCGGTATAGGCTTGAATCGGGGCCGGGTCGTCGGTTTTGACGGCCAGCGTGAGCGGTTTGGCGGGGCCGAGGTTTTTCTGATTGCGCACCTGACGCACGCCATTCACGATGGCCAGGGTGCGTTCCATGCCGGCGAGCACGGCGGGCGCGTCGGCCACCGGCGCGAGCTGGGGCCAGGCGGCCACGCACACGTAGTCGCGCGCGGCGCGCGGGGCCAGCTCGTGCCACAGCTCCTCGGTGATGAAGGGCATGAACGGGTGGAGCAGCTTGAGCAGCGTTTCGAGGAAGCCCACCGTCTGACTCAACGTTTGGGCATCAATGGGTTGCTGGTAGGCGGGCTTCACCATTTCGAGGTAGAGCGAGCAGAAGTCGTCCCAAATCAGCTTGTACACCGTCAGCAGCGCGTCGGACATCCGAAACTTATCGAAGTGCTCATCGAGCTGCGTCGAAGTTTCGGCGAGCCGGGCCTCGAACCAGCGCCCGGCCTGGGCGTGGGCGAAGGGCAGCGCGGCATCGGTTTCCCAGCCTTTCACCAGCCGAAACGCGTTCCAGAGCTTGTTGGTGAAGTTGCGGCCCTGGTCGATGAGCTTCTGGTCGTAGAGCAGGTCGTTGCCGGCGGGCGACGAAAACAGCATCCCCGTGCGCACGGCATCGGCCCCGAAATCGCGGATGAGGTCGAGTGGGTCGGGCGAGTTGCCGAGCTGCTTGCTCATCTTGCGGCCCAGCGCGTCGCGCACGATTCCCGTCAGATAGACATTCTTAAACGGCACTTCCTGGCGGTATTCCAGCCCGGCCATAATCATGCGCGCCACCCAAAAAAACAGGATTTCCGGGGCCGTCACGAGGTCGTTCGTGGGGTAGAAATAATTGACGTCCGCGTTGTCGGGGTCATCGAAGCCATCGAACACCGAAATCGGCCAGAGCCAGGACGAAAACCAGGTATCGAGCACGTCCTCGTCCTGGCGCAAGTCGCTGGCTTGCAGCGCGTCGTTGCCGCTTTGCTCGCGGGCCAGGCGCAACGCCTCCTCCGCGTTGAGCGCCACCACCAGCGAGCCGTCGGGCAGGTAGTAAGCCGGGATGCGCTGTCCCCACCAAAGCTGCCGCGAAATGCACCAGTCGCGCACGTTCTCCATCCACGCCCGGTACATGTTTTTGAACTTGGGCGGGTGCAGCCGTATCGTGTCGTTCTCCACCATCGCCAGCGCCGGGGCGGCCAGGTGCTCCATCTTCACGAACCACTGCAAGCTCAGCCGCGGCTCAATCACGGCCCCGGTGCGCTCCGACGTTTGCGAAATCGTGGCGTACTCCTCCACCTTTTCCAGCAAGCCGGCCTCCTCCAGGTCCTTGACGATGAGCCGCCGCACGGCGAACCGGTCCAGGCCCGCGTAGCGCGCCCCTGCCTGCTCGTTGAGCGTCCCATCATCATTGAGCACGTCAATCACCGGTAGGTTATTCGCCAGGCCGATTTCGTAGTCCACGATGTCGTGAGCCGGCGTTACTTTCAGCGTCCCGGTACCGAAATCAGCCGCCACGCGCTCGTCGGTAATCACCGGCACCGCGCGGCCCACCAGCGGAATCCGCACGAGCCGGCCCACGAGGTCGGCGTAGCGCGGGTCGGTCGGGTTCACGGCCACGGCCACATCGGCCATGATGGTTTCGGGCCGCGAGGTAGCCACTATCAGGTGATGAGGTGAGGAGGTGATGGGATGATTAGGTCCGTCTGACCTCCTCACCTCCTCACCCAAAATCTCGTAGCGCAGGTAATACATTTTGCCGGTTACGTTCTTCGGCAGCACTTCCTCGTCGGATAGTGCCGTCCGGCCTTGCGGGTCCCAATTCACCATGCGTACGCCGCGGTAGATGAGGCCCTTGCGGTGCAAATCCACGAACACGCGCAGCACGGCATCGGTCAGCTTAGGCTCCATCGTGAAGCGGGTGCGCGACCAGTCGCAGCTGGCGCCGAGCTGCTTGAGCTGCTCCAGGATGATGCCGCCGTATTTCTCCTTCCAGGCCCAGGCGTGGGCGAGAAACTCGTCGCGGGTCAGGTCCTTTTTGCTGATGCCTTGCTCTTGCAGCATGGCCACCACTTTGGCTTCGGTGGCGATGCTGGCGTGGTCGGTGCCAGGCACCCAGCAGGCTTCGCGCCCCTGCATCCGGGCGCGCCGCACGAGCACGTCCTGAATGGTATTGTTGAGCATATGGCCCATGTGCAGCACGCCCGTCACGTTGGGTGGCGGAATGACCACGGTGTAGGGTTGCTTGCGCGGGTTGGGCTTGGCTTGAAAAAAGCCCTGCTCCTGCCACCGCTGGTACCATTTGGCCTCCACGTCGGCCGGAGAATAAGTTTTAGCTAAGGACATACTTTTGGTAATCGGCTGGGAGCCGGCAAAAGTACGGCCGTAGCGCGGCGCGCTGGCCGCCGTTTAGCGCGCCGCGCGTAACGGCCGGCCGACCAGTAGCGCGAGTCTCCGGACTCGCTGCCGCGAAGCGGCAATCCACGTCAAGTTATCACTGTTCTAATGCCGCTTTTCACCATACCAGCCCCCGGTCAGGCTCTCGGAACAACCTGCCTGGCTACGCTCCCCGACAGCCCGGCTACGCTGGCAGCCCTGGGCCTGCTAGCCTACCTGAGCGCCGATGTGGCCCACCACGTCGCTGGGCACGGTGGTGCCTGTCTGGCCCTCGGCGGACAGCTATTGCGGCTAACGTCCATCCGCGCGGACTGCTCCTGCACCGGGGCAGCTATTGACCTGGCCGGTCCACTAGCCAACCTGCTGTTGGGCGCGGCGGCATGGGCCGCGGGTCGCTGGTTACGGTCGGCCGCTGCGCCGACCAGGTTGTTTCTGCTGCTCACCGCGGGTTTCAACCTGTTTTACTTTGCCGGGCAACTGGCGTATTGCGCGGCGGCTAACACCGACGACTGGTGGTGGCCACTCCGGCAGGCCCGCGTACCCGCTGCCGGGCGCTACCTCCTGGCCGCGCTGGGCTTGGCGCTGTACGGAGCAGTCGTACCCCCGCTGGCCCGGCAGTTAGCTTCTTTTGCCACGCCACGACACAGGGCAACGCGCATTGTTGGCCTGGCCTGGTTAGCTGCCGGCGTGGTAGCCGCTGCTACGGCGGCTTCCGACCACCCGGTCTCTACGGCTCTATTGGCCCATGCCCTGCCGCAGGCATTGCTGCTGCCGGCTGGGTTTTGGTTGCTGCCGGCTCGGGCAGCTCAAATGGCCGCTAAGCAGGCCCCACCGCTGGCTTTTTCATGGCACTGGGTGATGGCAGCGTTGGTGGCCGGTGCTGGCTCGGTACTACTACTCGGCCCAGGTATTTCGTTTCACTAAACCGCGCAACGCCTCGCACCTCCAGTGGCGCGAGTTTGCAACTCACTGCCGCTAAGCAGCAATCCGCAGCAGGGGCCAAACTCACTCCCAAAAAACCGGCTCCGTAGCCCGTCAATTTTGCTTCGCGAGTCAGAAGAATCGCCCCACTGCTCGGCCTGCCGCTACGCGCTAAACGGCGGCCAGTGCCCTACGCGGCCGTCTTGTGCAGCCACTGCTGCTTCTGGCTCAGGCGCTCGCGGCTTTCGCGGTGGTCGGGGTCGTCTACGCAGCAATCTACGGGGCACACGGCGGCGCATTGCGGCTCCTCGTGGAAACCCACGCACTCGGTGCATTTGTCGGTCACGATGTAGTAATACTCGTTCGATACCGAGCGCTGGGCCTCGTTGCCGCCCACGTGGCGGCCGTCGAGGGTTTCGACTTCTTTGAGCTGGGTGCCGTCGCTCCAGCGCCACTGGGCACCGCCCTCGTAAATGGCCGTGTTGGGGCACTCCGGCTCGCAGGCGCCGCAGTTAATGCACTCGTCGGTTATCATGATGGCCATTGCCGTCGTCTCCTTTTGCTTGGTGGTAATTTTACGCTCGTCAGCGGTACGTAACCGCGCCGGTCGCAGCCGGTTTTGACCTTCTTGCAAAGGTACGGCCGCCGCGCGCGGCTGCCCGCCCCCGTTTCATGCTGAACCACTCCGCCCGCCTGGCTGCTTTCGCGGCGCTGGGCCGCCGCCTCGCCGCCCTCACCGAAGCCGAAATCGACGACCTCGCCGCCCTGGCCCGCAACCGCAACGCCTGGTTCGACCGCCCCAACGTGGCCCGCGCCCTGGCTGGCGTGGCTTTTTTACTGCAAGAGCCAACTTTGGGCCACTGGGCCGCCCGCTACCCGGCCGAACCCGCCGCCCCGCGCCAAATCGGCGTGGTCATGGCCGGCAACATTCCGCTCGTCGGCTTCCACGATTTGCTGTGCGTGCTGCTCAGCGGGCATATTCTCCTGGCCAAGCTCAGCCAGGACGACACCGTACTCATGCGCTGGCTTATCGGCGAGCTGACGAGTATCGAGCCGGCCCTCGCCGAGCGCATCCAACTGGTCGAGCGTCTCAACGCGGCCGATGCGTTTATCGCCACCGGCTCGAACAATACGGCCCGCTATTTCGAGTATTATTTCCGCACCCGGCCCCACCTCATCCGCCGCAACCGCACTAGTCTGGCTATTCTCACCGGCGCGGAATCGGCCGAGGAGCTGGCTTTGCTGGGGGTCGATATTTTTCAGTATTACGGTCTGGGCTGCCGCAACGTGAGCAAGCTCTACGTACCCCAGGGCTACGACTTCGTCCCGTTGCTCGATGCCCTCCAACCCTGGCAGCACGTGCTCAATCACCACAAATACCAGAACAACTACGACTACAACAAAAGCATTATGCTCGTAAATGCCGTGCCGCATTTCGACTCCGGCTTTCTGCTGCTGACCGAGAGCGCGGCGCTCGTCTCGCCCATCTCGGTGCTGCACTACGGCTTTTACAGCCAGGAAATTGACCTCGCCGACCAGCTCACCGACTTGGCCACCCAGACGCAGTGCCTCGTGTCGGCGAGCGGGCGCTTCGCCGGGTCAGTGCCATTTGGCCGCGCTCAGCAGCCGGCCATCGGCGACTATGCCGACGGCGTGGACACGATGCAGTTCCTGACCGCGGATTTATCGGATTAGCCGGATTAATCGGATTTTGGTGGACGTGAATTTGGTGGACGTATAATTAGTACGTCACTCGGACGGCCCACCAAAATCCGCGCAATCCGGCTAATCCGATAAATCCGCGGTTCAGACAAGAGCTAGGGTCCGCGCAATCAGCTCGTCCACGACGGCGGCCGGGTCGGGGGCGAACTCGCCGGTGGCGCGGTTAGCCACTATCGCGTTGAGGCTCAGCACCTGGTGGCCCAGCAGCTGGCCCAGCGCGTAGTAGCCGGCGGTTTCCATCTCGAAGTTATCGAGCCGGAAATGACCCTCCGGTGTGTCGCGGCCGAAGCCTTGCAGGCGCTCAATGTAGTCGGGCGTACGCAGAGCCAGGCGCAGCGTGCGGCCCTGGGGGCCGTAGAAACCGGGGCAGGTAACGGTATTGCCTACGAGCAGGCCCGCGCCTACTTCCTCCCGCAAAATATCCGCGCCGCGCACCACGTAGGGCGCGTAGGGCAAGCCCAGGGTTTGCTGCAAACCGGTGGCCAACCGAGTTTCCAGCCCGGTTTCGACCAGCGGGTAGAACTGCATGAGCGAATCCAGCCCCACGGCGTATTGGGTGGCCAGCAGCGAGCCAACGGGCACGTCGGCTTGCAGGCTACCGCTCGTGCCGAGGCGGATGATGCGCAGGCTCAGGCGCTCGTCGGCGGGGCGCACGGCGCGGGCCAGAAAGTCGATATTGACCAGCGCGTCCAGCTCGTTGAGCACGATGTCCACGTTGTCAGTGCCGATGCCGGTGCTGATGACCGTGAGCCGCTTGCCGCGGTAGTAGCCCACGTGAGTGACGAATTCGCGGTTCGTCATCTCAAAATCAATGGAGTCGAAATGCCGGCTCACCTGCGCCACCCGCGCCGGGTCGCCCACGGTGAGGATGGTGTCCGAGATGTGGTCGGGCAGCAGATGCAGGTGGTAGATGCTGCCGTCGGGGTTGAGGATGAGTTCGGATTCGGGTATCATATTTTTAATTAAAAATTAAAAATAAAGAATTAAGAATGAGCAGAAGAGCAGCTGCTACTCGCGAAATAAATGCAAATGCAATTTTTGATTCTTCATTTTTAATTTTTAATTCTAAATGAAGCCAGACCCTGAGCGGGACTGTAATGGTTGCTCTGTGGCGCGTGAATGCCCGTACCGTCGTAGGGGCGCTTGCCGGGGTGGGCGGCGCAAGCCTCGGAGCAGGCCCCTTGCAGCACGTCGCCGCAGCTTTCGCAGAGCGACACGTGGATGTTGCAGTGCGGATTGGCGCAGTTGATGAGCCGGGGCGAGGGCTGCTGGCAGTGGTGGCAGCGGGCAATGACGGTCGGATTTACCTGGTTCACGTCCACGGCCAAGCGCTCGTCGAAGACGTAGCATTGGCCGTCGAAATCCTCGCCGCCCGCTTCCTGCCCATACTTGATAATGCCGCCGTGCAGCTGATACACGTTCTCGAAACCCTGCTCCAGCAGAAACGCAGTGGCTTTTTCGCACTTCACGCCGCCGGTGCAGTAGGTCAGGATTTTCTTGTTTTGGAATTCTCGTAAGCGCTCGACGCGCTCGGGGAAGTCGCGGAAATTCTCGATGTCGAGCGTAACGGCATTCTTAAAACGACCCAGATTATACTCGTAATCTGAGCGAACGTCCACCACGACCACGTCGTCGCGGTCCTTGAGCGCCCGGAAATCCAGCGGACTCAGGTGCTGGCCGGTACGTTCGTGGGGGCGCACGTGGGACAGGCTGCTGTGCACGATTTCGGGCTTGAGGCGCACGTGCAGCTTGGCGAAAGCGTGCGTTTGCGCTTCATCAACCTTGAACTCCAGCGCCGCGAAACGCGGGTCGGCCTTCACGACGGCCATGTAGGCAGCGCAATTGGCGCGGGTGCCCGACACGGTGCCGTTCAGCCCCTCGGCCGCCACGATAACGCGCCCGCGCAAGTCCAGCTCCAGGCACAGCCGGTGATGCTCAGCCCGAAACAGCTCCGGGTCGGCCAGCGGCGTGTAGCAATAATAGAGCAAGACTTGGTACATTCTTTTGATGTGCGAATATGATTTATATGCTAATGTGCGAATTGATTTTCAGATTGTGTCAGCAGGAATTTACACCCAAAAGCGGTCCTGCATTAGCACATCCGCACATCAATCACATCCGCACATTAAAAATTAAACTGGCTTCGCCGGATTGCCAAACACCGTTTGGCCGTTGGGCACGTCGGCCACCACGACTGAGCCGGCCCCGACGCGGGCTTTGTCGCCGACTTTGATGCCGGCCACGAGCACGGCTCCGGCCCCGATAAACGCGTTTTCGCCCACCGTGGCCCCCACCCCGATGAGCGCGCCGCTGCCGAGCTGGGCAAAGTCGCCGACCGTGGCCCGGCCCTCGACCACGGCGTTGGGGCCGACGAGGATGCCCGCACCGAGCGTAGCCGTGGCGGCCACTACCGCATTGGGACCTACGTAGTTGCCGTGGCCCAGCGTAGCATGCACCGATACGCTGCCGCGCCGATGAATAGCATTGACCGGCACCACTTCGTACTCGGTGAGCAGCATTTTGGTGAGGCTGCGGCGACTAGCCGCATCTTCGGTCGCCACGAACACCTCGCACTTCTTGCCCAGCAGCTTGAGCAGCTCCGCGTCATCGGTGTTGCCCATCACCGGCACGTCGAGCAATTCCGTATTATGCAGCTTGGCCTCATCGTCGAGGATGCAATAGACTACGAGGTCGTTAGAGAGAAACGCGTCGAGCGCGGCGGTGCCCACGGCTTGCGCGCCCAAGATGATAACGGGGTTTTCCATAAGCGGGCAAAGGTACGGGGGAGGTGAGGAGGTGAAGGAACAGACCCAATCACCCAATCACCTTCTCACCTTTTGCAGCAGCAGCACCAGCAGCCAGGGCAGCAGCATGGCGCGGTAGCGGTGCATCGTGCCCAGATTGGGGGTACTTAGCCCTATAAAGGCGGCCAGCAGCAAGCAATACGCAAGCAGAGCCAACACCAGTGACAGTGGCAGCCGGCCCGGCCGGCCTCGTGCCAGGGCGTAGGCGGCCACGCCCAACAGACTCAGCAGCAGTAGATTTTCGAAAGCGGCGGCCACGTAAGACAGCTGGCTCGACTCGCCCGGCCAGGGCCGGGTGAGCACTTGCCCGATGGCCGACGGCGCGTGGGCGAGCATACTGCCGGCCGTCGGGACCAGGCCAGGCAGGGTGAGGTGCGGCCGGCCCTGGGACGTGGCCAGCCCGTGCTCGTACTGCCGGTATAGCTGTTGGGGTAGAAAGTCGGGCGGCAACAACGTGTTGAGGCCCCACCAGCCGAGCGCACCGCCGCCCAGCAGCAGCCCCAGCGTGAGCGCGAGTTGCGCCCGCCGACCCGCCGATATCCAGCCGCGCCGCGTCAGCCAACCGGCTCCTCCGACTATGAGCAACGCGCCCAGCAGCGGCAGGGCGAAAAAATAGCGCATCCGCACGGCCAGCCCGCTCAGCAGCACGATGCCCAGCAGCCGCCCTAGTAGCCAGCCCGGTAGCCAGCCCGGTAGCCACTCCAGTAACCGCTCCTGAGGCGGGGCGGCGGGCAGCGACGCGGCCGAAGCCGGGGCCATCTGGGTGGATGTTATGCCAGCGGGTGTTGCCTGAACGGGGTTCTGGGAATCTGGC
>Ga0209511_1001877_pt1 | contig 17927 bp, 13 predicted proteins | sample SSSSmetaG_FD_184141 | JGI IMG/M metagenome (GOLD analysis project Ga0209511, IMG submission 184141) | Glacier valley bacterial and archeal communities from Borup Fiord, Nunavut, Canada, to study Microbial Dark Matter (Phase II) - ​SSSS... | ecosystem: Environmental > Aquatic > Freshwater > Ice >...
CCCTCTCCCATCGGGAGAAGGCTAGGATGAGGGCAGTCTTTGCAGCCATTTCAGGAAAGTCGCACATTGCGAGACCACTCCTCCCCGAAGCTCGCTAAATCTACCGTAGAAACCCTGGACTCTTTAGCCTCTTATGAATTTTCGATAAAACTTACGTGTTTTTAGAAAAAAGTTCTTCAAGGGTTTCCCCCCTCACCCCCAAAATGGCATACTGTGCTTAGTAGATGCACCCTGATGACAGGGGGAGTCGCAGCGCGACCCTCCCTTTTTTCTTGTCTTTAATGCCTTAAGCGACACTGCGATCCATTGAGCTTGATATAATCGCCTCTCAGAGTATCGATAACGGCAGGAGAGGCAAAATCATGGCATGGCAGCAAATTCCAGGTGGGGTAACGGCACCCAAAGGCTTTCGATCGACCGGAATCATCGCCGGACTAAAGCCTTCAGGCTTGCCAGACTTGGCGCTGATTGTTTCTGACGTAGACGCGATCGCGGCGGGTGTGTTTACCACAAGTCAAACCAAAGCCCCTGTTGTCGATTATTGTCAAGAGCGATTGCAGTTAAAACAGACGGCTCGTGCCATTCTCTGCAATGCGGGGCAGGCAAATGCTGCGACAGGCGCTCAGGGAATGCTGGATGCTCTAGAGTGTGCTCAACTGATTGCTCAAGCGCTAAATATTTCGTCGGATCTGGTGCTGCTCGCCTCAACGGGTGTGATTGGGCAGCGCAATAAAATGGAGGCAATTCGGGCAGCGGTGCCTACTTTGGTGGCTTCCCTCGACGAAAACGGCTCGGCGGCTACGGCTAAAGCGATTTGCACGACTGATTTAGTAACGAAATCGATCGCCCTAGAAACCACGATCGGCGATCGCCCCGTGCGGGTTGGCGGCATTGCGAAAGGGTCGGGCATGATTCATCCCAACATGGCAACGATGCTGTCGTTTGTGACCTGTGATGCAGCCGTTTCTCCCCCACTTTGGCAGCAGATGCTGAGTCGGGCTGCCGATCGCAGTTTCAATCAAATCACCGTTGATGGCGACACCAGCACCAATGACACGCTGATTGCGCTAGCCAATGGTCAATCTCGCACCCCGGCGATTACTGAAATGGGCGCAGAGGCAGAAAAGCTAGAGGCAATGTTGACCGAGGTATGCACCTATTTGGCAAAGTCGATCGCGCGCGATGGTGAAGGGGCAACGTGCTTAATCGAGGTGCAGGTTTCTGGAGCGATCAACGATGCGGCAGCACGCCGGGTCGCAAAAACGATCGCGGGTTCTTCACTGGTCAAAGCGGCTATTTTTGGACGTGACCCTAACTGGGGCAGAATCTCGGCGGCAGCAGGACGAGCAGAAGTGCCGTTTGAACAGGGACATTTGCAAATCAAATTGGGCGATTTCTTGATGATGCAAAACGGTCAACCTCAACCTTTCGATCGGGCGGCTGCCAGCAGCTATCTCAAACAACAAGCTGAGGCAAGTACGCTTCCTCGTCCGGCTGGATCGATAGTTAGTGCCGAGATGGGTAATGAACTGCTGGTGATGGAAGGAAACCATCCGGTCGCGTTCGATCGCGGCGCACCTAACACCCAATACGTCAGTCATCCGGTGATGATCGAAGTCAGCATCGGCAATGGGTCAGGCACAGGTCAGGCGTGGGGATGTGACCTCAGCTACGACTACGTGAAAATCAACGCTGAATACACGACTTAGAGCGATGTCCGATTGCAAGATCGCGATCGTCGGCACCAGTGGCTCCGGCAAAACTACGTTGGCGCGTCAAATGTCTCAACGGTTGGCGGTTCCTCATATTGAGCTAGATGCCCTTCACTGGGAGCCAAATTGGACTGAGGCGACGATCGACGTGTTTCGATCGCGAGTTAAGACGGCGTTGAGCGGTGACGCTTGGGTGGTGGATGGCAATTACAGTAAGATTCGTCCGCTTGTTTGGAGTCGTGCTGACACGATCGTGTGGCTCGATTATTCGTTTGCGATCGTCATGCGTCAAATCCTTCAGCGAACGATTCGGCGAGTTGTGCTGCAAGAAGACTGCTGTAATGGCAATCGCGAAACCTTTCAAAAGTCATTTTTGAGCAGCGATTCGGTCATTGTGTGGGCAGTTCAGACTTATCAGAAAAATCGCAGTCAGTACGCGACCCTGTTTCAGCAGCCGGAATTTGGGCATCTCAAAAAGGTTAGACTGACTTCTCCAAAGATGGCGCAGCGTTGGCTATCAGAAGTCTCTCCGCATTACTGATTGAAGAATTAGGAGACAGAATCTGTCTAAAGGGTGAGGAAATTGCCTTTCTCAAGATAGAGCGATCGAGCCGACAAAAGGGCGTAAATTAATCTCGTGAAGAAAACAAATCAAACCAAGTTTTTGAAGCTCTTAACCGCTTTTCTTCACACTTCCATAAGTTATTCTCTGGGCTATACAGAATTATTTATTGAGAAGAGTTTCGGCTCTTCTTCCAACACTATCTAAGACAAATAACACGGCAGAGGTTCGCTTCTGTCGTGTTGTTTTTGGAGATGAATACGACAGGCTATGAGGCTGGCTTTTGAGCTTGGATGACTTGAAGACTGCCGCCTGCGTGAAGCGTCCGATCCTTGACCTGAAAGCCAATCCCTGTCAGCAAATCGACTAAATCGGTTTTGATTAGTCGCCACGCGGTTTCGGTTTCAAATAGCCAAAAGAAGACCGCCAATCCAGGGACGAAAAATGGATTAGTGGGGGCATGAAAATCGACCATTGCAAAATATCCACCTGGCTTTAAGACTCGATAGACTTCTTGCAAAATCTGATGCAATTGTTCGGCTTCCATCTCGTGCATCGCCGCACTGGTGTGGACTAAATCAAACTCATTGTCTGAGAGCGGAATTTTTTCAGCAAAGGCTTCTATGTAAGTTGCTTGGGGCACGTTTTGCTGTGCTCGTTTAATCGAGAGCGGAGAGCCATCTAGCCCAGTGACGTGGCGCGATCGCGGCACTAAAAACTGAGTGGTTTGTCCACTTCCACAGCACAAATCTAAAACTTTGGAGTCTTGCGCGATCGGCAACCCCTGCAATGCCAACTGCCGAAACCGCGATTCTCCGCCAACTGCCAGCGCCGCAACTCGGGAGATGCCGTCATATAACCACTGATATTGATAACTTAAGTCTCGAAGAATGGTTGCCATCATTAATCACTAACGCACGGTTGTAAAGCTAGAAAAACCATTTATAAACAGTTTTTCTACAATCTAGCAAATCTGAAAGGAAACGCTAGGACGATTGAGACCGTGTATCTGGGATGAACCTCGATCGGACGTGCGACTTCTGCAAAATCAACTTTCCTGATAAGCTGAACTCTTCACGTTTAAGTCGTTGATATCTCTCCTGTTCTGCATCTTTAAAGCCGCGCCACTCATGAATCTGTCTCTTGCTGCTAATGGAATTCAAGCTCTCGATCGAGCGTCTCAAGTGCCAGATCTCTCGGTTGTGGTGCCTATCTACAATGAAGTGGAGAGCATTCCATTATTGTTAGACGCGATCGCCACCAGCTTAATTTCCGAGCAGATTCACTATGAAATTATTTGCGTTGACGACGGCTCTGGTGATGGCTCCGATCAGCTTCTCAAGCAGCAGGCTCAGACTCGAACTGATTTACGAGCCGTGATTTTGCGACGAAACTATGGACAGACGGCAGCGATCGCGGCAGGGTTTGGTCACGCCACAGGCAAAATCATCATCACGTTGGATGGAGATCTGCAAAACGATCCGGCAGACATTCCGATTTTGATGGCGAAGCTAGAAGAAGGGTATGACCTGGTGAGCGGTTGGCGCAAAAATCGACAGGATGCCTCTCTCACACGAGTCTTGCCCTCTAAGATCGCGAACTGGCTGATCGGTCGAGTCACCGGAGTTCGAGTCCACGATTATGGCTGCTCACTCAAAGCCTACCGCGCTGAACTCGTCGCCGATATGAATCTCTACGGAGAACTGCATCGATTTCTCCCCGCGCTTGCCTTTATTGAAGGCGCGAGAATCACCGAGATTCCGGTGCGACACCATGCTCGTCGCTATGGTCAGAGCAAATATGGCTTAGACCGCACCTTCCGCGTGATTATGGATTTGTTCACCATCTTCTTCATGCGGAAGTTTTTGACTCGCCCGATGCATGTTTTTGGCTTGTTTGGTCTGCTGGCACTGATTTCCGGCGCGGCACTGGGTTTATATCTCGCCTACGTCAAACTCGGCTTAGGCGAAACCATTGGGCAGCGTCCACTGCTGATTCTGGCGGTTGTGCTGTTTTTATCAGGGCTACAGCTTTTTAGCTTTGGGCTGTTGGCTGAGTTGTCGATGAGAACCTATCATGAGTCGCAAGGAAGACCCATTTATCGGGTTAGAGAGGTGATTGGAAGGTTAGACAATAGCGCTGCAAACGAGTCATAAGACTTGCAGATGGATGAGAGTTCCTCGCTGCGTTGTCCGTGGATTTCGACTTCGCTCAATCCACTAGATGAGAGTCGAGGGCTGAGCGAAGTCGAAGCCCGATCGGTTGAGACTCGATTAAACTGCAACTCCCTAATCGCGTGACCCAGTTGCACTACGGCAGGCTAGTGCCAGCAGTCAATAAACATTAAACTTCTTGCAAAAGTCACTGGCACACTGATCTCCAAACTTTTTCTGCCTTAACATTCCACGAATCCAACGCTTATCTTAAAATAAAGTCAGGACTTGTAAAGTTTCTTAACCATGTCGCCCCTTCGCTGGCTTATTCATGACCTCAGCAACATCCCTATTTTCCCCGGTTGAAGCAGACCTCTGTGTGCTGACGGAGAACCTTAAACAGTTAATTGGTGCTCGTCATCCCATCCTTTATGCTGCCGCAGAACATCTGTTTGGAGCCAGGGGGAAACGGATTCGCCCCGCAATTGTTTTCCTGGTAGCACGGGCAACGATGCCTAACCAAGGAATCACTGAACGCCATCGGCGACTCGCTGAAATCACTGAAATGATTCATACGGCAAGTCTCGTGCATGATGATGTGGTGGACGAATCAGATATGCGGCGGGGCATTCCAACCGTTCACAGCACGTTTGGTAGCCGAATTGCTGTGCTGGCAGGAGACTTTCTGTTTGCTCAATCGTCCTGGTATCTCGCTAATTTGGACAACTTGCAGGTGGTCAAACTTCTGTCAGAAGTGATCAAAGACTTTGCCGAGGGCGAGATTCAGCAAGGGTTAAACCGTTTTTCTACGGTGTCGATCGAGGCGTATCTTGAAAAGAGCTACTATAAAACCGCTTCGTTAATCGCCAATAGTTGCAAAGCGGCGGCTGTGTTAAGCGACTTGCCCGAAGTGCAGGCGCAGCAACTCTATAATTATGGTCGTCACTTTGGGTTAGCCTTTCAAATTGTAGATGACATCTTAGATTTTACAGGCTCGATCGATAGCCTGGGCAAACCTGCTGGGTCTGACCTACAGAGTGGCAATTTGACGGCTCCGGTTCTCTATGCACTTGAAGAAAAGCCCTATTTAGAAGTCTTGATCGAGCGGGAATTTGCTCAAGAAGGTGACTTAGAGCAAGCGTTGACGTTGATTAAAGATAGTCGAGGCATTGAGCGATCGCGGGAGCTTGCAGCCCATCATGCAAAGGCAGCGATCGAACATCTGTCTGATTTACCGATGTCTGAGTCTCGTCAGGCGCTGATTAAACTGTCTGATTATGTTTTGAGCCGTCTGTACTAATTCACACTAGCTTTTGAATAAACTGTCTGAGGGGTAGAGTTCTACCCCATTTTTATGGATGTCTAAAGGTAATTTGTGCAGTTAAAAGCACTCTCACTTTAGTGTTAACAGTCCTTTTGAGTTAAATGATACTTGAGAAAGATCTCCAGAAGAGTCTCTTTGAAACCTGGTAAATCTATAAAAGGTTGGATGTGATTTTTTAATTCTTTGTCTTTCCCTATTTAACAAGAGTCAACTACTCAATTAATTTGACTAAGTTTTGCAAAATAACCTCAAGTAGTGTATTGTTGGGCAAACCGACTTTCACAATGAACGATCCTGTTAGTTTAACGAACGATCGTGTTAAGTGAGTGAGTTTCCTGAAGCGTCATCGAGTGGCATGAAATTGGACTGCTGTATCGCTTGTAGACGATGAATCTAGTTAGAGTTTACCCATAAAGTAAGAATCTAGAGTGCGGTTTGTGCGCCATCTGTATAGGCAGTGGCGAGAGCTTTTGAGTCAAAAAAGTGAGAAGCGATCGAGCGCGATGGAGAAGGCTACGAGGCTTTCTCACCCTTGAAGTCATCCGAAAATATTCAAGTTTATTTCTTATGACTGATTGGGTCAACCACAGTTTAGCGATAGCCTAGAAAGCAGTTGGGTTACGCGTACACAATTGATTTCAGGTTTTAATTCCCTTCTATTCACCGAGTTTTGGTAAATAAAACTATGCTACTTCGAGGTCAAAGGCAGAAAGTTGCACTAATTTCTAAACATGGCGACCCTGCCATCGAGATTGGCAAGGAAGAAGCAGGTGGACAAAACGTTTACGTGCGCCAAGTGGGCGAAGCCCTTGCCCGTCAGGGTTGGCAAGTTGATATGTTTACTCGACAATCTGATGCAGAACAACCCAAGATTGTGCAGCATAGCCGCCATTGCCGCACGATTCGCTTAACGGCAGGTCCAGAAACCTTCATTCCTAGAGATGACTTGTTTCCTTATATGCCAGACTTTGTGCGATCGTTCCAGCGCTTTCAGGTTGAAAATGGCATCGAATACAATCTGATCCACACTCACTACTGGATGTCAGGCTGGATTGGCATGGAGCTAAAGAAACTGCAGTCGGTTAAGCAGCTTCACACTTATCACTCATTAGGTGCGGTCAAATATCAGTCGATTTCAACAATTCCTTTAATCGCTAAAACTCGACTTGCCAGCGAGAAAACCTGTCTCGAAACTGCTGACAGAATTGTAGCAACCAGCCCTCAAGAAATGGAGCACATGCGATCGCTGGTTTCACCCCACGGCAACATCGACGTGATCCCCTGTGGGACGGATGTCCATCGATTTGGCTCGATCTCACAGACCAGAGCGCGTCAGCTATTAGGGTTCTCACCCGATGACAAAATAGTGCTTTATGTGGGGCGATTTGATCCGCGTAAGGGCATCGAAACGCTGGTGCGTGCAGTCGGTCAATCGAAACTGCGCGGCGAGGGAAACCTGAAGTTAGTCATCGGAGGCGGCAGCCGTCCGGGTCAAAGCGATGGCATCGAGCGAGAGCGGATTGAGAGCATTGTTGCCGAGTTGGGGCTGCAAGACATGACTCTATTCCCAGGTCGTTTGGGCGAAGACAATTTGCACCTTTATTACGCGGCAGCGGATGTGTCGGTAGTGCCCAGTCACTATGAGCCGTTTGGATTGGTGGCAATCGAAGCGATGGCAAGCAATACGCCAGTGGTCGCCAGTGATGTCGGCGGTTTGCAATACACAGTCGTTCCTGAAGAGACGGGGCTATTGGCTCCCGCGCAAGACGATGCTGCGTTTGCAGTGGCGATCGACCGAATTTTATCTGACTCTGAGTGGCGCGATCGCTTGGGTCGGGCAGGTCGTCAACGAGTCGAAGAAAAGTTTAGCTGGAACGGGGTTGCTGCCCAGCTAGGCAAGCTCTATCACAAAGTCTTAAAAGAAAAGCCAGTAGAAAAACCTGCGGCTGTGAAGAAGCCTTCTCCAGTGAGCGCATAGAAGTTTCTCTGGTGAAGGTTTCTCTATCATTTCACTGAGTAAGGGCGAAGCGATCAATCAACCAATCTTGGGAATGATTCCAAGACGATAAACCGATCGTTCCGCCCTTAGAGTCTTTTGGTCACTACTCTTCAGCCGTTTGCACTTTCTTACGAGTGCTCGTCGTCTTTTTGGCAGCGGCTGTCTTAGTCGTTTTTTTGGCAGTCGTCTTCGAGGTGGTTGCTTTTTTAGCGGTCGTTTTCTTCGCTGTGGTTTCGGTTGCGTCGTCAGCGGGTGCTTTTTTCGCTCGCCCCGTCGTCGTCTTCCCAGCTTTGCGACCTTTGGTTCCAGCTTTGGCAGCGATCGCGTCAAGCGCCGCTTCCAGCGTAATAGATTCGACAGTTTGACCTTCAGGCAGCGAGGCGTTCACCTTGCCATATTTAATGTAAGCCCCGTAAGGACCATCATAGATATTGACGGGATCGCCTTCTTCAGGGTGAGCACCCAGTTCGCGTAAGGGTTTTGCAGTGCCTCGTTTGCCTCGTCCGGCTTTAGGTTCGGCTAAGAGTTGTAATGCTCGATCGAAGTCCACGGTCAGAACATTATCGACAGCTTTGAGCGATCGATAATCTTTGTGGACTTTGCCGTCTTCGCCTTTGCCTAAGTCATGGACGATGTAAGGACCATAAGGACCTAAACTCGCCTGAACTTTTCGCCCTGTGTCGGGGTGCATTCCGAGCGTTCGAGGCAGTGCTAATAGTCCGATCGCTTGTTCGATCGTCACCGCTTCAGGGGTAACTCCTTTGGGGAGAGACACATTCTTGGGCTTCGGATTTTCCTCCGACTTGTCGCCTAGCTGAATGTAATGCCCATAAGGACCCAGCTTGACATAAATGGGTTCACCACTCTCAGGATGAACGCCTAACTTTTTAGGACCCTGAAGCAGAACTTCAATTTGCTCGGCGTTGAGGTCAGCAGGTGGCATATCTTTGGGCAGATTGATATTGCCGTTTTCTGACTCAATGTAAGCCCCTGTCTTGCTGATTTTGATTCTTGCTTCTAAGTCACCAAAGTGAATGGTGCGAGCTTCTTTCGGGTCGATTTTGCTTTCTTGCTCTTTGACCTGTTTTTCTAACCCGTCTTCACCTGAGTAAAAATTACGGAGATAAGGAAGCCACTGCACTTCACCCGTGGCGATGTCATCCAGGGTTTGCTCCATTTTTGACGTGAAGCTGGGGTCAACGATTTCAGGGAAATGCTTCTCTAAAAGATCGGTGACAGCAAAGGCAGTAAAGGTTGGAATCAGGGCGTTGCCGACTAATTGAGCGTATCCTTTGGTGATGATGGTGCTGATAATGCTGGCGTAGGTACTGGGGCGACCAATGCCTTCACTTTCTAGAGTTTTGACAAGAGAGGCTTCGGTGTAACGCGCAGGAGGTTGGGTTTCGTGCCCGATCGCGTCCAAATTCCTGCAACTGGGATGATCACCGACGCGCATCGCAGGCAGGATGACTTCTTGACTCTCGATCGCCGCACTCGGATCATCTGACCCTTCAACATAGGCGCGGAAGAACCCAGGAAAATCAATGCGCTTGCCGCTGGCTCTAAAGCCTGCATCCTCAACCTGAATTTGAACGGTGATCTGAGTTTGTCGAGCATCTGCCATCTGAGTCGCAACGGTGCGCTTCCAGATCAGATCGTAGAGTTGAAACTCTCGTCCGCTCAGTTTGGTCTGCTGCGGAGTGCGGAAACTGCTTCCCGCTGGGCGAATTGCCTCGTGAGCTTCTTGAGCACCCTTGCTTTTAGTGGTGTATTGGCGAGGTTGGGGGCTGAGATAGTCGGAGCCATACATCTGCTGGACGCACTCGCGAGAGGCAGCGATCGCTTGCCCCGACAAATGCACCGAGTCCGTTCGCATGTATGTGATATAGCCTTGCTCATAAAGGCTTTGAGCCGTCCGCATGGTGTCACGGGCAGACAGCCCTAGCTTACGGTTTGACTCTTGTTGCAGCGTCGAAGTTGTGAACGGAGGCGATGGCTTGCGAGTGACGGGACGTTCTTCCTGATCCGAGACAGTCCAGGTTTTGTCGGCAAGCCGTTCTTGTAAGGCTCTCGTCTCAGTCTCGTTGAGCAGCAAAACATTTCGACCTGCGACGACTTGACCCGTCGATTCGTCAAAGTCGGCACCTGTCGCGAGTTTGCGACCGCCTAATGTCATGAGTCGAGCTTCAAATTCGCTAGCTTTCTGCTTACTGTTTGTCTCGCCTATGGTCAGCAGCGCTTTTAGATCCCAATACGATCCTCGACGGAATGCCCGACGCTCTCGCTCACGTTTCACTAAAACTCGGACAGCTACGGACTGAACGCGCCCTGCCGACAGACCCATGGCGATCTTTTTCCAGAGCAACGGGGAGAGCGTGTAGCCGACTAAGCGATCGAGAATCCGTCTCGTCTCTTGAGCGCGAACCAGCTTTTCGTCTACATCGCGACAGTTGCGAATCGCTTCCTGAATTGCCTCTTCGGTGATCTCGTGAAACACCATGCGCTTGATTGGCACCTTGGGTTGCAGCAGTTGCAGCAAGTGCCAGCTAATACTTTCGCCCTCGCGGTCTTCGTCAGTCGCGAGCAGCAGTTCGTCTACGCCTTTGAGGGCTTCTTTGAGTTCCTTGACAATCTTTCTTTTATCTTGTGGGACGATATAGAGGGGTTCAAAATTAGAATCGACGTTGACTCCTAGCTGTGCCCACTTTTCACCCTTGACGGATGCCGGAATATCACTGGCAGACTGCGGCAAATCGCGCACATGCCCCATCGATGCCTCGACCCGATAGGTGGAGGGCAGATAGTTGCGGATGGTGCGGGCTTTGGTAGGGGATTCAACGATGACAAGAGTTGACATGAGTCTCGTTAGCTTACAGAAGAGAGCAGGGGGAGCGGAGAAGTGAGGCAGCGCGTGTATTTAATCAATAACACCAAATCTGAACGATCGTCGGATTTCGGTGAAGCAACTTTTCAAATCCTGATGTGACAGACCGCAGTTTTTCTACGTTCACCTTTAATATAGACGGGCAATTTTGAATCAATAGACCTGTTGCAAAAGTCCCTGCCCTCACCCCAAGTCCCTCTCCCAAGCTGGGAGAGGGACTTTGACTGGCTCCCCTTCTCCCAGCTTGGGAGAAGGGGTTGGGGGATGAGGGCATCTTCAAGAAGTTTGATGGAGACACGTCTGCCCCTCTAAGTTATAACCATACTCACAGGCAAGCTCGATCGAATCCAAAGGTTTGGAAAGGTTTCTCGACTCATAAGGGCGGGTCTCCCTACCAGGGTAAACGGATATGCCTTTGAGGGGTCACGCTCAAATCAAGTGCCATAGACTCAACCCAATGAGGTCAAAGCGGTGAAACAATCTAATTTCAGTCCAAATCCGCAGAATTTAACGAAAAATGAGCAGTCTAGCGCGATAGAATCCATTTAAACAATCGCCCTATCTAACCTCATCCACTTGATCGGCTTGCTCAATCTAAATTTTTTGTTAACCCTGCTCAATCGGACTAATCTCTATGGATTTTGCTACGCTTGTAGCCCAGCTAAACACTGGAGCAATCTTGCCAGAAATCATTGTGATCACAACGCTCTTGATTGTGATGGTCGGTGATCTAATCGTCGGGCGAACGGCTTCGTCAAAGTGGACTCCCTACTTTGCGATCGGCGGTTTGCTTACGGCAGTCGGTGCGCTCTATTTTTTGTGGGATACGCCGACTCCGATCGCGTTTCTAGGCGAATATAACAGCGACAATCTCAGCATTCTGTTTCGCGGAATCGTCGCGCTCTCAGCCGCCGGAACGATCTTGATGTCGATCCGCTACATTGAGCAGTCAGGCACGGCTCTGGCAGAGTTTCTGATTATTCTCCTCACGGCGACCTTGGGGGGAATGTTTCTATCAGGTGCCGATGAGTTGGTCACGGTTTATGTTGCGCTCGAAACTTTGAGTATCTCGTCTTACCTGCTGACGGGCTATACCAAGCGTGATCCCCGCTCTAACGAGGCATCTTTGAAGTATCTGCTGATCGGGGCTTCGAGTTCTGCCATCTTTTTATATGGCACCTCGCTGCTCTATGGTTTGTCGGGCGGCGAGACCAATTTAAGTGAAATTTCTACTCAGATCGGTGCGGCTGGTTTAGCTGACTCGATCGGGCTTGTAATCGCGCTCGTCTTTGTGATCGCAGGGATCGCCTTCAAAATTGCCGCCGTTCCCTTTCACCAATGGACACCGGACGTTTACGAAGGCTCTCCGACTCCGGTAGTGGCGTTTTTGTCAGTTGGCTCTAAAGCAGCCGGATTTGCGCTGGCGATCCGGCTGTTGGTGACGGCATTCCCGCTTGTGACTGAGCAGTGGCACCTTGTGATGACGACCCTCGCGATTCTCAGTATGGTGCTGGGAAATGTGGTGGCGTTGGCACAGACCAGCATGAAGCGGCTGTTGGCATATTCCTCGATCGGGCAAGCTGGTTTTGTGATGATCGGGCTAGTCATCGGCAGTGACGCGGGTTACGCCAGTATGGTGTTTTACCTGATGATCTACCTGTTCATGAACCTGGGTGCGTTTATGTGTGTGATTCTGTTCACCCTCAGAACGGGCACAGACCAGATCAGCGAATATGGCGGTTTGTATCAAAAAGATCCGCTTCTCACCCTGGCACTGAGCATCTGTCTCCTGTCGTTGGGCGGCATTCCACCCTTGGCTGGCTTCTTTGGCAAGCTCTATCTCTTTTGGGCAGGCTGGCAGGCGGGGGCTTATCCGCTCGTGCTGCTGGGTCTGTTGACGAGCGTGATTTCCATCTATTACTACATTCGGGTGGTGAAGATGATGGTGGTCAAAGAGCCGCAAGAAATGTCTGACGCGGTGAAAAATTATCCCGAAATCAGTTGGGAGCTGCCGGGGATGCGTCCGCTACAGGTTGGAGTGGTGTTGACCTTGGTGGCAACCACGATCGCGGGTATTCTCTCCAATCCTCTGTTCACACTGGCAAACGACTCGGTGACTAAGACACCGATGCTGCAACAGGCAATGGAGAGACCCGCGATTCAGGTGAGTCGTGAAATCGATCGGACTCCTATCAATCTGTGAACGATTGGCATTAGGAATGAATCGCTCTCAGATCACTGGGGGCGATTTTTGTCTTAAGTTCTTGCGGTGTCCACTGTTTTGAGCGATCGCAGCAACAGCATCCACGAGACGTTGCTGATATTGTCCAAGTTCTGTTTTGGCTGGGAGTTGGGGTTTGGGATCTGTTTGGCTAACAGTTGTCTCGCTCGTTTGAGATTGTCTCCTGCCACTTCACAAGTGAGATCAGATTGCAGCGCTTGCTGATAGTGCTGAATCGCAGGCTGCATCTTGCCTTGACGCTGAAGCACTAACCCTAAACCATTGTGTGCCAAAGCATGACTGCCTATAAACTTCGGCTTTTTGACGTTGGGCAGATCCAAAGCTTTTTGGTAGGTAAACGAGGCTTCGTTTAGGCGTTTTTGATCAGAGAGCGCGTCTCCCAAATAGACATACGCCACTGCGTCGCCAGGATTAAGCTTAATGGCTTCGCGATAAGGCGCGATCGCGTCCTCAGCATTTCCTTGACCATGCAGCGACCGACCTAACCCTACATAGGCGATCGCGTGGGCACTCGCACTGGTTCCGGTCATCTCTGGCAGCGAGAGAGCTTTGCGATAAGCGATGACGGCTGCCGATAATTTCTTTTGCTGACGCAGTGCATTTCCTAAGCCACTGTAAGAATAGGTCAGGTTAGGATCGGCTTGAATGGCTCTGCGATAAGCGGCGATCGCGGCTTCGGGGCGCTTTTGATCGAGTAACGCATTTCCTAACCCACAGTAGGCTTGAGCATTATCTGCGTCGATCTGAATGGCTCTTGTGTAAACGGCGATCGCTTCCTCAAGTCTTCTCTGGTCATAAAGCGTGTTGCCTAACCCCTGGTAAGCTTCAGCATTTCTAAAATCGATTTGAATGGCTTTTCGGTAAGCAGCGATCGCGTCTTCTAATTTTTGGCTCACTCTCAGTTCAGCACCCAAATTGACATAGTAGGTGGGGTCACTGAGTTCTAGATCAACGTTTTTTTGAGAAGAAGGAGCAGCTATTTCGGCTGTCTCGTCGCAGCCCGTCATCAGCACTGCACTCGCTAAAGCCAACGTAAACGGAACTGTCAATCGTGAGAAAGCTTGAATCATCGACTTTTTGAGTATGGAAAGCTAATTTAGCGATCGTGAATTAAATCAGACCCGGATTTGCCCTCACCCTCACCCTCTCCCTGGGGAGAGGGAACTAGAGTTCTTGCTCCCTTCTCCTTAGGGAGAAGGGTTGGGGATGAGGGCAAGCCGAGATTGTGTAATTCCCAAAATTATTTAATCCTCGATCTTTAGCGATCGCTAGATTAGAAATAACTCGGCTGTGACAAAATGCCTTATTTCTCTATTCTGAAGGTTCTAGTGATTTCAGGAACTTCAACAAATTGTTGCATTTATTACTCAAGTCACGGATATCGATCGTCCTTAACGGCGGCTTGGAGGTGGATTAAATGCGATCGTTCGACCTGATTGATTTAGGGATTCCACTAGGGTGGCGGCGCGGAGGTGGAGATTGGGTAGGGGTGCGTGCGGCGCTCGATCGTCGAGATGCCATCCAGATCATTCAAGAAGCCGGATCAACGAGATGGCAATCTCTTCTGCCTGCTGATTCTTCGATTTATATAGGCTTTCCTGACTACACGGCGACGACACGAGAAACGACTCCCGAACCCAAAGCGCGGATTTGGATCAGCCCGATTCAAAGACGGTTTGCGCCCGCATCGGCATTGCCTAAAGTGCAGTGGCATCCTAGAGTGCTTTGGGTGGGGATCGGCTGCCAGCGAGGAACGCCGGAGTCATTGATCGAACACGCGATTCAAAAAACGCTGAGATCGCATCACCTCGCAGAAGCCGCGATCGCTGGAATTGCCACGATCGATCACAAAGCCGACGAAGCGGGACTCGTGAAATTTTGCGGCGATCGTCTTCCCTTGCGATTCTTTTCTGCTGAAGACTTGAATGCTGTCACCGTCCCAAATCCGTCAGTTGTCGTTGAAAAATTGGGGACGTTTAGCATTGCAGAAGCTGCCGCAATTTTGGCAGCTCGGACTTATCAATCGGCTGATCCGCTCAAAGATTCGCTTCGGGTTGCCAAAAAAATCGTTCGAGTCGAAGGACAGCCCGGATCTGTGACGGTGGCGATCGCCCAAGCCGATCGAGAATATGCAGACGACCTTAAACTAGTAGAGGACGTTCTCTCAAACCCGAATCATGACTCGCAAACCTTCGGTATTTTCTAAAACGCTGTCTAGAGTCATCTCCTTTCTGCTAGTCGGTTTGGTGTGGTTTAGTGGCGCACTTCCTGCACAAGCGGCAGCGTCTGCGGCGGCGAGTGGCAAATCACTCGACTACTCAAATGAGGGATTAGCCGAAAAAGACTTTTCGGGCGCAAACCTTCGCTCAGAAGAATTTCCGGGCGCTGATCTCAATCAAGCCAATTTCACAAACGCCAATTTAGAAGGAGCCGTCTTCAGCACCTCGACGCTCAAGGGAACAAACTTTCAGGGCGCAAATATGAATCAGGTAATGATGGATCAAGTCCGGTTATCTAAAGTGAACTTGAATGATGCAGTGCTGACAGATGCGATGTTGCTGCGGACTGTGTTTCAAAACGTGACCGTCACGGGTGCCGATTTTAGCGGTGCAATTTTGAGCGGTCTTCAGGTAAAAGAGCTTTGTAAAGTCGCCACTGGAAGCAATCCTAAAACAGGTGCAGACACGCGAGAATCGTTAGGATGCAAATCGTAGAGGTCTTTCTAAACCTTGTGTTGACTAGGATCTGGAACGTTCCTAAGTACGATAAGCTGACAACTATCTATAATCGAGAGAATTCTGTCTTATGTTTTTTTGGCGATCGGCTGCATGGTTACTGGCTTTGATTGTGTGCAGTCATCCCTTTCCGGCTCAGGCGCTAGATTATCCTCCCCCGCTTTCGTTTAGCAACGCTGAGCTGTCTCGAAAAGATTTTTCAGGGCAGAATTTGCGATCGGCAGAATTCTCGAACACCAATCTCGAAAGCACGAATTTTGCCCATGCAGAAATGCAGGGAATTGTCTTGAGCGCGTCGGTGTTGACCAAGACAAACCTGCACGGAGCCAATCTGACCAACGCCTTAATCGATCAGATTAAATTCACAGAGGCAGATTTGAGTGATGCGATCTTGACCGAAGCGATTCTGCTGCGATCGACCTTCGATCGAGTCACCATTACCGGGGCAGACTTTAGCAATGCGATTCTAGACCGCGCTCAGGTTAAAGAACTGTGTGAAATCGCCCAAGGCGTGAATTCTAAAACGGGTGTTGATACCCAGGAGTCATTGGGCTGCGGCAAGCAGACTCCAGCGATCGGAGATGTGTTATCAATGTTTCCGAGATTGTTGTCGCCATTTGCCTCGCGCGAGGCGGTGCAATGAAGCGGGTCGGTGTAATTGGCGGTGGACAACTCGCCTGGATGATGGCAGACGCTGCTAAAAAGTTGAGCGTCGAACTGGTCATTCAAACCCCGTCTCAAACCGATCCGGCAGTTGCGATCGCCACTCAAACCATTCTCGCTGCGATCGACGATTCTGACTCAACGGCTAACCTCGCGGCGTGTTGCGATGTCATCACCTTTGAAAACGAGTTTGTCGATTTAGATGCCCTCTCTGAGCTAGAAAAGCAAGGCGTTTGCTTTCGTCCTAGTTTAAGTGCGCTCAAACCGCTGTTGGATAAATATGATCAGCGCTGCTATTTGCGCGATCGTCATCTTCCGGTGCCTAAATTCTTTGCATTAGAAGCAGGTTCTTCGACCCGAACGGCTGAGTTTCCGATCGTCCTTAAAACTCGTCGTCACGGCTATGACGGACAAGGAACTTTTATTCTCAAAACGGCTGAGGAACTTGCAGCCATTCTCAAAACTCTAAATGACCAGCCTCTATTAGTTGAAGAATTCGTCCCGTTTGATCGAGAACTTGCGGTCATGGCAGCCCGATCGCTCACGGGCGAAATCGTCGTTTATCCCGTCGTCGAAACTCAGCAAGAAAATCAGGTCTGTCGTCGCGTCATTGCCCCTGCCGATCTGCCCGCTTCTATCACTGTGGAAGTGGAGACGATCGCCCGCATCCTGTTAGAAAGTCTGCAAGTCGTCGGCATCTTTGGAATCGAGCTATTTCTCACTCATGAAGGCAAAGTTTTGGTGAACGAAATTGCGCCTCGAACCCATAATTCGGGACACTATACGATCGATGCCTGCGTCACTTCTCAATTTGAGCAGCAGCTTCGGGCAGTGTGTCGCTTGCCTTTGGGCAGTCCGGCTTTGACCTGCGATGGGGCAGTGATGGTCAATCTTCTCGGCTACGAATCCTCTGAGAGCGACTATTTAGACAAGCGGCAACAACTCGCTAAAATTCCTGGTGCCTTCGTGCATTGGTACAGTAAGACCGAATCGCGTCTAGGACGCAAGCTAGGTCACGTCACGGTTTTGCTAGAAGACTCCTCTAATTTGCGTCAGCGAGCGATCGAGATCGGTCACACGATCGAGTCCATCTGGTACGAAACCTAGAAAAACGAGCCTCTCAATTCCAGCGATCGCCTGAGCAACCCATAGAGAATAAGAGACTCGGCTTTCACGATCGACCACTTTCTTTAAGACTGCCTGAAATCCAGGCTTCAGGAACTCTCGGCACAAGATAACTAATCGCACAGGTTGGTTTCTAGGGTTAGAGAAAGACGATCGCCCAGCGACTCGTTAAATTGGCTGTTTGCTACCCATTCATTCCTCCAGCCACTACAATGAAGGAAGTTCACTGCGGCGTTGGTGACTGCCAATAATGTTTTATGATCTTGCTTTTCAATAAGGGAATCTAATTACGTCTGGCAGCAGTAGACCGGGCTTGTACCCGGAAACTTTAAGTCCGACGATCGACTCCCACCTGGTCTCGCACCAGGTCAAAAACTGAGGTAAAACGGCGTTGCGGTGAACTTCTATCGAATGGCTTCCCTTGCTAAGTTAGCGGGGAATTTTTGTTGAAAGCTTTCAGCTAAATCTTAGAAGTATTGATGTGATAATTTTATAACATCTGATACCTATCTTTATTTGACGTGTGTG
>Ga0209511_1001878_pt1 | contig 17927 bp, 14 predicted proteins | sample SSSSmetaG_FD_184141 | JGI IMG/M metagenome (GOLD analysis project Ga0209511, IMG submission 184141) | Glacier valley bacterial and archeal communities from Borup Fiord, Nunavut, Canada, to study Microbial Dark Matter (Phase II) - ​SSSS... | ecosystem: Environmental > Aquatic > Freshwater > Ice >...
CCTGCTGTATCATTTCCTTGGTTTTACTTCGTGATATATAATAAAGCACCCCTAACTGTTCAAAGGTTATATCCTTAGTTATTCCAGAAAATGTTCCATTAATTGTTTTCAACAGTAATTTACCTGTGTGAACAATCATGAAACCAAGTGTATCCGGCAATTCTTTACAGTCCATATATCAATAGTTGCGTATTAAACTGTTGCAAAACTAAGGATATATTTTATTAACGATAAAATAATATACAATAATAAAAAAAAACACGCTTATGTTGTGTTACCCATTTACTAATGCTATCTATTATTAAAACAAAGGGTTGGAAAAATAGAAATGTATTTTTTGAGGCACTTGGGCTACCACTTTTTTAGAAAACAAAGTATTGAAATTAAATATAGCTGAATCAATAACAAGATAATTAAAAGAGAATGAAAAACTTATATAAATAATCGTTTTAGATTTATGGTTTAAAATTTTTAATAAAAACAGCTCACTCGTTTTTAAGTTTTTATTCCTGGTAATTTCTTGCTTCGGTTTAAAAATTAACTTAATTCTTAGTCACTGTGGTCACTTAATTGCATTTATTTTATTCTCAATTGCAATTGTAAGGCTTCTATCACATTGACTACATAAAACAAAGGAGCATTCCAGTTAATGGCAATTTCATTGCTGGCATAGGAACAGTCATCATCTGTATAGGCTGTTTCAGTTTCTGTACTGGCGTAAAAACATTTATCCTGCATACCGGGATTGGGGCCACCAACCAGCAGCCCGGGAATTGGGTCCATTATATTATCTGCAATGGAAGGACGATGGTGCGGATGCATGGAAGGTTTACTGCCAAAGCCTGTTACAAAACAATAGCCTGTTGCGTTTTGGCCCAACACATAACTGAGGTTACTTAATGCCGGTAATAGATATTTTTTATTATTGGAAATCAGGTAAGCGTTAAGCAGTAGTATGCTTTCATTCATTGCAACGGCATTGCTTCCCCAAACAAAATCTTTTTTACTCTGCCCAAAGTTGGCTGCAAAAGCTTTGTTACCTCCATTTGCAATCATAGCATCTGCCATGTCTTTTACTTTTTTAGAGATGGCTACAATAACATTCTTCGCAACAATAGGCAGTTGGCTTTGTAATCTCAATAAAGTATAACAACCAGGCAAGTCAACATTATTCCAGGTAGGTAAGGTCATTTCGTCTATTGATCTTTTTTGAATCTGCTCCAGGTAAATATTTTCTTTGGTAGTAGTAAATAATTCAGCCGCAGCCCAAAAAAATTCGTCTTTAAAATTTTTATCATCATAAGCACCAGTAACTACCGGTGGCAAATATTTTTTATTCATTTCGTTCTGGTCATAAATGACTTCAGAATTTTTAACTGCCCATTGCCAGGCAAGCTTCGACGCAACTAAACAACTATCCGCAAGACCAGGAAATTGTTTAGCGAATTTTTTGTAAACACGGCTTGCTTGTGCTGCTACTGCTGCAAAGTCCAATGTAGCAGCTGTTCCTTTTTGCACTACATATCTTGCAGCAGTTGCAGCTTCGGGCATTACCATGGCATCAAAGCTGGCATTGGTACATTTATGGTATACACCTCCATCTTCTTTATCCTGCATAGTTAACATCCAACGAAGGTTATACAAAACTTCATTTAATACATCTGGAACGCCATTACCAGTTTCAGGAATATTAGTTGTAAGCTTATTAAAGTATCCCGGAAAATCTTCATACGCACTCATCATTGTACCCATCGTAATCCCTGAATTAACAATGTATTTATTATAGTCACCGGCATCATACCATCCCCCGGGCGAAGAAATAATAGTATTGGCCAAATGCTTTAAGGAGGCTGCTGATGGGTGAATGAAAACGGTTGTATCAGGATGGCCTTCTTTTCTTGCCCAGTCACCGGCATATCGCTTTTCTAAAGGTATGGAGGCTCTTTGAAAATAAAATGCCTTTAACGAGGCTTTTGCTACTTCCCGGTAAATATTTTTATTAATTTTAAAAGGATAAGAAAACCCAACTGTTGGAACATTTAAAAAGAAATCTCCTTCCTTTTTAAAATTACTAAAGTCGGCTGTTCTGGTAATTGCCGATGAGTAGGATGATTGAACGGGTTTACCCAGATTTCCTTTGAATACAGTATCCCTTTTATTGACGGATAGCAGATAAAATTGGGTGGCTTCTGTTGCATTAATAATAATAGCAATTTTTGAAGCATTGGTATAAAACCCTACCTGGTTTAGGGATATTTGTTTTGATGAATGCTGGGCATATAGTTGTAGGGAAAAACAGGATAATACTATGATAAAAAGCCTGGATAGTTTGAGCATATTTTTAAGCATTAATTAAAGCAGCCGCTGGTTAGATAAGAAGAATCGCCTTGTAAATATAAACGATATTATCCTGATGAATTTATTGCATTTCAGCATATTGTAATACTTTTTTATTGAAAGTTACGCCAACAAAAAATGGTTGAATAGTATTCAACCAAACAACAATTTTCAAAAAAATCAGCCTTTTATTTCAACAATTTTTTTTTCATGTAATCGGCACTTGTTTTAATACACTCAAAAACAGGGCTTCTGTATTGCTCTTGTTCTACAAAAGCATAATCAAGGCCAGCCAGTTTTTGCGATGTAAAAATTGTCTTCCAGTTAATTATACCTTTGCCTACCTCGCAGGTTTGTCCTTTGGGTGCTGCTGCTGTGGCGGCTTCCATATCTTTTATATGCCACATCGGGAAACGGCCCGGATATTTTTTAAACCAGTCTATAGGATTTTGACCTGCGGCAACTACCCAATACAAATCCATTTCAAATTTTACCAATTTGGGGTCTGTATTATTTAACAATATTTCATACTTGGTAATATCGCCTTCTTTTTCAAATTCAAAATCATGATTGTGATAGGCTGTAATAATACCCGCTGCTTTACTTAATTCGCCGCCTTTCTGCAATCTTTCTGCAATTCTTTTAAAATCATCCCCCGTTCTGTGTTTATTATCCAGGTAAGGAATGGTTACATATTTATGCCCTAATATGGTAGCGTCTTCAAGCAAATATTTCCATGTATCCCAGTTATAGTCTGGAGCGTGCAACATATCTGCAAGTCCATAATGACCACTCACCGTTTTAAGATTATGTTGTTTTAGCATTGCTGCAAATTGCGTTACCGTGTTGCCAAAAAACATACGGTTATCGTAGCCATATAATTCCAGGTTGGTATAGCCTGCCGCAGAAATTTGTTGAAGTGTATTTTTAAGGTCTTTTATTTCATTCCTTACAGTATAAAGTTGCAATCCAAGATCTTTATGCATCTTGAATAAATCAGTTTTATTTACCATTAAGGTAGCTGCAAGTACTGAACTTTGCTGTAAAAAATTTCTACGTGTAACCATAACGTGTATTTTAAATTGTAAAAGGATTAATTAGATATTTTTTCAAAACAATTGTTTTACATTTCGTTTTGAAACATTGCAGCAAAAAAATTACCGTTTCAGCCAGCCATGGTTTTCCATCCAGTTTTTACACCGGTCCATCCACTGTTCATTGGAATTTTTCAAATTTAATCCAAACCCATGACCACCACTTTCATACAAATGCAATTCGGCAGGGACATGATTTTTTATTAATGCCAGGTAAAATACCACACTATTCTGCGGCTTAACGCCATCATCATCGCTGGCATGAACAAGAAAAGTGGGCGGAGTTTTACTATTCACCTGCAATTCATTCGAGTATTCCCTTATCTTTTCAGCAGTAGGATTTTTACCAATTAAATTATCCCTGGAACCCATGTTACTAAGGCTGTCTGTGAAACTAATTACCGGATAAATCAATATCATAAAATCGGGTCGAAGGCTGGTATTGTTTGTATTGGGAATAACGGCTTTATCAAAATGTGTACCGGCTGTGGAAGCCAAATGGCCGCCGGCTGAAAATCCCATAATCCCAATTTTGTTTGGATCAATGTTATACTCTTTAGCTGCCTCCCTTACAGTTTTTATTGCTTGTTGTGCATCCTGTAACGGACCAATCTCAGGATTGATCATTGTTTCGCTACTTGGAATACGATACTTTACCACAAATGCAGCCACGCCTATTTCGTTAAACCTTTTTGCAATGTCGGTTCCTTCATGACCGGCAGCAACAATCCAATATCCGCCGCCGGGATAAATAATAACCGCTGTACCTGTAGCTTTTTCTCTTGGAGGAAGAAAAACACTTAAAGTAGGCTTTGATATTTTACTGATAATAAGAATACCATTTGCCTGTTCTGATTTTTCTTCGTCTTTGACTGGCTTACTATTTGGAATATCTCCTTTATATAAAGGTATTACTGTTTGTGACATCATTAGTAATGGCGTAAAATATAACAAGAGTAGTAATGACGTAATTTTTTTCATGACATTTTTACAAATTCCTGAACATGCATAATTAGCAACAGCTAATAGCCTTAGCTTTCTTTGAATAAGTACAATTTTTTTAAACAAATAAATACTAAGTTGCCCAGGCTTTATCGCCCTTTTTATATGGATAGGCACCATCATATTTGCCTGGTACTGCTATGTAACGAAGTGCCTGGGTTGCCCCTTCTTTTGAAGTAAAGAAACCAAATAAGGTTAACTGTTTCATCATTGTAAAATAATGATTTGGGTCTTCTGGCTTTTTACTTTTTTGGTAGTCCTTGGCTTCTTTATCCAATGCAGTAAGCAAAGTTGTTCTTTGCTCAGGAGTAGCTTCTAAAAAAGATTTACCATTTGCTTTTTTGCTGGCTTCATCTAATTTGCCAATGCCTGCATGAAATATTTTTTGATCCTTATCTTCATAAGTATCATTTACCATAACCACCATAAACTGTCCTACTTTTGCAGCTTTGGCACCAGGTGTTTTGGTTGCAGGTAAAATAGTTTCAGCTACTTCATCCAAAAATGCAGTGTCGGCTTCACCGAATGTTGCACCACCCACTAAAGGGCCTGATTTACAACTGGTGAGCAATTCACCGCCAATGAACGCACCACCTGTTAAGGCTGCAATCATTTTTAATAGTTCTCTTCTTTCCATATTGATAATTTTTATATGATTATTATAAATTGCCTTTTTTTAATTCACTTACTGCAAAATCGCAGGCTCTCGCAGTTAAAGCCATATAAGTAATTGATGGATTCTGACAGGCACTTGATGCCATACATGAACCATCAGTTATAAAAACATTTTTTACCTCATGCAGTTGGTTGTTACCATTTAACACAGATGTTTTTGGGTCACGCCCCATTCTTGCTGTTCCCATTTCATGTATGCAAAAACCCGGGGCTGGAGCACTGTCATAACTGGTAATATTTTTTAAACCAGCTTTCTCCAGCATTTCTACCGCACTATTTTTCATATCTTTCCGCATTGCTTTTTCATTCTCTTTAAACTCACAATCTATGTCTAAAGTAGGTAATCCCCATTTATCTTTTTTATCTTTATTAAGCGTTACTTTATTTTCATAATAAGGCAAATGTTCCCCCCAGCTGCCTATGCCAAATGTCCATTTACCAGGTTCTGTTAATGAATCTTTGTAATCTCCCCCTAATCCTTCTTCAATACTTATTCTTCCACGTCCACCACCACCCTGGTAACCAAAACCACGAACATAATCTTTTTGCTTTGTTGTTTCGTTTATGTTCCTAAATCTTGGAACATAAATACCATTGGCCCTTCTACCGAAAACATACTGATCACTAAAATCATCCGATTCGCCGGATGCTCCTACGCCATAATGATGATCCATTAAATTATGACCAACCTGTTCACTTGAATTGCCCAACCCATGAGGAAAAGCTTCCGAAACAGAATTCAGCAAAATATGTGTAGTTCCTAATGTTGATGCATTTAAAAATATAATTTTTGCATAATATTCTTGCGTCTTCATTGTTTCTGTATCCAGAATACGTACACCAATAGCTCTTTTTTTATCCTTATCATAAAGTACCTCTTCTACTACAGAAAATGGGCGCAACGTCATATTGCCTGTTCTTACTGCGGCAGGAAGTGTGGCAGAATTACTGCTAAAATAACCACCCAAAGGGCAACCCTCATGACATTTATTTCTATATTGACATGGACCACGATCACCGACTTTAGCTGTATGATTGGCCGATCGGCCAATGATCATTCTTCTGCCATCCGCAAAGTTTTTCTTTATTCTTTCCGCAACCTGTTTTTCAATACAATTCATTTCCATTGGTGGCAAAAATTTGCCATCGGGCAACTGTGGTAAATTTTCAATTGAACCACTTATTCCAACAAATGGTTCTACATAATCATACCAGGGCGCAATATCTTTATATCGGATTGGCCAGTCAACGCCATGACCGTCTTTTGCATTTGCTCCAAAATCTACATCGCTCCAGCGATAACACTGTCTTCCCCAAGTTAAACTCCTTCCTCCCACATGATTACCCCGCACCCAATCAAAAGGTTTTACCTGGTTATAGGGATTTTCAAGATCGTTAACGAAGAACTTTTTTGACACTTCATTCCAGGCATAACATTTATTTTGTGTTGGACTATTAACCCTGTCCTGTTGGGTATGTGCACCATGATGTGTTAGTTCCCATGGATCTTTTGTTGTATCAGTATAATCTTTTATATGCTCTACATTTCTACCCCGTTCCAATACCAATGTTTTCAACCCTTTTTCACACAATTCTTTTGCCGCCCAACCTCCGCTTATTCCGGAGCCGACTACAATTGCATCGTAAGTATTTTGCTTTACCGCCTTATTATTAATTTGGGTTGAATCGCCTGGCATAAATTATTGTTGTTTAAATACTATGATTTTAAAAATTAGATATTACCTTTTTTTAATTCGTTTACAGCAAAATCGGCTGCTCTTGCTGTAAATGCCATATAAGTTAATGAGGGGTTTACACAAGAAGCTGATGTCATAAATGAACCATCGGTTACAAAAACATTGGTTGCATCCCATAGCTGATTTTGACTATTGAGTACAGATGTTTTTCCATCTTTGCCCATACGGGCAGATCCCATTTCATGAATACCTCTTCCTAAAGTTCCGTCACCTTCACGGCCTTTTACATTTTTTACACCGGCAGCTTCCAGCATTTCGATGGCGTCTGCCAACATATCTTTCCGCATTTTTTTCTCATTCTCTTTGTATTCGATATCCATAGATAAAACATTCAGTCCCCACTTATCTTTTTTAGTTTTATCAAGCGTTACAAAGTTTTCATGGTAAGGAAGTGTTTCTCCAAAACCGCCAATATTCATTGTCCATGAACCCGGTTCACACAAAGCATCCTTTAAATCAGCGCCTAAAGAAATTTCTTCTGCAGAGCGGCTGTAACCTTCTCTTGTTCCACCACCCTGGTAGCCAAAGCCACGCAGGTAATCTCTTTTATCGCCAAATAAATTTTGGTAACGGGGAATGTAAATTCCATTGGGACGGCGACCGAAAGTATATTTATCTTCGTAGCCTTCTACCTTTCCGGCAGCACCAACACCCAAGTGATGGTCCATAATATTATGTCCTAACTCGCCGCTGCTGCTTCCAAGTCCGCCTTCCCAAACATCGGTGGCAGAATTCATCAATACCCAGGCACTATTTAAAGTAGAGGCATTGAGGAAAATTATTTTAGCATTGTATACGTAAGTTTTATTGTTTTCACCATCCAATACTTCTACACCAGTTGCTCTTTTTTTATCTTTATTGTACAAAATTTTTGTTACTATACTCCATGGACGAACCGTAAGATTACCTGTTTTTTGAGCAGCAGGCAAAGTAGACGATTGTGTACTGAAATAGGCCCCAAATGGACAACCCAGCCAGCATTTATTCCTGTACTGGCAATTGGTTCTGCCCGGCAAAGGCTCAGTAATATTTGCTGTACGGCCAATAATCATTGAGCGTTTTCCTTTATAATGTTCTTTAATTCTTGCAGCTACATCTTTTTCTACAATCGTCATATCCATAGCTGGCATAAATTGTCCATCCGGTAGTTGAGCCAGCCCATCTCTTGATCCGCTGATACCTGCGAATTTTTCTACATAATCATACCAGGGTGCAATTTCTTTATAACGAACAGGCCAGTCTATAGCAACGCCATCTTTAAGGTTGGCTTCAAAATCAAAATCACTCAAGCGGTAACTTTGCCTGCCCCACATTAGCGAACGGCCGCCCATGTGATAGCCACGAAACCAGTCAAAGCGTTTTACTTCTGTGTAAGGACTGTCTTTATCGCTTGCCCAATAATCAAGATTGGTTTCATTTAGAGGATAATCTCTTTTTAACACAGGATATTCTTTTATCATTTCCTGTGTACGTTTGCCCCTGTGCGGATAGTCCCACGCTTCTTTATTAGCATTTACGTAATCCTTTATGTGTTCAATGTCACGGCCACGTTCAAGCAATAAAACTTTTAATCCTTTTTCAGTAAGTTCTTTTACTGCCCAGCCTCCGCTTATACCTGAACCTACAACAATTGCATCATAGGTATTTTGTATGTCGGCTTTGTTATTAATCTTAGTTGAATCCTGCGGCATATTTAGTTTTTGTGGCTTCGTTTGCATAGAGCAATTGAAACGGATTATAATTATAAATTCATTTTTTTTAATTCACTTACCGCATGCTCGGCCGCTCTTGCGGTAAAAGCCATGTAGGTAAGAGATGGGTTTTGGCAAGCTGCGGATGCCATAAAAGAACCATCCGTTACAAATACATTTGGAGCATCCCATACCTGATTAAAACTATTAAGTACGGATGTTTTTGAATCCCTTCCCATACGGGCCGAACCCATTTCATGTATACCCCTACCTAAGGTTCCGTCACCAATATAGCTGGTTACATTTTTAACGCCTGCAATGGTGAGCATTTCTTCTGCATCTCTTTGCATGTCTATTCTCATCCTCTTTTCATTCTCTTTATATTCAATGTCCATGGCAAGAACATTTAAACCCCATTTATCTTTTTTTGTTTTATCAAGGGTTATTTTATTTTCGTGATAAGGCAATGTTTCTCCAAAACCACCTATACCCATTGACCATGCGCCAGGCTCACTTAGTGCATCTTTAAATTCGCCGCCAATATTAAATTCAGGAATATTTCTTCCCCATCCATCCCTGCCTGCTCCACCCTGGTAGCCAAAGCCACGCAGGTAATCTCGTTTATCGCCAAATAAATTACGGTACCTTGGAATATAAATTCCGTTTGCCCTGCGGCCAAATAAATATTTATCTTCAAAGCCTTCTACTTTTCCACCTGCACCAACACCCAAATGATGATCCATAATGTTATGTCCCAACTCACCACTGCTGCTTCCTAAACCACCTTCCCAAACATCGGTGGCAGAATTCATCAGCACCCATGCACTGTTTAAAGTAGATGCATTGAGAAAAATTATTTTAGCATTGTATACATAAGTCTTGTTATCTTCTGCATCCAACACCTCCACACCAGTGGCTCTTTTTTTATCTTTATCGTATAAAACTTTTGTAACAATACTCCATGGTCTTAAAGTAAGGTTACCTGTTGCCCTTGCAGCAGGTAATGTAGAAGATTGTGTGCTGAAATAAGCACCAAAAGGACATCCTAACCAGCATTTATCTCTGTATTGGCAATTGGTTCTGCCAGGTAATGGTTCAGTTATATTGGCCGTTCGGCCGATGATCATTTTTCTAAAACTGTTGTAATGTTTGTTCATTCTTGCACTCACATCCTTCTCCACAATGTTCATATCCATAGCAGGCATAAACTGTCCATCGGGTAATTGCGGTAAGCCATCTCTTGAGCCACTAATACCCGCAAATTTTTCTACATAATCATACCAGGGAGCAATGTCTTTGTAGCGCACCGGCCAGTCTATCGCAATGCCATCTTTAAGGTTCGCTTCAAAATCAAAATCGCTCCAGCGGTAACTTTGTCTGCCCCACATTAAAGATCTTCCTCCAACGTGGTATCCCCTGAACCAATCAAAGCGTTTTATTTCAGTATAAGGACTATCCTTATCACTTGCCCAATAATCAAGGTTGGTTTCGTTTAAAGGATAATCTCTTTTTAAAGCCGGGTAATCTTTAATCATCTGCTGCGTACGTTCGCCGCGGTGTGGATAATCCCATGCCTCTTTATTGGCATTAACATAATCTTTCACATGCTCAATATCGCGGCCACGTTCCAGCATCAAAACCTTTAATCCCTTTTCTGTAAGCTCTTTTGCAGCCCATCCGCCGCTAATTCCCGAGCCTACCACAATTGCATCATATATATTATCTGGCATTTTCTGTTAGATATCAATTAAAAATTATTTGTCATTATTACTCTTATTTTTTTACGCGACTGCTTTTTAATTTGTTACAGGTAAGTTCAGTAACAAATTACACATCACATATTAAAATGGCCTTTTTTAAATTGGCAAGTTTGTCCTTATTTTCTTTTCCTGTAGGTATAAATTCCTGCGCTGTATATCCCTTAAAACCTGTTGCCACAATAGCTTTCATAATAGCGGGATAATATAGTTCCTGGCTTTCATCAATTTCGTGCCTGCCTGGTACTCCACCTGTATGGTAGTGCCCGAAATATTTATGGTTCTCCTGTATGGTGCTAATTACATCGCCTTCATCAATCTGCATGTGGTAAATATCATATAACAATTTAAAGTTGGAACTGTTCAATCGTTTGCACAATTCAACACCCCACTTCGATTTATCGCACATATAGTCTTTATGATCCACCTTGCTGTTCAACAATTCCATGTGGATAGTGATACCATTTTTTTCTGCAAGCGGCAATACTTTTTGCAGGCCTTCTACGCAGTTATCCATGCCGGTATAATCGTCCATCCCATTCCTGTTGCCACTGAAACAGATTACATCTTTGTAGCCCGCTTTTACCATCAGGGGAATGTAGTCGGTAAGCTTACTTATAAGTTGTTGGTGATACTCCTTATGATTCCAGCCTTCGGTCAAACTAATTTCAGACCCATTACACATAGAGCTGTATATACCATACTTCTGCAGGGTGGGCCAGTCTTTAGGGCCAATCAGATCAATAGCTCCAAAACCCATTTCTTTTACAGCCTGGCAAAGTTCTTCCAACGGAATAAATCCATAGCACCATTGGCAAACAGAATGATTGATATTCCCTTTAAATTTCAATTGATTTTCTTTTGAGTTTTCTTTAGTTGAAAAAGATGACAGCATGGAAGAAGAGCCCAGTGCTGCTGAACCCACTAACATGTTTTTAATGGCATTGCGCCTGTTTTGATTATCTGGCATAACTTATAAATTTAAGCAAGTGATTGAGAAACTGGTTGGGCACGAGCCTGTGTTTTTGGCCGCATGTAAAAAAACAAAGCTGTAAAAGCAACAATTAAAAATATAGGTATTAAAAGGGTAGCATTAATAATCTCCGGGCCGGCTAATTTTTTTGCTTCATTAAGTGCATTTACCATCACAGGAGTTGCAGCAGGATCAGAATAAGCCTGAACGGTTGCGCCCGTAGGCAACTTAGCCCCAAGTATCCTATCATAATACCCACCCATAAATATCCCATAAAATGCAACGGCTAACATACCTCCACCACCAACCAGGTTCATTCCCACAGCACCAGTTTTTGGCATATTTTCAGAGACAAATCCAAGCATTGTAGGCCAGAAATAACAAACGCCTATCCCAAATACAAATGCGCCTACAAACAACATATTACCCGTCGTATGTCCCAACATGTATAAACCTAAAGTAGCAAAAATGGCTGAAAATAACAACACGCCAGTAGGAGAAAATTTGTGCACCACCGGACCAGCAAATCCACGGCCTACAACCATTACGCCTGTCTCAAGTGTTAACAATAATAAGGCATTGTCATTTACATTTTTTAACAGTACATCAATCCATTGACCTGTAAATAATTCTGTAATGGCTGTACCCCACATCAGAATGAAAATGATAAAAAACAAGGGAGTAAATAAAGCCTTGTACATTTCTGAAGTAGATACACCACTTGAAACCCTCTCTGTAACAGGGAATTCTAATTTACTAAAAAGATATCCATAAATCAAGGTTGGGATAATCATTACAGCTACCAGTATTTTCCAGTTTTCCGTGTAAAAAGTATCTGGAATATTTACACCGAAAAAATGTACTATGAGGGTTCCGATTACAATTCCTCCAGGAAACCATAGATGAAAGTAATTAAGACGAACTGTTTTATTTTCTGGATAAAGGCTTGCTACCAAAGGGTTACATGCGGCTTCGACCGTTCCGTTACCCAAGCCTATCAATAGGGTTGAAATAAAAAGAGACCAGAAACCCGTAGCGAAAATAGTCAACACGATGCCGAGCAAGTGAAATACAGCAGCCGCCACCAATAATTTTTTCATCCCAATAACATCTACTACCATCCCTCCAATAATAATAGCAATAGGGAAACCCCAAAATGCTGTACTGGTTATAATCCCCGCCTGCTCCTGCGAAAGACCAAAATTATGTTTCCAGGTATCCAGTAAACCCGCTCGAATACCAAAAGAAAGAGAGGTTACCAACAAAGCCATACAACTGGCTACAAAAAGTTTGTTCCGCTGAATATTAGCAGGCATAATCGTTAAATTTTTTTTACGCAATGAAAGGACAAGTTATGAATTTATACAAATAAAACATCGAATCATTAATAAAAATATATCAATGGGTTATATCTCCGTTTATTTTAAACAATATGCATTATATGCAATTTCTCCTCAATAAAATATTACAAGGCTTTTTCATAAAGAACCGGCCTGTCTATTTTTATTGAAAAATAATTTTTATTTTTAATTTACTAATATAGCCAGGCAGATAAAATAAATACGATAATTTTAATCTTCAAAAAATAAACGATGTGCCTGGATTGTTTTAAAAAACTACTAAACCTTTACGGCTTCAGCCAGTTCATTTCAGTAACCTTTATTAATAAAAATCAACCACTTTTAATTAAAACAACATGAACAGAAAATTACGGATGGGTATGATCGGCGGTGGTAAAGACGCTTTCATTGGTGCCATACATCGCCTTGCAGCCAATATGGATGGGCTGATTGAAATAGCAGCCGGGGCATTAAGTATTAACCCTGATATTGCCCGTGAATCGGGTGAAATGCTTTTTTTACCAAAGGAAAGAACTTACCTCACCTATGATGAGCTGATAAAAAAGGAAAGTGAATTACCTGCTGATAAAAGGATTGATTTTGTAACCATTGTTACACCGAATTTTGCCCACTTTGCACCGGCAATGATGGCGCTGGATCATGGCTTTCATGTGGTAATTGAAAAACCAATTGCTTTTACTTTAGACGAAGCAAAGCAATTAAAAGCTAAGGTAGAAGAAACCGGTTTAATACTTTGCTTAACACACACCTACTCTGGTTACCCGATGGTTAAGCAGGCAAAAGCGATGTGTGCAGAAGGTGCTTTAGGAAAGATCAGGAAGGTTTGGGTAGAGTATCCGCAGGGATGGCTTAGTAAATTAAGCGAACGGGAAGGCAATGCACAGGCAGCATGGCGCACAGACCCTACAAAAAGTGGCAAAAGCGGTTGCATGGGAGATATTGGAACACATGCTGCCCACCTGGCAGAATATGTTTCGGGTTTGCAAATAACACAGTTGTGTGCCGATTTAAATATTCTGGTAGATGGGCGTGCGCTGGATGATGATGGCAATGTGCTGCTAAAATTTAATAATGGTGCAGCTGGAGTTTTAATGGCATCGCAGGTGGCTGCTGGCGAAGAGAATGCACTAAAGATAAGGGTATACGGAGAAAAGGGTGGTATTGAATGGGCACAACATGAGCCTAACACGTTACTGGTAAAGTGGCTTGATCAACCGGCGCAAATATTAAGGGCAGGTGCTAATTACGCCTCACTTAACAGCTTTGCAAAAAACAGTTGCCGCACACCCGGTGGCCATCCCGAAGGATACCTGGAAGCTTTTGCAAATATCTACAGAAATTTTGCGCAAACTTTATCTGCTAAAATTGATGGGACAACTCCTTCAAAAGAAGCATTGGATTTCCCTTCGGTGGAAGATGGCATCAGGGGGATGGCATTTATTGATAATGTTGTAGCGAGCAGCAAGTCGGATACCAAATGGTTTGCGCACACAATATAAGGTGATGTCTGATAGCTGATTTTTGATAGCTGATTTCTTTCAACTTGTGAAGTATTCCCTTTGCTTGTGAAATAATAAAATTGCAATTAAATGCTGTTACAAATAAAATAAATACTGTAGCGAATTGGAGGTGTACCAAATGGCTGAAAAAGTATAAGGGAGTGACACAACAATTACCCACATAGCTTCTTTGCCCGGACAATATAATTTTAATTAAATTTTCTAACAATATAATTTATGACAACAGTTAAAGGACCTGGAATTTTTCTTGCACAATTTATGGGAGATGTTGCTCCTTTTAATTCGCTGGAGAGCATTTGCAAATGGGCCAAAAGCATTGGGTTTGTGGGAGTGCAAATACCCAGTTGGGACGGTCGCCTGATTGACCTGCAAAAAGCGGCAGAAAGCAAAACTTATTGCGATGAACTGAAAGGTATTGTAAATAGTTGCGGACTGGAGATAACAGAATTATCTACCCATTTACAGGGGCAACTGGTAGCGGTTAACCCGGCTTACGATGCTTTGTTTGATGGTTTTTCGCCGGAAGCTTATCGCAACAATCCCAAAGCAAGAACCGAATGGGCGGTGCAACAATTAAAGTATGCAGCCATTGCTTCCAAAAACTTAGGATTGAATGCCCACGCCACTTTCAGCGGCGCTTTGCTGTGGCATACGGTATATCCCTGGCCACAGCGACCTGCTGGTTTGGTTGAAACCGGCTTTACAGAACTGGCAAAAAGATGGCTGCCAATATTAAACCATTTTGATGAACAGGGCATTGACCTTTGTTATGAAATTCATCCGGGAGAAGATCTTCATGATGGCGTTAGTTACGAAATGTTTCTGGAGAAAGTAAATAACCATAAAAGGGCTTGTTTATTATACGACCCTTCGCATTTTGTGTTACAATGCCTTGATTATTTAACTTACATAGACCATTATCACGAGCGCATTAAAATGTTTCATGTTAAAGATGCTGAGTTTAACCCTACCGGCAAACAGGGCGTGTATGGTGGATATCAAAACTGGATTGACAGGGCTGGACGCTTCCGTTCGCTGGGCGACGGACAGGTTGATTTTAAAGGCATTTTCAGCAAACTGGCCGCATACGATTATAAAGGATGGGCTGTGATGGAATGGGAGTGTGCTATAAAACATCCGGAAGATGGCGCCAAAGAAGGATCGGTATTTATTAAAGACCATATTATCCGTGTAACTGAAAAAGCATTTGATGATTTTGCCAACACTGGCAGCAACGAAAAATTTAACCGCACTGTTTTAGGATTAGAGTAGTAATTTTGCTAAATATAATTTTAATTAAAAAACATTTTACATGAAAAGAATTATCACCATTTGTTTATTAGCTGCCGGCACTTATGCATGCAACAACGGTGGAAGGGAGGCCAAAACTGAAACCAAAGCTGAAACACCACAAATTGCCAAAGTGGATCCTACTGACAGTCCGGAGTTTCAAAAAGGGCTTGACCTTATTAAGAATTCAGATTGCGCCACCTGCCACAAAATTGATGAAAGGTTGATAGGTCCTGGATTTCGTGAAATTGCCAATAGGTATCCAAATACACCCGAAACCATTGATACATTAGCCCATAAAATTATTAAAGGTGGGCAGGGCAACTGGGGAAGTATCCCAATGGCAGCGCATGATAATTTGCCGCTTGAGGATGCAAGATCGCTTGCCAAATATGTTTTATTGCTAAAAAATAATTAAACGCTACAGATGAAAATAATAGGTACTGCCCTGTTGTCTTTTTTATTTACTGGTAAACCTTCGCCAATAATTAAAACCGCTACTGATAATGGTATCTTACAGACAACAGGCAAAGAAGTTTGGCTAACCTTATTTGATGGTAAAACCACAAAAGGATGGCACACTTACGGTAAAAAAACAGTGGGTGCACGCTGGAAAATTGCTAAGGGTGCTCTGATGATTGATAACTCCGTAAAAGATGGCGGTGATATTGTAACTGATGAAACTTTCGAAAATTTTGATTTAAAGTTAGAATGGAAGATCTCTGCAAATGGCAATAGCGGTATCATTTTTAATATTAAAGAAGATACTTTAAAATATAAAGAGACTTACAAAACAGGACCTGAAATTCAGGTGTTGGACAATAATGGTCATGGGGATGGAAAGATTATCAAACACAGGGCAGGGGATTTATATGATCTTATTAAAAGTTCATCGGAACCTGTTAAGCCCGTTGGTGAATGGAATGCTGTAGAAATTATTAGTAACAAAGGCAAGCTGGAGATATTTTTAAATGGTACCAACGTAGTTACAACAACTATGTGGGATGATAACTGGAGGCAGTTAATTGCCGGCAGCAAGTTTAAAGACATGCCGGATTTTGGAACTTTTAAAAAAGGAAGAATCGCTTTACAAGATCATGGAAATACGGTTTGGTACCGTAATATTAAAATCAAAAAATTATAACATTATGAAATTGCTTACCGATTCTTTTTTTCAATCGTTTCTTTTAGTGTTGATAGTTGTTAGCGGATTTGCTTTTCAAAATAATAGCCCACAACCGGTTTTCGCAAAAAAAAATACGGTACTTATTTTTTCTAAAACAAATGGCTATCGGCACGAGAGTATTGAAACTGGTATTGCAGCAATAAAAAAATTAGGGGCATCAAATAATTTTGATGTTGACGCTACAGAAGACTCCACTTATTTGAATGATGCTAATTTAAAAAAATACGATGCCATCATTTTTTTATGTACAACAGGCACTGTTTTAGGCAAAGACCAGGAAGTTGCATTGCAAAATTATATTCACAAGGGTGGAGGTTTTGTAGGTATACATGCTGCAACAGATTGTGAGTATGAATGGCCATGGTATGTAAAAATGGTAGGTGCCAGTTTTTTATCCCACCCTCAACAGCAGGAAGCTAAATTGATTGTAGTTGATAATACACATGCAGCCACAAAACATTTACAAACAACATGGACAAGAAAAGATGAATGGTACAATTTTAAGGACATGAATCCGGATGTAAAAGTTTTGATTAAAATTGATGAGACCTCTTATACAGGAGGAAAAAATGGCGACAACCATCCTATGGCATGGTATCACAGTTACGAAGGTGGAAAAGCGTTTTACACAGAATTAGGGCATACCAATGAATCTTACAGCGACCCTTTGTATTTACAACATATACTTGGAGGTATAAATTATTCAATGGGAGTAAAATAAGTAATGGAGAATTAAATGCGGCTTTTGATAAAATTTTCTTTAATAAAAAAGGTAGTCTCATAGACTACCTTTTTTATGCTATTTTTTATTGCTACAATTCTCTTATCCAGATATTACGAAAACTAATGGGTTCACTCTAATCGCCATGGCCTTCGATTTAATGGGCCCCGCTGCGTGCTTTTTATATTTTGAAGCACCTATATAAGCGGTCTCGCCTTTTAGTTGATAATTGTTCTGCATTAATACCCCATTGTAAAAAGCTGTTACAGGAGCTATTGATAGTAGTGTGCCCTTTTCATTAAATCTGGGTGCAGTCCAGGCTATATCATACACCTACCATTCTAGCACTTCATCTGGTTTTATACTATTTAAAATCAGTAAAAAATATCCAATTACTCTAAAAAAATTTTAATTAATAATCTGAAAAATCAGTAGATCTTAAAAAAAAGATATCTGATTTAGAAACAGTATTTAAATACTCCGGCATTACAGAAATTCTTTTCCAGGTTGAATCGCTACCAAAGTTTTTCCAATGTTCGTCCCGCTCTTTCTGGTTATTGAAA
>Ga0209511_1001880_pt1 | contig 17906 bp, 14 predicted proteins | sample SSSSmetaG_FD_184141 | JGI IMG/M metagenome (GOLD analysis project Ga0209511, IMG submission 184141) | Glacier valley bacterial and archeal communities from Borup Fiord, Nunavut, Canada, to study Microbial Dark Matter (Phase II) - ​SSSS... | ecosystem: Environmental > Aquatic > Freshwater > Ice >...
GCATTGGTGAAAATAGGTTTCGATGGTTATTCAACGCTTGAAATTGCTGGTGAAGAGGCTGTGCTGAAAAGCTTTGCTTTCCTTAAAAAACTCGGAGCGATTTAATTGATCAACTTATACAAACAACTAAATATCATAAAGTATGAAAGATGTGAATAACAAAGGGATTTCCCGCCGGGATTTCTTCCAGCGTTCGGTAAAAGGTGCAGTCGGATTGGCCGTACTTCCCACGATTCTGGGTTCGTGTTCAAATTATAAGGGTGCCAACGATCGGATCGTTGTCGGGCATATTGGCGTTGGTTCGCGTGGAACCGACGAGTTGATGGGTTACTTCCTCCCATTGAGAGATGCAATGAATATTGCCGTTTGCGACACCTTCAAAGACCGTCGCGAAAATACGGCCGCCAAAATCAACCAGTTTTACAAAGAAAACAACTTTACCACGGAGCAGTGCAAAGCTTATCTTGATATGGACGAACTGCTTCAGCGCAAAGATATCGATGCCGTCCACATCACAACTCCTGATCACTGGCACGTAATGGCTGCGATAAAAGCTGCAAAAGCAGGGAAACACATCATGCTTGCCAAGCCGCTTGGATTAAGTTACCCGCAAAACCTGATTCTTGCAAAAGCATTGAAAGATAACAATGTGAAGTTCCATTACGGGACACAGCAACGTTCGATGGAACATATGCAACTTGGATATAATATGATTCGCGACGGACTGATCGGCGAAATCGGGCGGGTAGATGTTTGGGCACCGGGGAAAAACGATGTGCCATCGCCTGTTTGTAACGAAGTTCCCGTTCCGGCTGATTTTGATTTTGAACGCTGGACAGGTCCTGCCCCGATGAGGCCTTATTGTCCGGACATAGTTACAAACAACAGTTCATGGTTTAATTACGATTACAGCATCGGCTTTTTAGGAGGCTGGGGCGCACATCCGTTGGATATTTTAGTCTGGATCGCTAAAGATAAAGTTAGCGGAAACTACAGCAGCGAAGGAACGGGACAATTCTGGCCTGCCGGTGGATTGTACAACAATATCATGTCGTGGGATGTCAACTGCAAATACCAGAACGGTCTCGAAGTTCATTTCGCAAGTACCGATGTTGCCTCGAGTAACATGCTTAATCACCGCACATTAAAAGAGTCGAATGGTACGACCTTTTACGGAACAAAGGGTTGGATTTCTTTAAGCCGTTCATCGGCACAATCGGATATTCCCGAAATCAATCAGAAATTAAATGCTTTCCCAAAAAATGATCAGGGTTGGATCAACAGCGAAAACAATGCAATGGGAAAACGATTTCTTTCAGTTGTCAGGGGAAAAGAAAATGAATTGTGTCCGCTTGATGAAGCTATCATTTCCGATACGATCAGCCATATGGGCGATATCGCGATTCGAACGGGACGTAAAGTAACCTGGGATCCGAAGATGGGCGAGGTAGTCGGAGATCCGGAAGCCAACAAGCTATATATCCGTGAAATCAGACCTCCTTACCAGTCGTAAATAAAAATGCACTTATAAAGTTTTATTTTTACAATCCTCTCCAGTCTGTAATGTTGGAGAGGATTTTTTGTGAACTGTTTAAACCAAACCTGCCGTGAAGTCCATTTTGTTTTTGCCATTAGAAAGCAGATTTCACCATTTTGAATATTTGAGTACTATCAAATATGTGAAGATAATTCCATAACTGGCTGAATATAGAAAATCCGGTAATGGGTGGTGAAAAGCCCGTATCTTACCTGGACACATTTTCCGGGATACAATTGGGATTAGATGAATTGAACACTATTGAATACGGATTCTCGGCCTAATGATCGTTTACAGGATGAGTTCAATATCATTTTAAATCCTCTACACCCAGATATACAAGCTTGCAAACTTATCAGCTCAATTCCTTTTATATTTGGCAAAAGAATTCCGAAAGAGAATTTGAAGTGAGATAGTCAAAAAACTTTATAATCTTTAACCGATCTGAAAATTAGGAGCCTCTCTCCCACTGCGAATATTTTTCCTCCAGGCGTCTGAGGCAGGTGCCTCCGATTCACTTTATTTCTCTTCACTGCTCCACTTCGTTTCACGACTTTCCGTTCCATTTCGTTAATTGTCAGCCACCAGCCTCGGCTTTCAACTGCAAGAGTGTTCCTAAAATTTCATATTCGGAACACTCTTGCATTTTCACCGGATCCGCGCATACCAAATGGCTTTCTTTTTGTTTTTTTGACTGTTTTTTCTTTTTCTTTGGAGAAATTTAATTTATTTCAATTAATTGATATTAAACAGTTTTGATGTTTGCAATTTTAATAAGATACCTTAGCTTTGAAAGTGAAACCAAAGTGTTGTGGGGGGTAGCAAGTTTATGTTTTGGTCATACCAAAACTACCCTTACATCCCGTTGGTCTAACTGAATAAAGAGCAAAAGGTGAAAACTCAAGGCAAAGGTGGTCTGCCCATTAAAGGAAACAGTCAGAAGAAAGGTTATCGGGTATTTGTAAAGATGGCAACTGATCAGTACTACAGTCCATAAAACGGGATTTCGAATCGAATTAATAGGCAGTAAATCGTTAATTTACTGCCTATTTTATTATTTATTCAACCAAAGAAAACCAATCAGTATCAATTAAAACCACACAGAATTATGTCCGAATTTTGGAAGCACAGATTTCGAATAATATGATGGATTTAAAATCTAAACTGGAAATAAAAATTCAACTAAATTGAATTTTGCTTACAAAAAAACCATTACGACAAAGGTGGCCGGAAGATGATTTTAAATTAACGGGACAAGATTTCTCCTTTATCCATCAGTTCAATAAACCCCAGCAAAGCACCCCAATGGTAGTAATTATCTCCCATACGGCGTCCTTCTGCAGGATCTTTAACATTGCCTGTGATGGCATTGTAGTTTTCGTAAATGTATCCGTTCAGTTTGACATTTTCCATCATCAACTTGTTTGATTTCTGTGCCAGGATTTTTCGCGCTTCGGGCAAATCATAGTTTTTCAATCCAATGTAAACAAGGAAGTTCATCGGTCCCCAAATGCGTCCGCGCCAGTAATCCTGATCTTTGTATGCCGGATCATTCGCGGCAATTGATGGTATCATCCATTCACCATTAAACTCTTCCGGATTCAGCAAGTGTTCCCTGATCATCCTTTCTGCCTGCGCCTGGTTTGGAGCCTTTGCCAGCAGCGGATAAAAATTCGTAGGTGATAAACGTGAGGAGAGTTCAACGGTATCGGTTCTCTTGTTTTTATATATTCCGGCCTTTTCATCCCAAAGTTGACTCAGGTTTTTCCGGTAATAATTCCCTCTATCTTTCAGCTCTTTGGCAGCCTTCACTTTCCCCAAAATTGAAGCAATCTCAGCCAGTTGATCGCAATCCATTACATACAAACCCGTCAATCCGGCGTCGGCTAGCTCCAGCATATGCGTTTGCTTGTTAAATGGAATACTGTCATACATGGGTGAATTGTCTAATCCCGATTCGTATGCAGCACCCTGCCAGGCATTGGTTGCAAAATCTGATTTTAAAGGTAGTTCAACCGCACTTGAACCCCAGCAAAGCAACCCTTTATTGTCACGGTTTTCCGGCCACCAGCGGTTCCATTTCAGCAAATCATCGAACACATATTCTAACAGCCACTTATCTTTGTATTTTTGATACAATTCTTTGAAAACCAAACTTCCAACAGGAGGTTGTGAACGGTCGAACGATGCGCTTCCATACGATCCCGCAAAATTTGGAATAAATCCACCCGGAGTAATTGATTTGGTAATCTCAACGGCATTGGCATAAGCCAGTTCTTTGCTTTCCATGCTGGCCATCCAGGCTCCAAAATAAGTGTCCCAGTCGAAAAGAACGAACTGTCCTCCAAAATTGTCGTTCCATAACCGGCTTACAGGAAAAATGACCAGGTCTTTTGAGGCATCATAAATTACATTCCAGCCTATCACGCTTTGAATTGCCTGATAAGTCGGAGCAAGTTCCCCATATTTTTGATAGATGACCTCCTGTTCGCTTCTTCGTTTAGCAACCAATTCTTTGATTTGTTCAATGTTCTTTTTATCACCGGTATAAAACGCAACCGCCTGATCAAATTTTACCGCCAGATATGGAGATGTATTCGCCAGATATTCATTCTCCGGAATTCCTGTCATGCGAACGATTAAACTTTTATTTTTAGTCTTGACTTTAATTGTATTTCCTTCCAATTCTAAAGTTCCCGGATGATTCCATAACATTCCGGTTTCGAGTACCACACTTGGAATATTCTCCTGAATTTGGATTGGAGTCACCAGCAGCATCAAATCCTGATTTTCATCAGTGGCACTTTCAATCCTGAATTTCACACCATTCCATTCGACGGTTAGGTCGGAATAACTGCCATCGTATGCTTTATATCCCGGAGTAATTTTCTCAGGTCGGCTTCCCCGTGAAGAGATAAAGGCCTCTTTCAGGTAATTGTCTGCATTGTTCTGGTGCAGCTTAATGCCAATGTTCATCGCAAATCCTTCGGGCAAAAGCACATGACTCAATACGCTTTTGTGGTTAAATGTTCCCCATCCGGTTTGCAGTTTGGTTTGAACGGCCTTGTACTTGGCCTCTGGAGAGTTTGGGTTAATTGCAAGTCCACAGGAAACTAACCACATAAACCCAATCAGTAACAAAAATATTTTTTTAAACATGTTCTTTCTTTTTAGTGAAATCTATTTATTTATACTAATCAAAATGTGCATTTAATTGCTCAATTAATATTCAAAAACAATACCTGATATTTCCCATCTTCCTCTCTGGCAAGCCATTCCGGATGATTCTCTGCATCTGTTGCAGACCAGCCAACGGTGTAATAAATAGGACATTTTACGCCAATTTCGTAACAGGCTTCGATTTGTGCTCCCAATAAATCAAATTTCAGGTTTGGATGGACATGACCGATTTTGGTGGGATAATAGCTCCAGCTATGGTGACACTTGGCAAAAATATTGATCGAATTGACATGGCCGGTTTTCAATGCATCCTGCCATTGTTTTTTGTCAAACCTTTCGCCGAAGCCTGGAATAAACTCCGAAGTGTGAAAATCAAGGTGCACCTGTCGCGAGGAAAGAGGTTCGTTGACCGTTCTCTGTGGCTGGGCAAAGCTACATATACTACACAACATCAATACAGTTAAGATTCTATTTTTCATTATCAATGTACTTTCGTTTGTTTTACTGGATATCGCAATACGCTTAATTTAATGACTTGATAAAGACTAATTTTTGCTTACTCCGAAGAATATAATTTTCGCTTCAGCTTTATCAAATGAAACTTTAATAATGGCATGACCTTCCTTGTCAAAGGTCAGATCAATTCCATTGGTTGACCAGTATTTCTGATTGGGTTTGCTTCGGGAAACATATTCGTAGCTTCCTTTGTGGCTTGAGAACACCACCATTGCACCCTTTCCATTTTCTTTGTTGATCTTTTCATAAACTTCAGGACTTCCACCTACCGCACCATCACTAATAATGGTTGATTTGGTGATATCATCGCGAACTTGTTTGTAATATCCCAATGATTCATTAAAGAATGCGACACCGTCGGGAGAAATTTTCAGCAAATCGCCCCAAATACCGTTTTGACCAAGAATTAGTGAACCAACTGCAATAGATTGATTTTCATACGGATCGTCAGGTAAATAATGGGTCAAAAATAAAACCGATGGTATCCATTTATCGAATGTTAAGGGAGTGCGGCAAATCCAGCTTCGGGCTGCACCCGGATAAAAGAAAATATTCCAGTTGTCCTTGTCCGAATCAATCGGTACGTTGTAATTTTGGTAATACGGGCCGTTGTTGATCAGAAAATATTTACCAGATGCCAAAAACCCCAGTCCGACAGATCTTCCACCTTCCGTGATATCAAAATCGACGATAGCTTCAGGATAAACCGAGCAAAGTTTGTCAACCACATAATTCATCGACCTGCCAATCTCGAAGGCATAACAATCCGATCTCTCCTGATCTGAATTTCCAGCATTTCCATGAAAATGATTTGGATCGTTGCAGCCATACTGACCTATCGCATCCCACTTAAAATAACGCACGCCGACCTCTTTTGCCAGCCGAATCAGTTCATCAGCAAAAGCATCGCGGTACCGGCTCACCAGGCACATTCCATAGCTTTCTTCAGTTTCCCAAATTGGCCGTGGTTCGCTACTTCTGCCATTGAAGGTTAGCAAACAATCTTTATTTTTGGCCAGCATATTACTCGATTTTGCTGCAACTGTTGGATTGAACCACAACCCAAGTTTCATATTGTAAGCATCCAGTTTTGCTTTCACCTGTTTCAGTTCATCAGGAAACCTTGTTTTGCTGGGTTGCCAGTCTCCTGTTTTCTCAAACCAACCGGCATCAATTACAAAAACTTCAATACCCATCTGATGTGCCACCTCAATTTCCTGAAGCATTCGTTCCGTGGTCATATCGGCCAGATAGGTTTTTTTATACCAGTGTTTGTTTCGTTCCTGAAAGTTCCAGGTGTTGTAGAAAATATAGGGTTTGCGGCTTTCTGAATTAATGTTCATAAATTGAAGTACAAATTCCCGGTAGTTTTCAGCCAGTTGATCCTCACTCCCTTCTATTGCTGCTACTTCGAACCAAACTGATTGATACGAATTTTCGCCTGTGATTGGAAATCCGTTGGAATAATTTCCCTTGACGGCAGTTAAATCGATTGATTTATCCGGAGAAAGGCTGTATTTTAAAAACATATCTGGCGCCTGCGAACCATGCTCATATGCAAGCAGAAAGGAATTACGATCATCGCAGCCAACGACAATTGGTCCCATGAAACTGGTTTGGTTGCTAAAATTACGGGTGTCCATTTCCCGTTCAGAAAGACAGAAACTGTGTACCATCTCGTTAAATTCGGATAGCTTAACTTCTTTCATTTTTGAAATTTTAGGAACTAACAACTTCAAATACCGAATGTTATCAACCCCTCCGGATTTGGTTAATTTATAGTTCCCTGATCCGATGAGTTCATACCGAAACCGGACAACCGGATTTGAATCAGGAATCCGGAATGTCATTCGTAAAAAGAGATCAGGAAATGATTTATAGGTAGCTTGAAGCACATACTCAACAACTTTGTTATTTAATACTAATGGCTCACCAATTTGTTGAATTTGCGAAAGATCACAATTCAGAATTTTGCCATCAACCTCAAAGTTGGGACCTGCAAATTCATATGTTTTATTCGTTTTTGAGATCCTGTATTTCCAAAGCACTTGTTCTGAATTTACCAATTCAATCTCAGAAGAATTACTCTTAAGAACCAAGGATTTAGTTTTATTCTTAGAATCTGAGTTTGAACAGGATGAAACAAGCAAAAATAAACATGCCAGAATGGATAGTTTGGTTAATGATTCTTTCAGTGATTTATTTCTTTTCATGGTCATTATTTTGAGTAGTTTTTAAAGTATAATTTGAGACCCAAAGATAGTTGGCCAAAAAGATTTCCTGTAATATTTTTCAGGAATTGTAATTCTCTAATGCTCAATTCCATTCTTAATTATATCATTAAGCTTAATTCAAAGAATCAACTTTTAATACATAAACCTGCACCTCATTTTGTCTCAATTTTGGACTAAATGAAATTCCCATGCTATTCCAATTCTTTGAGTACGGACTTTTAGAAGGCCATAAACAATATTCATCGTGGTGTTTCGAAGTAAGGCCAACATATTTTGCCCCAGATCACTGAAAAAGATCACTATTTTTGGATAACTAAGTGCAAGGAATTATGAAGAAATCCACAAGAAAGCGTGCATCTACTCCTGGCTACGTTAGCCCAAAGCAGCTTACCCTTGATGCATTTGAGTCTCCCTTTTTTCAACAATTAAAACCGGATAATCGTTGGGTTGTTCTTGCCAAACTAATTCCTTGGGATGAGATATGCGGGACTTATTTGAAGCATGTTGGAATCAGCAATACTGGCTGACCCCCTCTTAGTTCCAGAGTTGTTCTGGGTTCGTTGATCATAAAGTATTTTTGCAATATTATTGACAGAGAGACAGTTGATCAGATATATAAGAATATGTACATGCAATATTATATCGGGAAGTTGCACGCAAACGATTCTTACAAACTGCAAAAAGAAAAACAAAACACACAAAGTAATCCGCCATGCAGTCGGAAGTCAGCTTGGATTTCTTAAAAGAAACTTAAATTCTATCAACAAGCTCCTTGAACGGCCCTGGGCATTGCAAAATCATGTAAGTCCGGGCGAGCGCAATCTAATCGAAGGTAAGTTTGGTCAGGCTAAAACAGCTTATGGTCTAAATCGCATTAAAGCAAGATTAAGAACCACCAGCGAATCATGGATTGCCTCCATCATTTTGGTGCTAAACCTGGTCAAATTGGCCGGAGGTGGCACTCCTTTGCCTCTTAATCGGAATAACAAATCGCTTTACAGTAAAGACTGTCTTCAAACTTGTAAATAGTTTTGCGATGAAATATGGCAGAAACTGACTATAGGATTTAATTCAATAAATCACATTTATGTCAAAGCAAGATTTAGTTTTTCAGCAGACCCTATTTAATTGTGCATTTAAGGCTATTGATACACCAATGCATAAGTACAGAATTATACATATTTTCTTCATTCGTCAATATTTAAGTTGGTTAAATGGCTTCATGGAACTTACAATGAATTTACAATCATTTCCTTATGTAAAATTTTCTTCTCGTTTATAAATTGAGATGTTGGCTGGCCTCCACCAACGGAAATTATTAATTCCCCTTCCACCTGAACAACTTTTCCTTGACTATCAATTACCGACAAATCACTGGAACAAAGATTAAAAGACACCTTCTTGGTTTCACCCGTTTTTAAATGAATCCGCTGAAAACCTTTCAATGCACAAATTGGAGATCGATAACCAGTACTCTTATTTGTAACGTACAGCTGCACAACTTCGTCACCATCGATTGCTCCAGTATCTGATACATCTACGTTTATATTGAGATTTGAATTGGCCATCAGAGTATCAGGCATTTCAAGATTGTCATATGTAAAAGAAGTATAACTCAATCCATATCCAAAAGGATATAATGGTTCACCTTTGAAATATCTGTAAGTACGATTTTCCATACTGTAGTCTTCAAAGTCAGGAAGATCGCTAACGCTTTTGTAAAAGGTTACGGGCAAACGTCCAGCCGGATTATAGTCGCCAAACAAAACATCGGCGATTGCAGTGCCGCCTGCTTGTCCTCCATACCAGGCTTGGATAATAGCTGGTATATTTTGGGCTTCCCACTCAAACCCAATCGCACTTCCTGACATATTTACAAAAACTATTGGCTTTCCAGTTGATTTCAAAGCTTTCATCAGTTCAGTCTGAATTTTTGGAAGACCAATGTTTGTTCGGTCGCCACCTTTAAATCCATCGATTTCAACAGGCATCTCTTCTCCTTCCAGTTTGGCAGAAATTCCGCCAACAAAAATAATGGCATCCGCATCTTTTACGCATGAAGCAATGGTTGCAGGAGATGCTTGTTCGAAGTAACCCATATCGAATTTCACCTCTGCATTGTCGGCCTTCTGACTATATTCAATTGTTACCTTATGTGATTTCCCCTTTTCTGCTCTGAACGTATAATAAGCTCCTCTGGTTCCTGCTTCTGCCTTTTTTTCTCCATCAATGAATAACCTGCACCAATCATCGCCCATGACCGAGAATGTATATTCGCCTGATATTTCAGGAGTAAAAACCGATGTCCAACGGATCGAAAAATTGCGGGCAATTATACTATCGGCAATTTGTTCCCCATCACCCCATCGAAAATTAATTTCATCTTCACTACGTACCAAGACAGGTGAACCTTCCAATTTTGGATTATTAAAGTATTCAGCCTGAAATCCTTCAATTCCATTGGATTTAAACCAGGCTTTTTGGTAGTCTGATTTAAAAACATTGTTATCAACCAGGTTGATGCCTTTTTCGAAGACCACCCGATCGCCTATTTTCTGCCGGATTCCTTACAGTACCGTTGTGATTTCCACCACGCTTATTGATGAAAACATCGCTTTTTGAATTAACTGCCATATCGGTATCGCGGGTACCGCCAAGATCAGTTCTAATCCATTCCTTCCCGTTCCAGCTGGCATATTGCTGACCAACGAACACATGAATTTCGCCACCAAATTCAACTTTTATTTCAGGATCGCTGCGGTTAGGGCCCAGGTATTTATCCAGAGGATAAGTTATTGTGGTAAATATCTCTGGACTAAGTTGATTTTCTTTTGGTGAAAGGTAACGGTAATACAGTTTTCCTTTACACGCATAAAAGAAAATAAAGAGTTCCGTTCTCATCAGCTGCGACATCCACACAGGAACCAAATCATTCAAATACAGGTATGTATATAATCATACTCGCTGTTCAAGCATCTAAAGTTTGCAGATACAAGAGCCAATCGTCTCCGGAAGGAGCATTGAGATTTTGTCCATTGGTTATGCCAATATTAACACGAACATTCGTGTCCGAGCCTTTAATCCAAATTCCATGATAATTCCCCGGTTTTGTATGTACTGTAACTTCTCCTCCGTTGGGAAGATAAGTCAGGTATGTTTTACCAGGTTTTGCGATGGTAAATCCATTGTTGCTCAGGTTCTGTGTTGGTGTTAATTCGTAAAAGGGTATGGATTCAAAAAAGTCCCATACTTTTTTAACGATTTCGTGTTTGTCCTGATGTCTTTCGGCAAGATTTAATGTACCGGTAAATCCTGTTGAACTGGTTCCGGAGTTATCGGCAAAGTTCAATGCCGCGCCAGCCATCATAATGGCAAACGCGTTTTTACGCAGTTGTTCGTCATTATAGGTTTGCTGATAAATATTGCCAACCCAGAGTACTTCCTGTGCCAATACGGGTTGGTGAGGATTCCGGCGAACCATTAATCCCTGGTATAGTGAATCCAAATCCAGGGTTGTTGGTCCCTGAAGGCATTGGTAAGAAGCCCATGGGGCATCAATAAAAGGATTGCTGTTTTTTTCGTTATGAACCGTAATTAAATGTCCTTGAGTATTTTGTGCCGCAATCATTTCACCAAGCTTATCAACCTGACTTTTTGTAAATTGTTTAACATTCCGGTAAAGCGGCTCGGGACCGGCAACACTATACAAGGTATTCCAGTAGGCGCCAAGTCTTGAAATGGTGTAGCGGACATACAATTCCTGATTGATGCTATCCGTCGGGCAGTTCGATTTTTGTCCGAAAAAACCTGCAAAAGGAAATACAACTATTTTTCGCACAGCCAAATCATCGAGAATCAGTTCCATTTTGGCGTATTCTTCAGGATTGGGTTGCCGCTTTTCAGCGTTCCATAAATCAGGAGTATTCCAACCTTTTCCCCGATTTTCAGCATTGCGGTTCAATAGATGACTGGCGACAGAAATGGTATTGTACCTGTTTTCAACCAGCCAATCCAAAAACTGTATTCGTTCCGAATCGGGCCAGTTGTCGGCAAAAAAACGATCACCAACATGAAAACTTCTGATTAGCTGATGCTTTCCTCCTTTAAACCCAAACCATACAGGATTGGTTTCGTCGGCAGCAATCAGCCCGGGAATATCTGAAGCTACGCAAAGGAATGAACCGGAAATCTTTTTGCCGGGGCCATCGTTAAACCATGCGGTGTATTTCCATTTACCAATCATATCAGGCATAATCCTGAATTTCCAAACACCTGTATGATCGAAAAATCCGGTGATTGATAATTTAGTCCTGTCAGGTCTGGTAAACTCAACCTTCAATTCGGTTTCAGTAAACGGATTTGAAAAGGTGGTTTCCCTGATAATCTCTTTTTCAAATCTGCTCCATATTTCGGGTTGATTTTCATTTGCAACAAGAAATTGATTCAGAATTAATAGCGTTAGTAACAGAATGACTTTCATTGAGTTTTCTATTCTTTTTCAGTTGATAATTTGAGTCGTACCGTCCAATCTTTCTGAGGATCAGTCGGAGGATTTCCGATTGAAAGCACACCCGGTCCCTCTACTGTTTTAATTGAGCCATCCAAAAGTGATCCTCCTGTCCTTGGGTTATACCATTTTATCTGATATTTCCTGGAAGGTAGCTGAATTGTGGTCGATCCACCGGAAGGCAGATAGATGGTGTAGATTTCTCCGGCAGCGGCAAAACAGCTGTTTTTAGTTCCGGTAATTAATTGATCAGCATTTTGCATCCGCCAAAATGGGATATTCTCTCTGAAAAATGATACGGCATAATTTGTTTGATCCCAGATGTTCGACCATTGTGTGAAATCCTCAGTGGTCAGATCCAAAGGTCCGAAATACCATTCGACTCCAGCGCCACCGGCCATTAGCGTTGGCCAAAGCACTTCTGTTCGGATGGTATCGTGCTGTGGATCGCGGCTATCGGGGAATACACCCGAAAACCAGGGGCCGATTTCATCCATATTTACCACCCATTGCCGGGCCGAATCAGCCGAAAGGTTGATCCATTTCTGAACTTCTTTGTAGACATCATTGGGTTTATCGATTTGCAGCGAAGCACCATCCAGGTATTTGAATCCAAGTAATGGAGCCAGCCGATCGGTACGTTCAGGGTCTGATGGCAAGGTATGCATCACAATAAAAGAGGGATAGGGATTGATCTTTTTCAGGTATTCGATTCCACTTTTTCGTTGGGCGACCGACTGGCCAACCATATCGTACCATGGAGCAGGTCCGTTTTCTTCCCCAAAATTCCAGGTTACAGCTAAATGATGGCCAAAACGTGCGACCATTTCGCGATAGAAAAGTTTGCGCTGGGTGCGAAGAAATCCTGCATCGAGTAACAACTGATTTTCATTTTCAGACAATACGATATGGAGCATAATTCCTAAACGATCCATTTGAGAAAATACAATCTCCCATTGATCCAATTTGCTGCAATCGAAACGATATCGCTCATCAATATCAGCCCAGGGAAAAACATCGTTTCCATCACCCTGAACATTCATCAACAGAAAATAAACCGAATTGACTCCTTTAGCTGATAAATAATTTAATGCTCCAATAATCCCTTTCCCTTTTTCACCCTGCCAAACCGGATCACCTGTTTTCCAGTCGGCAATGTGCTTTTCATATCGGTGTTTGTCTGGTGTATTGTCGAATTCGTGGTAGGCCAAAAAATTTTCAGGGCTGTCGGCTCCTCCCTTCAGAAAATATTCGCCTGTTTCGCTGAATTTCAGGTATCGTTCTCCTGTTGGCACCAAACGCCCCTTCGACCGGAAATCGGGCGATTTTTTGTCGGATGGAGCAATAGTAAAAGACCCCTGAATTCCATCGGGAGCAAGAGGTTTTCCTTCATTGTTATTCTCGCTGATTGCTATATTTCTTCCGGATAGAAAAGAAACGGTGTAATTCCAGTTTCCTGTTTTGTCGGGAGTGAAATTCACCTGCCATTTGTTTCCTGATATTGCTCCGGTTTCGGAAGATTTTCCGTCGGCCGCAAAAAAACCTGGGATTTTATAGCTATGGTTTCCATTGGTGAAGGTGACTTCAAGCCGGTAATCGAGAAAAGGGTTTGGCCTGAAATCGGTTTCACTGCATATTGGCCCTTCAAATAAAAGACAGATGGTATGCCATTTCTTTAGTTCTCCAGTTATAGAAGCAGTTGCTTTGGGTTGCGCAATTCCTCCTATTGAGAAAAATGAGCATAGAAAAATTAGAATTAAAGGTTTCATTGGCATAGTTTGTTTGAGTTCATCTTATTTATAATGAGGCAATTAAAAAATCTGCGCATTTTTTAACTTACTCGATTATTGGTTTTTAAATTTTTCTTTGATTAATTTATAATCTCCTTTTGGTGCGCTGAAACTGAGCAAATTTTGCCCGTCCCTAACCTGGAAAACTGTATTGTTCAAGCCTTCGATCTTCCAGTTACCTTGCTGTACGTCGGCAATAATCACTTTATAGGTTCTGTCGCCACTAATTTTTAAAGAAATGGATTGATTGCTAATTTCGCCATCTTTGCTGAAAAGGATGATTCGATCGCTGATTTTGGCTCCAACAAATTTTTCGGTTTCCATCTTTTCAACAACTAATGTTTTGCGATTTTCATCAGCATCCATTACTTGCATAACATTTAGGAACAAATCGATATTTGCGGCATCTTTAGGGGAAACTTCCAGACGCCAGATCGCTCCATCTGCAGAGTTGTTTTCTGTAGCAGTATATTGGGGAAAGTTTTTCCCATTTACGCTGTATTCATTGCCATCCCCACCTACTTTTTGAATGAATAGATTCCCGGAAACCGGAAACAAAGTTGTATTCACTAATTTGCCATTATATCCTTTTCCAGAACGTTTGACCGTTGTGACATTTTCTGTAATAATAGGTTCTTCAATACAATGTAATAACCATGTTTTTTTGAACTCTCTGTTATTTGAATTCACTCGATCGAACACAACTAATGCCGCCGGAACTTCTGGATTGTCCAAATTCAGGAAAACAAATGATCGTTGAAAACTTTTCACTTTATCGCCATACGCTTCAGCCAATTCGCCTTTTAGATACGAGTATTCAGGTTTAACAGAATCAGGGCCGGAAGCATGCGACAATACCTGACCTGTTTTGTAATCTTTTGATAGAAATTCCAACATATTCACTGGCTCTGATGCCCCGTTTGGAAATTGCTGGCCACCATCATTTGTAACCTCACGTCCATGCCAGACAAATTTTTCTTCAGGATCATTAATCAGCATAGTGTTGCAGGCGATGGAGCGCTGATAGTAGTTTACAAAATGATCACATCCATAGCCTCCTGTTTTACCTTGATAAATACCTGAATTAACAGCTAACGGACCTTTGTAATAAATTTGGAAATTTCCGGCATCAAGATGTTGATGATTGGCAAAATTGTAAACGCTAATTTTCATTTCAGCGACAACTGTATTTGAACTGATTTCGTTTCCCCAGCCAGTTCGGGCAGACATGAGCCCTAAAGGAGTTGGAAAATAACGAGTTAGTGGCAATGGCGATGATTCTGTTTTTACTGGACGTAGTGGATCAACAAACAGAAAATCAAAAAGGCCGTCGCGCCCAACCTGGTTTTCGGCGATCGCTTCGTTCATGATGACAGGATCTTTAAAATAACTACCGGTAACTGCTGCCCCTGCAATTGCCCAGGTCTTTCCAAAAGGATTATATAATTCATTGAAATCGTCACCATCCCGGAAAAACTGCCCATCTGGTCTGCGTGAATAAATCCACCGGTAAGGAATTTTTCCCTGATCTTTTCCAAAGATTTCAGGATAACCCATTTTGTCGTAAATCAGGGTAATCCACAAATCCCATTGAAATCGATAACTTCCATAACTACTCCCTTGGTGATGGTATGATGCAGCGTAGAAAAATTTCCGCGCCGGCAAAAACTCGGCAAAAATGCGGCCTGCAGCCAAATTATAGATTTCCGGTTTCTCGTCGTATGTTGCTACGCCACAGGAAAGCATATCCCTGGCAAGTTGTGCCTCAGCACCATGACCAACTATGGAACCCTGAACCAATTTGGGCCATACAATTTCCAATTGTTTGCCCAGATTTTCCATTTGGTAAATCAATTCTTTTTTCTGAAGATTGCTGATTAAATCATAGCACCAGTCATACACAATGGCATTGGTGAGTATAACCCGGCCAATATCCCGACAAACATCTGCTTTTTCGTAATCAATTATGAGTGTTTTATCGTAGTTCAGCAAGGCTTCTATTGCTTCTTTGCCAGCTTTTGAATTTTTCTGAAAAGCATATAAAAAGGCTCTGGCCTCGATGGCATCGATGATCTTGTTGTTCATGTTATGCTTTTTGCCATTTTGCTGAAGCATTCCATTAGTGCGATATTCTGATTTTTGAACAATGTCATTCCAACACCCCGACATGAGAGGATTGGTAATTTTATCCTTTAATCCAGGAATATCCTTTTTTCTAAAGAATAAACGCGGATGTTCATTAGGCGGTTGAGGAATTACCAGCCCTTTGCCTTCCCGCTCAGTTAACGGAGGATAAATAATGTCAGAAACCGCATTTGTATCGATTGTGAATTTATATGGATCTACAAAACCGGAATGAGCCTGACCAAACAATCCGGTCGGGAATAGCAACAATCCCGAAATTAAAGCCAACAGCAAGCTCTTTTTACTTTGAAAATTATAATTTGAGATCTTGAACATTGGGGATTATCATTCTTTAACTTAGTTATCAATTACGCAAAGTAATTTCCATCAGTATAGCCCGGTTTCATCCAAGGAAGGTTTTCGTGGTTGTAAAATGGGGTGAGTTCCTGCGCCAATTCCTTCATCCGCTCTTCACTTAAAGGTTTAAAATTCCGGAGAATTTCAAGGTTCGACTTGACTACATCAATGCTATCCATTCCAATCACTACCACATCGGGATCTTTCAGCGAAAAGGCATATTTGATTAAATCAACCGGATTTAAACCTGCAATGGTTTCCCGTGGACGAACCACTTTCATTTGGTCCTGTTTTTAAATAGTTTTCTACATATCCTTTGTGAGTTTACGGTCGTTTGTTCGTCCACAATTTAAAGTCATCCCAATAAATCTGCAAAGTCTTACCCTGCGATTTCACGTACGAAACTAACTCTTTGGATGTATAAAGTTTCATGGGGTTATATCCGGTGAAACCATTTGGCGCAGGGTCATTGGTCATGTGGGTAAAATTGTGAATATCGTATACTACTTGTCTTTGTCCACCTTCGGGTGTAATAGCGAGGTAAACCCGTCCTGTTTCCTGATTTCCTTCCTTGAAATAGTAGTCCATGGTAAACCATTTGCCAATCGGAACTGCCACGTTCGGCTCTTTGTGATCGGCTCTCCAAACCAGTTTTTGCCCCGCATTTTCGGCTTCCAGAATAAAGTGCAATTCTTTTGATTCGGCTGACTCTTTGCCGATTCCGAGCGTAATCCTGAAACCATAAGGTTCACCTTTCACCCACCATTCGTTGTTCCAGAATTCAGAAATAGTTAACCAACCAATGGACCGCGGAGAATTTTTTATCACCTCAAAATCCTCCGTCAGAAAAACCCGGACTGATTGATAGAAATCTTTGTAACCACCATCGATTCCATAAAAATCGACCTGCACACGTGCTTTTTCCTGATTTTCAGACGCAAGATAGGGTTCATTCAACCAAAACTGAAGCACCTTGTTTTTGGGATTGCCCGGTTCAGGAATAATTTTCGCAAATCGTTTGGTCGAATCGCCTCCGGTATAATTGATGTTCACATTTTTTGCCCTCGCGCGTTTTTCAACATCGGTTGTCCAGTCGCTGTATTTCAGATTTTTGTCACCGCCAATAAGTTTGTGGTTTCCGTTAGTATGCGGCACAACTTTGGTTTCACCCTCGAACCCCGACTGAAAAAGCAGCCTGGGTTTTGAAATTGACTGATCAGCTTTTTGAGCCAGACTGGTGGATGATAAGAAAAAAGAGATGGCTATCAGGCAAATTATGTTTTTCCGAATTATGTTGAAGTTGTTCATTTGTTTGTATTTAGTTTTTTAATACACTCCGATGGATCGATTAATTTAAATTAAACCGAGTCCCTTCTTTGATCTTTTGAATTCGTTGTCCGTCGATTATTTTATCGGTTTCGAATGTTGCCCGGTTATATACCTTCAGATTCCTGAAAACCATTTTTGAATGCAACATACAGCGAATTGCAATACACCCAAAATTCAGAACCGGTCCGTTATTAATGAATCCATTATCGGTACATTCAAACATGATCTGACCATCAATTGCCCCAACTATCTTATTGCCAATCTGCAGGAATTGAAGTTTGTGCCATGTATCTTTTGATAAAGGGGCATTTCGGCTGGCAAACGCCATCGGA
>Ga0209511_1001882_pt1 | contig 17901 bp, 14 predicted proteins | sample SSSSmetaG_FD_184141 | JGI IMG/M metagenome (GOLD analysis project Ga0209511, IMG submission 184141) | Glacier valley bacterial and archeal communities from Borup Fiord, Nunavut, Canada, to study Microbial Dark Matter (Phase II) - ​SSSS... | ecosystem: Environmental > Aquatic > Freshwater > Ice >...
GGGTAACCACCAGCTCGCGATGGTCGCGACCTACAAGGGTCACGGCTATGGCGTGTTCGAGTACCTCTCGAAGTTCACGTTCACCGCGCGCAACACGAGCTCGTTCACCTCGACCGAGGGCAAGATCTCGCGCGTCGAGTGCCACGGCTTCGAGAAGGGTGGCGCCGCGACGCCGATGGAGAAGCGCGCCGCGATCGACTGCAAGGTCACGGACGTAGCGCCGGAGAAGGCCGCCGTTCCACCCGCGCAGCAGACGCCGGGCGCGACCCCGCTGCCGGCGCAGACACCACAAGCGGCATCGCCCGCGCAGACTCCGGCTGCTCCGGCTGGGAAATAATCCATGCGTCAGTTCGGGACGATCGCGACGGCGTTCGCGCTCCTGCTGAGCGCGCATTCCGCCATGGCCGACGATGTCGGCAACAAGCTCTCGAGCTACGAGCAAGAAGCTCGCAACCTGGGCACGGATCTTCCGCGTCCGAACGAGCAGGCCACGCAAGGGCAACGCCGCCTCGTCGATGCGCAGGTCTCGTTCCAGCTCGGCGACTACGACCAGGCCGCGCTGAGCCTGTTCGACATCGCGTCGAAGGCGACCGGTCCCGATAAAGAGACCGCGACATACTACCTCGGCGAAGCGCTCTACCAGAAGGGTGACAAGGGCGCCGCGCACACCTACTTCGCCGAGATCGCCGCGATCCCGACGAGCAAGTATTACCAGCTCGCGCTCGTGCGCCTCGTCGAGATCGCGATCGTCCAGAGGGACTATAACGAAGGCCAGGACGCGCTGACCAAGCTGTCGGGGCAATCGTTGCCGCAGATTCCGTACGTCGCAGGCAAGCTCGCCTTTGCGCAAGACAAGTTCGACGACGCGCTCGCGCAGTTTAACAACGTGCCCAAGGGCTCGCCGTACGAGCTCCAGGCGCTGTACTACGCTGGCGCCGCGCAGGTCGCAAAGAAGGATCTCGCAAAGGCGGGCGACATCTACAGCGATCTCATCAGCAAGAAGCCGCGGACGTCCACGGATCGCCGCGTGATCGAGCTCGCGCAGCTCGCTCTCGGCCGCTTGTTCTACGAACGAGAGCAGCCGTCGAAGTCGATCGATTCGTACCTGCTCGTCGATCGCCGCAGCGATCTGTTTCCGGATGCGCTTTACGAGACCGCGTGGGTCTACGTGAAGAACAAGCAGTACGACAAGGCCCTGCGCGCGCTCGAGCTCCTCGAGCAGAGCGATCCGCAATCGGAGAAGACCCCGACCACGCGGATCCTCGAGGGCAACCTCCGCATCCGCAAGGCGCAGGCGATCCGGCTGCAACAGGTCAACGGCACGATGGCGACCGGCGATACGACCGATCCGGGTGTCGAATACGACAAGGCCACCAAGATCTTCTCCGAGACCCACGATCTCTACTTCCCGTCGTACCAGACGCTCTCGGCGCTCGTGTCCGGCAACCTCGATGCCGCCGCGTTCGTCGAGCAGATCGCGGGTCGTAGCTCGCACGTGTTCCAGACCGCGCCACCGATTCCGGATGCCGCGGCGGCGTGGCTTCGCGAAGAACCAGAAGTCCAGCGTGTCGTCGGTGTCGAGAGCGACCTCGGCGAGATCTATTCGAACATCGTCGAGAGCGAAGACATCATCAACCGCCTCGAAGGCGTGCTCGCCACGGGCGATCGCACGACCGTGTATCCGAAGCTCGCGTCGCGCAGGCATCGGATCGCCGCGATCCAGGACGACCTCGTGCGCGTGCGCTCGGATATCGCCGATCAACAGCTCCGCCTCGTCGATAGCTCGGGCGATCTTGCCGGCGCCTCGGCAACGCGCAAGCAGCTCGCGCAGCAGTACTCGGCGATGGGCGATCCGGAAAAAGCGTATGCCGACCGGATCGCGCAGACGCGTGGCAGCTACGAGCAAACCGACAACACGCTCACCGAGATCTCGGCCGTGATCGATTCGACCCAGGCGATGGCCGTCGCGATGCGCACGTACGCGCTGACCCCGGCGGTCGATGCAGCGATGAAGGACACCGTCAAGACGGATCTCGATTCGGCGGCGCAAGAAGCCCAGTCCATCGAGGACGAGCTATCGGCGATTCGCAACGAGACGGCGCTAGGGAAAGACCTCGCGGGCGTCGGCGATGAAGGTATCGCGGCCGCGCGTGTCCTACGCGCGCAGTGCAAGCTCGCGCAGGATAACGAGCAGCGCTTGCTCGACGGGTTCGCCTCGGCGAGCCGCGATCGCAGTAAGACCGGCAGCCTCGTGGCGCTCGGCGATCGCGCGACCCAGCTCGCGGCGAACCTCGATAGCACCGATCAGACGATCGATCGCTCGGTCGCGGCCGGCCTCGAAGAAGTGAAGAGCCTGCTCGCGCAAGAGCGCGGCAACCTCACCGCGTACAAGGCCGAGCTCGGCGACTACGAGAGCGAAGGTCGCAGCGTCGGTTCGCAAGTGCTCGCCGATTCGTTCAAGGACGTCAAAGCGAAGCTCTACGACGTGGTCGTGCGTACTGATGTCGGTGTGGTCGACGTGTCGTGGTCACAGCGCGAAGACAACGACGACGATCTCAAGCGCCTGAACCTTGCGCGCAGCCGCGAGCTCAAGCAGCTCAAGGACGAGTTCAAGGACGTGCTCGAAGACACCACCAAGAAGCTGAGCACGCCGCGCAAATCCGATCTGCCGCCGGCGAACACCGAGGGACAACCGACCTCGAGCCCCGACAAGCAGACCGCGCCGGGCGATAATCGTGTGAAGCCGGGCGAGAAGCCGGCGCCGTCGACGACCGCACCGTCGGTGAAGCCCGACGAGACCAAGACTCCAGCTCCGACTTCGAAGAAGGCGGGAGCCAAGTGAAGGGCGTCATGCGTAAGCTGCTCGCGATCGCGCTGCTCGGCAGCTTTGGCATTGCCTCGGCACAGCCGGGCGCTGTTCCGGCGCCCGCACAACCAGCTCCAGCACCCGCGCCGACGCCTGTTCCAAACGAACCGGCGAATGCGCCGGGCGTCGGTGTCCCTGCCACGCCGGCGCCCGCGCCGAACCGGGGCCACGCCGTCGACACGACGCCGATCAGGCTCGATCAGCGTGACATGGACGAGCTCAAGGACGTCGAGTCCGAGTACGACCAGTTCGCCAAGGCCGCGGACGATCACGACAAGCGGATGCGCACGATCGCGCATCGCGAATACGACCAGCGCACGAACGAGCTCGAGCGTCGCTACGCCGAGCGGATCGCGAAGACCGAATCCGATCAGAGCAAGCGTCACATCCAGACCATCGCGCTGCTCGAGAAGTTCCTCGTCGATCATCCGGATCACGAGACCTTCACGCCGGATGCGATGTACCGGCTCGCCGATCTCTATCTCGACAAGGCGAACGAAGAAGTCGACCAGCGGATGGCCGCTCAGGAAGCGCTACCCACCAGTGCCAAGGAAGACCAGGCCGCGATCGTCGCGGACTACACGCCTTCGCTGATCCTGTGGGAACAGATCCTCACGAAGTTCCCATCGTATCGTCAGACCCCGGCGACGATGTACTTGCTCGCGTACTACACGAAGACCAAGGACGACCGGAAGTCGCTCGAGATCTTCTTGGCGCTCGCGTGTTCGAACAAATACAAGTGGAACGATAAAGCCCCGGTCACGCCGACCAAGGCCGATGCGATCAAGCGCGTCGAGCAGAAGCAGCTCCGCGATCCGTACGCCGATTGCGCGGCGTTTCCGGGCGCCGAGACCGAGCTCGTTCGTCACGCGTGGGTTCGCGGCGTTGCCGACGAGCACTTCGCGGTCGCCGGCGAGCTCGACGACGCGATCGCCGCGTACCTCAAGGTCGCCAACGGCGGCAACGACTCCAAGCTCTACGCCGAGTCGCTCTACAAGCTCGCGTGGAGCTTCTACAAGCGCGATTTCTTGCTCGACTCGATCAAGCGCTTCGATCAGAGCGTGAAGCTGTACGACGACACGGTCGCCGCCGGTAACCAGCCGCCGCTCGAGCTCCGTGACGAATCGATCCAGTACATCTCTGTCGCGTTCACCGATCCGTGGGAAGGCGAGACCGATAGTGATCCGGCCAAGGCCTTCGATCGCGCGAAGAACTTCTACAAGGGTCGCGAGAACGAGAAGCACGTCCGCGACGTGTGGGTCGCGCTTGGTCACGCGTTCTCGGATCTCCAGGCGTGGGACCAAGCAGTCGATTCATACAAGATCGCGCTCGGGCCGCCGTGGGAGCTCGATCCGCACAACCCGCTCGTCAACCAGGAGATCGTCAACGCGTTCGAAGCGAAGGGGGATAAGTTCGCCGCCGATCAAGCCGCGGCGGAGCTCGCCACCAAGTACGCGCCGGGCACGGCGTGGTACGCGGCGAACGAGAAAGACCGCGAGGCGATGGAGAACCAGCGCCGGATCGCGGAGCGCGCGTTGTACGCCGCGTCGCGCAACACGCACTCGGCAGCGACCCAGCTTCGCAAGGACTACGACGCCGCCAAGACCAAGGATCCGCAGGCCAAGGCCGAGTACCTCGCCATGTATGGCAAGGCGATCGAGCTCTATCGCCAGTTCATCGAGACGTACTCGGACTCCGATTACGTCTACGAGTTCAACTTCCTCGAGGGCGAGGCGCTGTTCTACGCCGAGCGCTATCCCGAAGCGATCGCGCAGTACCGCTGGGTCCGTGACCACAAGGACATGGGCACCACGTACTACCTCGATGCCGCACGCTCGGTGCTGCAGTCGCTCGAGGCCGAGGCGCAAGCCGAAGTCGTCGCCGGCAAGCTCCAGCCGCTGAAGGTCCCGACGGTCGCGGATCTCCAGGCGCAGCCGCAACCGTGGCAGCCGCAGCCGATCCCGCCGACGTACGTCGAGCTCCAGGCCGAATACGACAACTACCAGAACGTCGTGCCTGATCCCTCGGCCGCACCACAACAAGGCATCAACGCCGCGTTGATCTCGCTCGCATACCTCCATACCGATGATGCGATTCTTCGGTTCGCCAAGGTCGAAGAAAACTTCTGCCACACCCCGCCCGCGGATCCGCGCGATCCGAAATCGGTCGCGCCGGCATCCAAGGCAAAAGACGGCATCCTCGCGATCTATCAGGCGCAGAACAACTTCGACCTGATCGAGCAAACGAACAAGAAGTTCATCTCGCTCGGCTGCGGCGACAAGTCTGCGATCGATCTCGCGATCAGCCAGAACCGCTCGCTAAACTTCACGCGCGCGGCGGAGCTCTACAAGAAGGAGCAGTACGTCCCGGCCGCCGAGGCGTTCTACCGGTTCTACAAGAACGCTCCCGCGACGGATCCGGATCTCCCGACGGCGCTCTACAACGCCGCGGTCGCGTACAAGCTCGGCGACCGGCCGAAGACCGCGATTGGCCTGTTCAAAGAGTTCACCGCGAAGACCGACAAACGGTTCAAGGAGAGCCCGTACTATCTCGACGCCATCCGGCTGACCGCTGCGAGCCAGCAGGCCTCGTTCCAGTACGACGAAGCGATCAAGACCGACCTCGAGCTCTACGACGTCACGAAGAAGGCAAAGAAGCTCGGCATCAAGCCGCCGGATCCGATTCCGGGTGAAGCGCCCAAGACACTCGATCAGATCGGCCTCGACGCTATCTACAACGCCGCGTACGCCGCCGAGGTCAGCCGCGACTTCAAGCGCGCGACCGACCTCTACACGCAGTACATGAGGATCGAACCGGATCGTCGCAAGAACGATCGCGCGCTGTGGTCGATCGCCGGCATGGCGCGCCAATCCGGCAACGTCAACGACATGAGCGAGTACCTCGATCGGTGGCGCGCGAAGTACGGCAAGGATGCCGGCAACGCCGATGACTACGTGAAGTCGTTCTACGATACCGCGAAGCTGTGGCGCGCGAAGGGCCGCACACCGCAGGCCAAGCTCGCCGAACAAGCGACGCTCGATGCGTGGAGGAAGACCGGCTCGCCGAAGAACACGACCGGCGCGAAGTATGCGGCCGAGTTCGCGCTCGCGGACGCCGAGACCTATTACACGAACACGTGGACGCCGTTCGAGATCAAGAACCCGGCGAGCTCGACGAACATCAACATCGCGAAGAAACAGATCACGGCCCAGCGCGATTCGATCGAGGCGCTCCGCAAGAAAGCGGAAGACTATTACATCGGTCTCGATCAGTACGGCGTGCTCGAGGAGTCGATGGCCGCCAAGGTCCGATTCGGCGATATCCAGTACGATCGTGCGACCAAGGTCGGCAATATTCCGGTGCCGAAGATCATCTCGGCGAACGACGCGGTCGTCGCGCAGTTCGAATCGCAGCGCGATGCCGCCCTCGCGAAGGATCTCAACGAAGCCAAGCAGGACTGGGCGGAGGTCGTCGACCTCGCGAAGAAGGGCGGCGTCTCGAACAAGTGGAGCCAGCACGCGAATGAAAACCTCGCGCGCGAGTTCCCCGACGAGTTCAAGGCGCTCCGCCAAGAGATCATCCAGGGGACGGACACGCCATGAAGAAGCTCCTGCTCGCAGTGGTGTTGGCCGCCTGTGGCGGTTCGGCCAAGCAAGCGACCACACCGAAAGCCGGTGGCGGCAGTGCGGCGAATCCAAACGGCCAATCGATGGCCGACAACGGCGATCCGGCGGGACCCGCGGCGACCGGTGGTGGTGGCAGCGATGCGGCTGGTGGTGGCGGCGCGTTCGGAGGCACCGACCCGACGCCGGCTGCGGACGCGCCGGTCGTGTTCCCGAACCTCGATCCCGATCCAACCCAGGCCAAGTCACAAGTCGATCAGCACCTCGCGGTCGCACGCCAGGCACTCTCGGCGCCGACGCCCGATGCCGACACCGCGCTTCGCGAGGCAAAGGAAGCGCTCAAGATCGACGCGACCTCGATCGACGCGGCCGCGTACTACGCGTTCGCCTACTACCACAAGAAGCAATACGATACCGCCGAGCTCGTGCTCGACGACGTGTTCAAGCGCGACGCCGCGAAGAAGAACGCCGGTATCTATTATGTCTACGGCCTGGTCTACGACCACACGAACCGGCCCGAGCAGGCCGTGCTCGCCTTCAAAAAGGCGACCGAGCTCAACCCGAACTTCGCGAGCGCGCTCGTGAACCTCGGCGTCCACCAGCTCCAGAACAAGCAGTACGCCGAGGCCCAAGGCGCGTTCGAGCGCCTGACCCGGGAGTTCAATCGCAACGATGCGATCACGCTCACGTCGCTCGGCTCGGCCTATCGCGGCCACGCCTCGGACTACCCGGCAGGCTCTGGCGACCGCAACCAGCTGATCACCCAGGCCGAAGCGGCGTATCGCAAGGCGACCGTGGCGAACCCGAACTACGGGCCGGCCTACTTCGACCTCGCCATGCTGTACCTCGATGCCGATCCGTTCCCCTCGGGGGGCGGCACCCTGGACACCATGCAACGCCTGAATGCTGCTAAGGATTTTCTCGAAAAGTACAAAGACATGCCCGGCGTAGATACGAAGCTCTACGACGAGCGTTTGAAAGACGTGAACAAGGCGATCAAACGGGCGACCAAGAAGCAGAAGAAGCCCACCCCGTGAGAGGTCTCATGCCCATACGTTCCATCCTTGCCCTGGCGCTGCTCACCACCACGGTTGTTCCGGCGTTTGCCGATTCACCAGAGCGCTGCTCCGACGACGGCAACGATAGCGACAAGAAGCAGGGCAAGTTCCACATCGAGTACGTCGGCGGCAAGCCCGTCACCGTCATCGATACGGTCGTCGCCGTGTGCGGCAAGGTCCCGCGCCCGAGCGTCGTCTACGTGCTCACCGCGAAGAACATCAACTACGAGTGGGAGAGCCTGAAGCAGGACTTCATGCCGCTCATTCTCGCGACCGTGAAGAAAGCGCCGTTCTGATGGCGACCCAACGACCTGCTCAGCAACCGAACGGTCAACCGCGCCAGCGCGTGCTGCGCATCGGCATCTTGCTCGGAGGCAAGATCGTCGAAGAGCGGTTGATGCGCGAGCGCTCGGCGGTCTCGGTCGGCCAATCGATGAAGAACACCTTCTCGATCCCGGTCGAAGGTCTGCCGCTCGAGTTCACGCTGTTCGCGATCGATCAAGATAAGTACTACCTCCGCTTCCTGCCGAAGATGGACGGTCGCCTCTCCGACGGCGGCAATGTCTTCACGCTCGAGCAGCTGAAGACCAACGGCGCGCAGAACACCGGCGATTACTTTCAAGTCGCACTCACGCCGACCGCGCGCGGCAAGCTGTCGCTCGGCGATCTCACGGTCCTGTTCCAGTTCGTCACCGAGCCGCCACGTCAGCCCAAGCCGATGTTGCCCGCCTCGGTGCGCGGCACGTTCGCCGATCGCTTCGATCCGCGGCTGTCCGTGATCATGGGTGCCTCGATCATCATCCACTTCGCGGTGGTGATCGTCGCGCTCACGATGGATCGCCAGACCGATAACGGCATGGCCGATCGCGCCTACAACATGGTCTTCCAGCCGGACCAGTACCAAGCCGATATCAAGACCGAACCCGAGAAGGCCGCAGCGGCCGATACTGCTGGCTCGGCCGCCGCCAAGACTCCCGACAAGGTCGCGGCGAAGACGCCCGACAAGCCGCATGCCAAGCCCGCGGAAAGAGATCCGGGCGCGGGTCGCGACTCGGCCAAGGACATCGCGATGCAGCAACAGCAAGCCAGCGCGATGGCCGACTTGCTTACCGGCGAAGGTGCGAACGGCACGAGCGAAGGCGACATGAGCAAGCGCCGCCCGGGCGCGGATCTCGGTCAGCAGATCGCGGATGTTCGCGAAGGTGGCAAGACCGTCGCCGTCGGTGGTGGTGGAGGCCGTGGCCCGCGTGGCGATGGCGATGCGCGCGTCGGTAACGGCAAAGGTCCCGCGATCAATGGCGCCGGTGGCACCGAGACCGCAGGCGGTCCGAAACAAGAGAAGGCGCCGACCGGTCGCATCCAGGTCAGCGACAAGCAGACCTTCGACGACTCGTCGCTCACGCCGGATGTCGTGCTCTCGAAGATCCAGTCGGTCTACATGGCGCAGATCAAGCGCTGCTACACGACGTATCTGAAGAAGGATGCTTCGGCTCGCGGTAAGGTCACGCTCAAGCTCACCGTCAACGAGACGGGGCGCGCGGTCTCGACCGGCGCGAATGGCTTCGCCGGCGAAGTCGACGAGTGCATCAGTAGCTTGATGGGTACCTGGCGCTTCCCTGTCCCGAAGGACAAGGACAACGAAGCGACGAGCGCGAGCTTCGCGATCACCCTCCAGCTCGTTCCAGACTGATGGTTGGCGCGGTCGTGTGGCTGACCGGACTCTCGGGTGCGGGTAAGACCACGCTGGCTCACGCCGTCGCGAAGAAGGTTTCGCGACCGAGCGAGATCATGGATGGCGACGAGATCCGCGAGTTCTTGTCCGAGGGGCTCGGGTTTTCGAAAGAAGATCGCGATACCAACTCGCATCGTATCGGCTTTGTCGCGCGCTTGCTCGCGAAGCACGGCGTGCTGGTCTTCGTCGCGTCGATCGCGCCGTACGCCGAGACCCGCGCGCAGCTCGCGAAGCGCTCGCAGGAGGCGGGGCACGAGTTCGTCGAGATCTACGTCCACGCGCCGCTCGAGACGGTTGCCGCTCGCGACGTGAAGGGCCTCTACAAGAAGGCGCTTGCGGGCAAGATAGACCACTTCACGGGGGTGAGTGACCCGTACGAACCACCCGAGCACCCGGCCCTGACGGTCCACACTCACGTCGAGTCCCTCGACGAGAGCGCCGACCGCCTGATCGAAGTCCTCCGAGCGCGCGGCCTCGCCTGAAGCTCGAGTTGCTCAGCTGGCAGCTCAGCGCGCAGTAGCTACTGAGTCTTGTGCTGGCCACTCGCGGTGAGCTGCGCGCGGCGCACGGACCCTAGCCAAGCAGCATGCCCGCCGCAACGGTCGAGTTCGTGGTCTCGTCGACGAGGATGAACGAGCCGGTCGTGCGGTTCTGGCGGTACGGATCGAAGATGATCGGCGAGGTCGTGCGCAGCTTGACGCGCCCGAGATCGTTGAGCCCGAGCGCCGTCGCGGGAAGCTGCTCCCCGGTATTCACGTCGAGGCGGTAGTCCAGCGACCCGACGATCGCGCGCGTCCACCGGGTCGTATGCTTGAGCGCGTAGCGGCCGCGTGGCTCGAGCGGCTTGTCCGTCATCCAGCAGATCATCGCGTCGAGCTCCTGGCTGACGGTGGGCTGGTTGTTCGGCCAGGCGATCACGTCCCCGCGGCTGACATCGACATCATGCTCGAGGTGCAACGTCACGCTCATCGGCGGGAACGCCTCGACGACATCGATGCCACCTTGTTCGATCCGCGCGATCTTCGTCGTCACGCCACTCGGCAGGATCACCACGTCATCCCCCGCGCGCAGCACGCCCCCCGCGACTTGACCGGCGTACCCGCGATAGTCGTGATGAGCATCCGTCTGCGGGCGAATCACCCACTGCACCGGGAACCGTGCCGAGATCAAGTCGTGCTCGTTGGTGAGCGACACCGCTTCGAGATGTTCGAGCAGGGTCGGGCCGGCGTACCACGGCATCTCGAGCGACCGATCGACGACGTTCGCACCCGTGAGCGCGCTGATCGCGATCAGCTTGTAGTTTCGGAGCTCGAGCCGATCGGCGAGCGCCACGAGGTCGCGCTCGATCTCGGTGAAGCGCGCTTCGCTCCAGCCGACGAGATCCATCTTGTTGACCGCGAACACCAGATGCGGGATGTGCAGCAGCGACGCGATGTGCGCGTGGCGACGCGATTGCTCGACCAGCCCCTGGCGCGCATCGACGAGCACGATCGACAGCGACGCGGTCGACGCCCCGGTCACCATGTTGCGCGTGTACTGCACGTGACCCGGCGTGTCCGCGATGATGAACTTGCGCTTCTTCGTCGCGAAGTAGCGATACGCGACATCGATCGTGATGCCTTGCTCGCGCTCCGCGCGCAGGCCATCGGTGAGGAGCGCGAGATTTGTTCGCTCGTCGCCGCGGCGGCGCGAGACGTCTTCGACGTGCTGAACCTGATCCTCGAACACCGTCTTGGTGTCGTAGAGCAACCGGCCGATCAGCGTCGATTTACCGTCGTCGACCGAGCCGGCGGTCGAGAACCGCAAGAGCTCGCTATCTTCCTCGAGCCCGAACTGCGCGGTCATCGGCACGGCCACCATCAGAAATATCCTTCGCGCTTGCGATCTTCCATCGCGGCTTCGGTGAACCGATCATCGGCGCGCGTCGCACCGCGCTCGGTCACGCGAGCCGCAGCGACCTCGGCGATCACTTCGTCGAGCGAGCGTGCCGGCGAGCGCACCGCGCCCGTGCAGGTCATGTCGCCGATCGTGCGGAATCGAACGGTCTCGGTCCGGATCACTTCGTTCGGTAGCAACGTCACGAATGGATTCGCGGCGTAGAACATGCCGTCGCGCAGGAATACGTCGCGACGATGCGCGAAGTAGATCGACGGCAGAGGGATATCTTCGAGCTGGATGTATTGCCAGACGTCGAGCTCGGTCCAGTTCGACAGCGGGAACACGCGCAGGTGCTCGCCACGCTTCACGCGACCATTGTAGAGCGACCACAACTCGGGGCGCTGGTGCTTCGGGTCCCACTGCCCGAACTCGTCGCGATGCGAGAAGATTCGCTCCTTCGCGCGCGCGCGTTCTTCATCGCGACGGGCGCCGCCGATCGCGGCGTCGAACGCATGCGCCTCGATCGCATCGAGGAGCGTGGTCGTCTGCAGCCGGTTGCGCGACGCGCGGGGCCCGGTCTCTTCGGTCACGCGACCCGCGTTGATCGAGTCTTCTACGTGCGCGACGATCAGCCGCTCGCCCAGCTGCGCGACCGTGCGATCGCGGTACTCGATCGTTTCGGCGAAGTTGTGGCCGGTATCCACGTGCAAGAGCGGGAACGGAAACCGAGCCGGCCGGAATGCCTTTTCGGCCAGGCGCAAAAGGACGATCGAGTCCTTGCCGCCCGAGAACAACAGGACCGGTCGCTCGCGTTCAGCCGCAAGCTCTCGAAAGATATGAACACTTTCGTCTTCGAGCGCGCGAAGGTGAGGTCGGGTGAACGTCCGCAATAACAGATATATATCCGCGGATAACATCGGTGTCCAGCGAGAACGGACCAATGGGTGCGCTACGATCGGGGCATGCGCGCGGCGATCGTTGTCCTGTTCGTCGCCGGTGCAGCCCACGCCGCTCCCGCGAGGTGGGAGACCGTGCCGCTGCCGCCGGCGATGCCCGCCGCGGCGGTGACGGGGACTGTCAGCTCGAACGGCGCCGAGATCTATTACGCGACGTACGGCAGCGGCGATCCGGTCGTGCTTCTGCATGGCGGGCTGGGCAACTCCGACCACTGGTCCAATCAAGTGCCGGCGCTCGTCGAAGCGAAGCACCGCGTGATCGTCATGGATACGCGCGGCCAGGGCCGGAGCACGCGCAGCGCGGCCAAGATCTCGTACGACACCATGGCGAGCGACGTGATCGCGGTGATGGACAAGCTCGAGCTCGAACAGGCTGCGATCGTCGGCTGGAGTGATGGCGGCGAGATGGCGATGAAGCTCGCGATCGCGCATCCCGAGCGCGTGAGCAAGCTGTTCGTGTTCGGCGCGAACTACAACTCGGAAGGCAGTAAACCCCGGCACAACGGGCGCAACGCGACGTTCGATGCCTATGCGGTGAAGTGCCGCGCCGATTACCAGAAGATCTCGAAGACGCCGAAGCAATTCGACGAATCGATCAACTGGTTGCTCCCGATCTGGCGCAACCCGATGGGGTTCACCAAGGATCAGCTCAAGGCGATCCAGGCGCCGACGATGATCGCGGATGGCGATCACGATGAAGTGATCGAGATGGCGCAGATCGAAGAGATGTCGACGCTGATCCCGCACGCGAAGAAGGTGGTGTTCAAGGACGCGAGCCACTTCGCGCTGTGGCAGGACCCCGAGAGCTTCAACAAAGCGCTCGTCGAGTTCCTCGCGAATTAGGTCGCGAGCCAACGTGCTCCTGTTCAATCCCCGCGTTTCGGTCGTCACGTAGTTCGCGAGCTCTGCGCGCCTTGCAACGTTCGCCAACGTTCGCCATCGTGAGCACCGAGCACTTTGCATGGCGCGCGGAGCTGCCGAAATCCCATGAGGTACTGTCCGAGCTGGCCGATGTTCGGTCGGTTGGTGTACGACACTCGGACTCGATGCCAGAAGCCGCGGACTTGATCGGGCCATACAGGCTCGTCTCCCAGCTCGGTAAGGGCGCGATGGGCGAGGTCTGGCGCGCGCGGGACGAGCGCCTCGATCGCTATGTCGCCCTGAAGGTGTTGCCCGCGGAGCTCGTCGGCAATCCGGAGCGCCGCGCGCGGATCCAGCGCGAAGCGCGAGCTGCCGCAGCGATCCGCCACGCGAACGTGGTCACGCTGTACGACATCGTCGAGGACGACGGCGGCGATATCTTGGTGATGGAGCTCGTCGAAGGCCGCACGCTCGCGGAGGTGCTGCGCAAGGATGGCAAGCCGGCACTGGACGTCGCGCTGCGGTGGATGGAGCAGATCGTCGCCGGGCTGGCAGCGGCGCACGCGCGCAGGATCCTCCATCGCGACATCAAGGCCGCGAACATCATGCTGACCGCGGAGGGGCACATCAAGGTCCTCGATTTCGGGCTCGCGAAGGTGCGCGACGAGCAGCCGGCGATGGCGAGCCTGTCGATGCCGCGCGTGCCCAAGGAGAAGCTCGCTCTCGACGAGACGATGCCGAGCCCCGCGAGCTACGAGACCCACGCGGGCACGCTGCTCGGCACACCGCTGTACATGGCGCCCGAGCAGATCGCGGGGAGCGAGCCCGACGAGCGCAGCGAAGTGTTCTCGGTCGGCGTGCTCGCGTACGAGCTCGTGGTCGGCACGCCGCCGTACTCCGCGACCTCGATGGATGCGTTGTTCGAACAGATCCTCAAGACCGAGCCTGCGTTCGATGGCGTGGCCGAGCCGGTCGCGGCGGTCTTGAAGAAGGCGCTCGCGAAGGAGCCGAGCAAGCGCTACGCCTCGATGGTCGAGTTCCAGCAGGCGCTGCTCGCGTTGCATCGCCGGCCGCGCAAGATCTGGCCCTTCGTCGCGGCGGGTGGATTGTTGATCGGCGCGGTGATCGCGGTCGCGATGCTGTGGCCCACGCACGAGGTCGTCGCCCGGCCCGGTGACGAGTACGTCACGCGTGCGCTCGAGGAATACGACGTCTTCTACAACGACAAGGCGCTGTCGTCGCTGCGCTCGGCACTCCGCGTCGCGCCGCTGCATCCGCGCGCGAACGCCTACATGCTGTTGTTCGGGGGCGCGCCTGATCCGGATCGCGAGGCGGCATTGAAGGCGGCGCACGGCGCAGCGGCCGTGGCGCACAGCAAGGATCGCGCATTGGTCGATGCCGCGATCGCCTATGCCGAGCGAGGTGCGCCGGCGGCGCGCGAGGCCCTGGTCGGTGCGGGTGCGCCCGATGATCGCGAGCTCGCGTTCTGGGCAGCGGAGCTCGACTATCGCTCCGCGCACTACGCCACGGCGAGCACCCAGTACAAGGCGCTGCTCGCGCAGCCCGCACCGCAGTTTCGCGGGCGGATCTATGATCACGAATCCTCGGTGCTGCTGTATCTCGACGAGCCGCTCGAGGCGCTGCGGATCGGCACGATGTATCGCGATGCCTTTCCCGGCGAGGCCGATGCCATCGGGGTGTATGCGACGACGTTGGCCGCCGCGGGCCACTTGGACGAGGCTGTGACCGCCGCCGAAGATGCGCTGCGGTTGAACGAAGGCGAAGACACACTGGCCGGGCTGGCGAAGGTGCTCGCGATCAAAGGCGAGTACCCGCGCGCGATCGAGCTGTACAAGCAATCGGTGGAGCGCGCGCGGCCGAGCCGCCGGCCGATCCGGCGCGCGGCGCTCGGTTGGTTGCAATGGATCACGGGCGATCCGGCGGCGAGCGGAACCGTCGCGCCGTGCTTGCCCGGCGGTGAAGATGCGGCGATTCCGGAGCGCGCGATGTGCTTGTTCGTCGCCGGTGTGGTCGATCGTTCGCGCGTCGAGGTCGTGGCGAAGGAGCTCGATACTCTCGCTGCGGCCGCGACCGCGACCAGGCCCGCGTACGGTGCGCCGGCGAGCCTCGCGAAGCTCCTCCGCGTGCGCGGGCACTTCTTCGGTGGTGCGTGTGTGGGCAAGAGGGATGGCTCGCCCGAGGGCATCGACGAGGGCGTGTACACGGTGCGCCAGGATTTCTACGGCGCGTATCACGTGCCGCTGTTCACGACGTACGAGGTGTGCGAGCACGCGGCGCTCCTGCGAGCGCGCGGGGATGCCGCGGGTGCGAAGGCGTTGCTGGACCGCGTCAAGACGAAGGCCGGCTGGCTGCCTCTGTGAAGTTGCGTGTAGCAACCAGGAGGGGCGAGAACCTCTGATACACACGGGGCGATTGCGGTCGACGGATCACCGGACGTGAACATCCTGGTGGTCGACGACGAGGTGAGTGTGTTGGAGAGCCTCCGACGCGTCTTCTCGAGCTTCGGGTCACGGACCTGGAACATGACCTACGTCTGTTCCGGTGATCTCGCGCTCGAGGCGCTGACCGTTGGCGACATCGATCTCATCATCTCGGACATGCGGATGCCGGGGATGGACGGTGCGACGCTCCTCACGACCGCCGCGTCGCGCTGGCCGAACGTCGTACGGTTCGCGCTGTCGGCCGAGTCCAACCAGACCCAGGCGATCCGTGTCGCCGATGGTGTGGTGCACCAGTTCCTCGGCAAGCCGCCCGCCCAAGACGCTGTTGGCCGCGATCGCCGAGATCGAGCGCCTCTCGCTCGGCGAGGAGGCCGACGCGATTCGCGAGATCGTCAGCGCGGTGCCGCGCCTGCCGGTGTTGCCCCGCGTGTTCACGGCCCTCCGCGCCGCGCTCGCGGAGCCATAGCCGCGTGATCAGCGATGTGGTGCGCCAGGATCCGAGCCTCGCCGCCAAGATCCTCCAGCTCGCGAACTCGTCCTTCTTCTTTCGCGGCGCGAACACCACCGATGTCCAGACCGCGGTGGCGCGGCTCGGCGTGTCGCTGCTCTCGCACCTCGTGCTCGTCGAGGGCTTGATGGCGAACGGTATCGTCGAGGATCCCGCGTACGCCGCGGACGTCCGCCGGTGCTTTCGCGCGTCGCTGGTCGCCGAGGCGGCGGTCTCCGCACCGCACCGCGACGAAGCAGCACTCGCGGTGTTGCTGTGCCCGATCGGGCGCGCGGTGATGATCGCCGCGGATCCCGAGGGCGTGGCGATCGCGGCCGAGGTCATGACCTCCGAGCACCTCACGCAGGCCGAGGCCGAGCGCCGGGTGTTCGGGACCTGTCACGCGGCGGTCGGTGGCCACCTCATCGCGCTGTGGGGCCTCCCGCTCGCGGTCAGCCGGGCCGTCCGGCTCCAGCATCGCCTCGACACCTTCGTGCCGGGCGAAGAGCTCTACGCCGCGATGCTGCTCGCGAACGGCACGGTCGATCCCGCGATCGAGCTCACCGCCGCGTGGCAGCTCCAGCGCACGCGCTTGGAGCCGGCATGAACGCGCGGATCCTGTGCGTCGATGACGAGCCTCACGTGCTCGAAGGCCTCGAGCGCAACCTCGGTGACCACTTCGAGGTCGTCACCGCGAACAGTGGCCACGATGCGCTCAGCCTCCTCCAGGCAGAGGCCCCGTTCGCCGCGATCGTCTCGGACATGCGCATGCTGCGGATGAACGGCGCTGAATTTCTCTCGCGCGCGGGCGATCGCACCGGACCTGCTCAAGGGCTACGCCGAGACCGCGGCGGCGATCTCGGCGGTCAACGACGGCAACATCTTTCGCTTCCTGTGCAAGCCCTGTGCGCCCGAGGTCTTGCATCGCCACCTCGACGACGCGGTGCGCATGCACGAGCTCGTCACCGGCGAGCGCCAGCTCCTCGCTAGCACCTTCAACGGCGCGATCCAGCTGATGGCGGATCTCCTCGCGGTGTCGTCGCCGATGATCTTCGAGCGCGCGCGCCAGCTGCGCACGCGGGTCGGCTGCGCGGCTCGCCTGCTCGGTTACGACGCGGCGTGGGAGTACGAGACCGCTGCCCTGCTCGCGCGCATCGGCTGTATCGCGCTGCCGATCGTGCTGATCGAGAAGGCGTGGTCGGGCACGCGGCTCACCACCGAGGAGCGCACGGTCTACGACAGCCACCCCGCGATCGCGCATCGCTTGATCGTCGCGATCCCGCGGCTCGACACGGTCGCCGAGATCGTGCGCCTCCAGCGCGGCGCGACGACCGGCAATGCCGTGATCGATCGCGGCGTCGAGCTCCTGCGTGCGGCGCTCCAGCTCGACGAGCTCCTCGGTCGGCAGGTGCGCATCGAAGAGGCGCGCGCGGTCCTGGCCGCGCACCACCCGGCACCGGTCGTCGAGGCGCTCGGGGCACACGCACGCAAGAGCGTGGCGACCCTCGTGTTCCTCGTGAAGCTCGTCGACGTCACGATCGGCTGGGTCCTCGATACGGATGTGCGCAGCCCCACCGGCGCGATGCTGGTCAAGGCCGGCACGGTCCTGAGCCCGGTCCTGGTCGAGTCGCTGCGCCGGTTCTCGGCGGGTGCCGGCATCGTCGAACCCCTTCACGTCCGAGCCCACTGATGAACTGCATGCGGGTGGCGCTCATCGCCCCGCGGTGATCCTGCCCTTGAGCGCTGCCTGGTTCGTGATCGTGTTCGCGCTCCAGCTCGTGCAAACACCCGCGGTCGCCAAGCTCCTAGCGCGGTTGGACTTCATCGGCGTGTCGCTGTGTGCACTCGCGTGGGCGCGGCTCCGGGCAGGCCGGTTGACGGTCGCGCATGCGTGGCCCGCGAACTCGATCGGCTCGGAGATCCAGTCCGTCACGTATATCGCCGCATTCTTTCTCACGCACAAGAGCGGTTATCAAGC
>Ga0209511_1001883_pt1 | contig 17901 bp, 13 predicted proteins | sample SSSSmetaG_FD_184141 | JGI IMG/M metagenome (GOLD analysis project Ga0209511, IMG submission 184141) | Glacier valley bacterial and archeal communities from Borup Fiord, Nunavut, Canada, to study Microbial Dark Matter (Phase II) - ​SSSS... | ecosystem: Environmental > Aquatic > Freshwater > Ice >...
CATGACAATGCCCCCCATGACTCACCCCCCAGATTACCCCCGCACTGCCACGGCGACCTCAGCCGACATGTCGCCCACGGGCTGGTCGCGCTCGCAGAAGTAGGCGCGGTAGCGGCGGGTTTCGGCTTGGTCGGGGGTGAGGTTGGGGCGGTTGTCGAGGTAGGGCGAAAACGTGTCGAGGCCCAGCAGGGTCCACTCGGTTTCGGGGCCGCGCTGGCCGTAGAGCAGGATGCCCTGGTGGCCGAGCTTCTTGAACTTGACTTCCACGTGGCCGCCTTCCTGGCTCAGCTCCAGCACCGGGGCCTGGGCCGCCACGCGGGCCGTGGGCGCGGTGTCGGGGCCGCTGGCTTGCAGCAACTCGATTTGGGCCGCCGTTACGCCGGGCGTGGCCTTGAGCTGCTTGATGAAGGCGCGGGCGGCCTCCTCGCTCAGCCCGTCCTGGGCTTGCAGCGTCTTGGTGGCGGCCAACGCGGCCGTGCGGGCCGTTTCGGCGGCGGCGTAGGCGGCCAGCCAGGCGGCGGCCCCGGCCTGGGCGGCGGCCGGGTCCAGCTTCAGGGCCTTGGCGATGGCCGGGGCCTGCGCCTGAAAGTTCTCGTACCAGCCCACTAAGTCGGGCTGACGACCGGGAAACCAATCTTTCTGCATAAAACAGGGAAAAAAAGGTGAGTTATCGACGCTAACCAGCGACGTATGGTAAAACTACTACACCTTTTCTACAGCCCGCGTCCCGCCTACCTCGCTCGTAGCCCGTCCACGGGTGCCCGTAAGTTATTCACGGGCACCCGTGATACGCTTCCGGGCACCCGTGGCGCGTTCATGGGCACCCGTAAGTCATTCACGGGTGCCCGCGAACGTCTGGCGGGTGCCCGTGACGCGCGCCCAACTGCCCGTAAAGCAGGGACGGGCACCCGTGGCTCATTCACGGACAGTGGAGCGTGCCTCACGGGCACCGCGTTCGCTCAAGACAGTCGGGTCGTTCGCCGTGGGGCTCCCAGCCGGGGGCGAAGCGGCGCGGCGGCTCCGGGCGGTTCGGCCGAAACCGGCCGCCTACTGCTGCCCCACCACAATCCAGCGCATCGTGAACTCGGATGTGAAAAAGACATCCGTGTAATTATTGTACACCCGGATGACAGTCGTATTGTCGTCCGTATCCTGGTAGCTATACGTGATGTATTCCCCGTAGCGGCCCCCGGTTTGGTCCACGGTGAGCATCAGGACGGGCTTGTAGCCGAGGTTGTGATTCCAGGTGTAGTCCGTTTTCGAAGCCCCCTTTACGCTGAATCCCCGGCTGTAATTCGCCATGAAGACCGACCCGTTCACGTCCAACTTGGCGCGGGGCGCGGTGGTGCCGATGCCGACGCGGTCGTTGGTTGGGTTGAGCAGCAGGTTGCCGCCCGTATTTTCGACCACGGTGCTGCCCCCGCCGGCCACGGCCGGGCGCACGATGAGGTTCGAGCCGCGTTGTTCGAGCTTGAGCGACTGGCTGGCGCTGCCCACCGGCAGCTGCACGAACAGGCCGTTCTGGCCGGTGGCCGCGCCCACGGCCAGGCGGTAGCTCTCGGTGGGGGCGGTGCCCAGGCCCGTGGCCCCGCTGGCGCGCACGCTCAGCAGCGACGTGCCCGCGGTGGCCTGGCTGCTGCCCGTGCTCACGTCGAAGGCCGTGGCGGCGCGGTCGGTGCCGCCCACTTTCACGGCCAGCCCGTTGCCCCCGGCTCCGAGTTGGCCGTTGTAGAGCATCCCCACGTAGCCGGGCTGGCTGGCGGCCCAGGTCAGCGAGCCAACGTCGCCACCGTAGCCGTCCGAGCCAACGATGTCAGTGGCCGTGTTGGCCAGCTGCGAGATGGGGGCCGTCGAGCCGATGCCTATCCGGCCGCTGGCGGCCACCGTCAGGTCGGGCGAGCTGGTATTGCCGTTGCCGTAGAGCTGCACCGCGTTCACGCCGCGCAGCTCCAGCGCCCCGGCCCGGTAGCCACCGGTGCCCACCGTGCCGATGTAGTCCACGAAGGCCGTGCCCCCGCCCCCGGTCTGGGTCAGCGAGAGGTGGGGGCCGGGCTGGTCGGCCTCGAAGGTGGCGACATCGAACGAGCCGGTGCGTTTGACGTGCAGCGGGCTGGCGGGCGCGCCCGTGCCGATGCCCACGCGGCCGGTATTGGTCCAGCGCAGCACGGGCGAGTAGGTGCCGCTGCTCTCGCCCAGCTCGCCGCCGCCGCTGCCGAACAGGCGCGGGCCGTCCACGCCGCCGTTATAAGCGAGCTGGTAGTTGAGGTCGGGGCTGGCCGCGGTGCCGCGCAGGTTGAGGGGAAAGCTGTTCAAGCTCAGGGCCTGGGTGGCGGTGTGGTTGCCCAGGTTGTCGCCGGCGGGCAGGTTCACGAAGTTGCTGGCATCGAGCACGGGCGCGGCAAGGGTGAATACCCCACTGTTGGGAAACAGGCGCACGTAGCCATTGCCGGCCTCTACGCCCTGGGTGTGCGTCACGGCGCTGGTGCCGGCCCCGGCGAAGGACGAGCCGCCCCCGCCGCCCGCCTTATCGCCGCCGCCGCCCCCGCCAAAGTAGCCCCCGCCGCCGCCGCCGCTGAGGCCGTTGCCCGCCCCGCCCCCGGCCCCGCTGCCCGCGTTGCCGCTGGGAGAGCCGCCCGCGCCGGGGGCGGTTTGAGTGCCGCCGCCGCCCCCGGTGTTGGTGCCGGCCGCCAGCCCCGCGCCGCCATTCAGGTCCCCGCCGCTGCCCCCGCCGCTGTAGTCGCCGCCGCCGCCGCCGCCGCCGGCCACCAGCACCCGGTCGGCGAGGGCCGCCCCGCCCTGGCGCAAGTCGCTGGCCCCGCCGCCGCCGCCGTCGCCCGCGCTGGCCCCGCCCCCGCCGTTGAAGCCGCCCCCGTTTTTGGTCCCCGCCCCGCCCACGTACAGGGTCAGCACCTGGCCCGGCACGACGGCCAGCACGGCCTGCGTGCGCCCGCCCAGGCCCTGGCCGGTGCTCAAGGCATACTTTGGCCCGCCTGCCGCGCCGGCCATATCCACGCCCAGGCTCGTCACGCCGGCCGGCACGGTGTAGGTCTGCGGCGCGCCGGTGTAGGCAAATACGGCGGGCGGGGGCGTACCGGCCGGCGGGGTGTTGTCGGCCAGGTAGGCCACCCAGCGCGTGCCGTCCCAGACGTTGAGCGCGTTGGTCGTTTTGTTGAAGATGGTCAGGCCCAGGGCCGGGGCGCTGATGCCGTCGCGCTCGGGCTGGCTCAGGCGCGGGGGCAAAAAGCCCTTGGTGCTGCTCGACACGTCGAGCGCGGCCGAGGCGGCGGGCGTGGCGGTACCCACGCCCACGCCCTGGGCGCGGGTGAGCAGGGGGGCGGCGGTCAGGGCCAGCAGCAGGGTCAGTAGGTAGCGCTTCATCGGCTGGGAAAAAGACAAGGGGTTCGGAGGAATAGTCCAAAGGTGCCCGCCCGCGCTGGCCGCCCCAAGCCGGCCGGGTAAACGACCGGAATTAGGGCGTAAACGACGGCCGCCCGGCTGCCAGTCGGCGCGTATCTTAGCGGCGCGTACTTACCTGGTTTGGCTTATGAGTGAGCTTTCTACTCGCGTTCACGTCCTGGTTGTGGAAGACGAGGCCATCCCGGCGATGGCCCTGGCCGAGCTGCTCGAAAGCGAGGGCTACGCCGTGGTGGGGCCGGTGCCGACCGGCCCCGAGGCGCAGGCCCTGTTTCGGACCCAGCCGGTGGACGTGCTGCTCTGCGACATTCGCCTGCAAGGCCCCTGGGACGGCATCGAGACGGCCCAGCGCCTGCGCGCCGAGCGCCCCCAAGTGCCGCTCATCTACCTCACCGCCCTGGCCGACCGCGCCACGCTGGCCCGCGCCCTGCCCACCGCCCCGGCCGCCTACCTGGCCAAGCCCGTGAGCGTGGCCGCGCTGCGGGCGGCCATCGAAATCGCGTTGCGCCCGCCCCTGGCCGGGGGCGGGGCCGCCCCGCCGGTGCTGGCCGGTCCCGCCCCGGAGCGGGTGGCCGCCGCGCTGCCCGCCGCCCCCGCCCGCGAAACCATCCTGCGCCTCGACCAGCACATCTTTCTCAAGCACAACTACCAGTTCGTGCGCCTGGCCCTGGCCGACCTCGTGCTGCTCGAAGCCGACAACACGTCCACGACGCTCGTCACGACCGGCCCGCGCTACTCGCTGCGCCTCTCGCTGGTGGCCCTGCTCGAGCAACTCCGCTACGCCCCGCTGGTGCGGGTCCACCGCTCATTTGCCGTGAACGTGGCCCACGTCGCGGCCTTTTCCGAAGCCGAAACCACCGTGGGCGGCCACGTCGTGCCCCTGGGCCGGCAGTACAAGGCCGATTTTATGCGCCAGTTTCACTCGTATTAGGGAGTTTCTGAGGCGTTAGGGTAAGGGAGTGGGAGGGCAGGAGGTGTTGGGCCAACCCCGAAGGGGTTTCGTAGCCTAGCCCAGGGTTGGCGACGAAGGAGCCTACCCTAGGTCGGGGAACATTACGTGTACCAGAACCCCAACGGGGTTCCGTAGCTTGGCGTAGGGCGAGCGTGGGCGGAACCCCGTTGGGGTTCGGGTAACGTGGGGGCTGGCTCACCCAGGGTAGGCTCCTTCGTCGCCAACCCTGGGCTAGGCTACAAAACCCCTTCGGGGTTGGCCCAGTACCTCCTGCCCTCCCACCCTGATGCCTCCGCCCGACTGCCAAAATTCCGGCGTTGGCAGCCACCGGGCCGTTGTTGGCCGAAGCGCGGCAGGCGGCGCGACTTTAGCTCCCTACCTTTTGCGCCGGCTGGCGCTGGGGCAAACCCGGCAGAGCCGCCTACCTGCGGATGAACGATTGGTCGCGCGCGTGTCGGTTGCTGCTGGCGGTCCTTCTGGGGGCCGTCCAGCCAACGCGCGCCCAACCCGCGCCCGCTGTCCCGGCCGCGGCCGAAACCGGGCGCATCCTGCGGCTGCTCAACGCCGACAACGCCGCCGCCCTGCGCGCCAGCCGCCAATTGCTGGCCCAGGCTGAGGCCGCCCGGCCGGATGCCGCCGACCCGGCCACCCGCCAAGCCCGGCTGGCCGACGCGCACTGGCTGCTGGGCGCGGCCCTGCGCAACGAGGGCCGCTTCGATTCGAGCCTCTACCACGGCCAGCGGGCGCTCAGCGGCTACCTGGCCCTGGGGCAGCCCAGCGGCCAGGCCAACGCCTATACGCTGCTGGCCCAGACCTACAAGCGCCTGGCCGATGCCCAGCACGTGACCCTGCTCACGCGAAAGGCCCTGAGTCTGGCCGGCTTGGCCGTGGCCGTCGCCCGCCGCGGCCCCGATTCGCTGGGGCTGGCCCGCGCCTGCCTCGTGCAGGGTATTATTTACCGGGATTTGAAGGACTACGCCGCCGCCCGGCGCTGCTACGAGCGGGCCATCGGCCTGGCCCGGCGCGACCCCGGCCAGCCCTCGCCGCTGCCCGTGGCCTACGCTAACCTGGGCCAGCTGCGCATGGATGCCGACCACGACCTGCCGGGGGCCATCGGGCTGTTTCGGCGGGCGCTGCCGCTCTACCGGGCCGAGGGCAACCGCAACGGGCAGGAGCACGCCTACCGCCAGCTCAGCTGGGCGTATCGGCAGGCCGGGCAGCCCGCCCGCGCCGTGGGAGCGGCCGACACCTGCCTGGCCCTGGGCCGGGCCAGCACCGACCCGCACCGGCTGCTCAATTCGCTCGAAGCCGCCTACCTGGCTTACCGCGCCGCCGGCCGTCTGCCCCAGGCCCTGGCCCTGCTCGAAGAGTTCAAGACCCGCACCGACGCGCTCACCAGCGCCGACATCGCGCAGGCCGTGGCCGCCCGGCAGGCCACGTTCGAGCTGGGCCAGCAGGCCGCCCGCATCACCGACCTCGACGCGGCCAACGCCCGTCAGCGCCGCCGCTTGCTGGGGCTGGGGCTGGGAGCGGGCCTGCTGCTGGTGCTGCTGGGCTTAGCCGCCTGGCAATACCAAGCCCTGCGGCGAGCCAACGCCCGGCTGGCCGCCAGCAAGCAGCTTATCGAGGTGCAGGCCGAGCGCCTGGGCTTGCTCTTGCGCGAGGTGCACCACCGGGTAAAGAACAACCTGGCCACCGTGGCGGGCCTCTTGCAGCTGCAAGCCAGCCGCCTGCCCGACGAGCAGGCCGCCCGCGCCGTGCGCGAAAGCCAGCAGCGGGTCGAGGCCATGAGCCTCATTCACCAGGGCCTTTACCAAGCCGACGACGTGACGAGCGTGGACCTGGCCGCCTACGTGCGCGACCTCTTCGAGAGCCTGCGCCAAGCCTACGCCTTCCCCCCGGAAAACTTAGACCTGGTGCTGGACCTGCACCCCGTGCGCCTCGACATCGAGCAGGCCGTGCCGCTGGGTCTGCTGCTGAATGAGCTGCTGACCAACGCTTTCAAGCACGCGCTGCCCCACCCGCCGCCCGGCCAGCGCCCCGCCCTGCGCCTGGCTCTGCACCCTGCCCCCGCCGGCGGCCTCAGCCTCGAAGTGCAGGACAACGGTCCCGGCTTCGCCGCCGACAGCATCCGCGTCGGCGCGTTCGGCCAGCGCCTCGTGGCCGCCCTCACCCGCCAGCTCGGCGGCCGGCTCCAAGTCGGGGCGGCGGAAGGCACCTGGTATCGGTTGGAGGTCGGGTAATTTAGGGTAGGAGGGTAGGAGGGTAGGAGGGTGTGAGGGTAGGAGGGTAGGAGGGTAGGAGGGTGTGAGGGTGTGAGGGTGTGAGGGTAGGAGGGTGTGAGGGTAGGAGGGTAGGAGTTGGGCGTTTTTTCTGACTCCTACCCTCCTACCCTCCTACCCTCCTACCCTCCTACCCTCCTACCCTCCTACCCTCCTACCCTCACACCCTCACACCCTCCTACCCTCACACCCTCCTACCCTCCTACCCTCCCAGTAGAAACACCGCCGGCCGCTTGTGCAGCCCCGGCCGCTCGGGCAGCTTGCGCCACTCAGCTACCGTCAGCGTGCGTAGGTATTCGGTGGAGGCGGTCAGGTCGGCGGCCACGCAGAGGCGGGTGGCGGGCTGGAGGTGGGCGAGCAGGTCGGCTAGCAGCTGGTCGTTGCGGTAGGGCGTTTCGATGAAAAGCTGGGTCTGGTCGCGCTGGGCGGCTTCTTTTTCGAGCTGCTTGAGGGCGGCGAGGCGGGCGGTTTTCTCGATGGGCAAATACCCGTGGAAAGCGAAGCGCTGCCCGTTCAGGCCCGACCCCATCAGCGCCAGCAGCACCGACGACGGCCCCACCAGCGGGCGCACTACCAGCCCCAGCCGATGCGCCTGCTGGGCCAGGGCCGCCCCAGGGTCGGCGATGCCGGGGCAGCCCGCCTCGCTGAGCACGCCCGCCGCCAGGCCCGGCTCGCGCAGCAGCGGCTCCAGCGCGGCCCGCACCTGGGCCGGAGTGCTGTCCTTGTCAATCAACCCAAACCGAATGTCCTCAATGACCCGCGCCGGGGCCACTTCCTTCACGAAACGACGGGCCGTGCGCAGGTTTTCGACCAGAAAATACGACAGCCCGGCCACGGCCGCCACCACCTGCGGCGAGAGTACCTGCGGGGCCGTGCCCTCGGCCAGCGGCGTAGGCAATAAGTAAAGCATGTGGCTTGGGCAATGGGGGTATTGGGTATTGGGTGTTGGGTCATGCTGAGCGCAGCGAAGCATCTCGCTTGTATCGTTCGAGTAGGCCGTTCAACGAGGCGAGCGAGATGCTTCGCTGCGCTCAGCATGACCCAACACCCAACATATAACTCCCAACCCCAACTCATCCCTCAACCTCCCGCTGGCAGCAGTACGTCCAGGCGGGTGCCCTGGCCGGGCTGACTCTGGACGCGGAGCTGGCCGCCGTGCTGGCGGGCGAAGGCCAGGCATACGGCCAGGCCCAGGCCGGTACCGGCGCGCATGTCGTCGGGGCGGGGCGGGGGCGGGGCGATGCCCAGCTGGTCGGCTTCGAGCAGGGCCACTACGTAAGCGGCATCGAGGCCGCTGCCGTTGTCGAGTACGCTCACGCACACGACGGTTGGCGAGCCATCGGCGGCGGCGGGGTTTGGGATGAGGTCTGGGGCGGAGTTTGGGGCGGCTGGCTCGGCGGTGGCGCGCACCGTTACCAGGCCGCTTCCGGGGGCGGCGTAGCGCAGGGCGTTGCCCACGAGGTTGCGCAGGATGGTGAGCAGCAGCTGCGGGTCGGCCCAGGCGTTCAGCTCGGGTGGGGGCAGCTCCACGCGCAGGCTCACCTGCCGCACCAGGGCCTGGCCGGCGAAGAGCTGCTGCAACTCGGCCAGGACCGGGGCCAGGGGCAGCTGGCGGGGTTGGAAGGGTAGCTCCCCGGTTTGGGTCTGGGTCCAGCCCAGTAAGTTGTGCAGTAGCTCGTTGAGCTGGCGCGCGCTTTGGCGCACCAGGCCGTTGAGCTGGCTCAGGCCGGCGCGGTCCTGCTGCTGCACGTACAAGTCGATGAGTTGCGAGAGGCTGGCAAACGCGGCCACCGGCCCGCGCAGGTCGTGAGCCACGAGGGCGTAGAGGCGGTCGTTGGCGGCGGCCTGGCGCTGGGCCTCGCGCGTGGCCCGGCGCAGCGCCAGCTGCTGCTGGGCGAGCTGACTGTCGCGGCGGCGCAATTTTCTCAGCAAAATGCCCGCCGCCACCAGGGCCAGCGTGAGGGCCGCCACTACGTTGAGCAGCAACCGCGAGCGCGAACGTTGCAGACGGGCGTACTCGTCGAGGGTTTTGATTTGCAGGTCGCGGGCCTGGGCGGCGTAGTAGGCGTTGGCCGCTACCAGGGCTTGGCGCTGGCGGTCGCTGCTGATACTGTCGTTGAGCTGCCGCACCCGCTGGCTCCACTCATACGCCTGGCGGAAGTTGCCCCGGCGGCGGTAATACTTCTCAAATTCCTCGTAGCACTCCAGCGCCCGGGGGCCGGCATCGAGGCGGCGGGCCAGGGCCAGGGCCGCGCGCAGCGTGTCCAGCCCGGCGGGCTGGTCGCGGCCCAGCAGCGAGCTGGCCAGCCCCACCAGGTTCTGGGCCACCTGGCGGCCGTCGTGGCGCAGGCGGTCCTGGGCCAGCTGCTCGCTCAGCAGCCGCTCGGCCTGCTCGGGCTGGCCCAGGTTGGCGTAGCTCGCCCCGAGCAGCCCGCGCAGGCTCGACACCACCGCGCCGGTCGTCGAGTCGGGGCGGGGGCCAATCAGGCGCAGGGCCTGGCGCGCCTCGAAGATGGCTTGTTCGTAGTGGCCGGCGTTGAACGACATCGTGGCCACCGAGTTGAGCAGGGTGCCGCGAGCATCATGGCCGGCCGGCCCGTGCGGCACCAGCGCCTGGCCCTGGCGCAGGATGACGGCGGCCTGAGCTGAATCACGGCGTTCTATGAGCGTCGAAGCCAGATTATTGCAGGCCATGACGGCCGTGCTGCTGTCGCCTAGCTGCCGGGCCAGGGTCAGTCGCTGGTAGTCGTAGCGCAGGGCGGCATCGGGGTTGTTGGCGAAAGCCGAAGCCGTAGCCAGCAGGTTCAGGCAGCGCAGGCGGCCGGGCTGGTCGGCCTCGCGCTCGGCCTGGGCCAGGGCTTGCGTTGCCAGGCGCGCCGCCAGCTCGGGGGCCGTATCGAGCAGCTGTCTGGCCTGGTGCAGGCGCTGGTCCAGGCTGAGCGCGGATGCCGGCTGAGCAAGTGCCGGCTGGGCAGCCAGCAGCCCCAACACTCCCAGCCCCAACCCCCTCAGTAGGCGCGACCGTACGTGGAGGAAAACGAGCAACCAGACAGCCACCTTGCGGACAATGTTTTTGAGGGTCCTAAGGTAGGCCCGGCGCATTCAGCGGGCCGCTTTTTTAAGCCAAAGCCGTCATTTTTGCTGATAAACAAGTTATTTTAAACGGTGAGCAAGTGAATCTTACCAGGTTTCAGATGGAGCTTCCCCCGAACGCGCGCACTAATTCATATACTTCGGAAGGACGCTCAGCGTGCAGCCAGTGCCCGGCATCGGGCAGCGTAACCACTTCTGAATTTGGAAACAGCGCCGGAATAACGTACAGTTTGTCGTGGGTCGTTACGTAGTCGGACTTCCCGCCCCGCAAAAAAAGCGCGGGCTTCTGGAAAAAAGTAGCCTCGCCGCCGCTGGTTTCGGCCAGCCGGCCGGTGTTGGCCCCAGCAGCAACCCCGTTAGCAACCCCGATAGCAACCCCAGCAGCAACCCCGACAGCGGCCCCGATGGCGGGCAGGCTGGCAGCCAGCACGGGCAGGTTGAAGCGCCAGGCAAACGAGTTATCGGCCTGCCGAAACAAGCTCTTGAGCAAGAACTGCCGCACGTCGGGCTGCCCGATGTGCCGGGCCAGGACGGCATCGGCTTCGGCGCGGCTACCGATGGCGGCCGGGTTCAGGGCCAGCAGCCCCGCCACGATGGGCTGCTGATGGGCCATGTCGGAGGCGCGGGGCGCGATGTCGAGCACCACGAGCCGGGCCAGGCGCGCGGGCTGGTCGAGGGCCAGGCGCATGGCCACTTTGCCGCCCATGCTGTGGCCCAGCAGCGTGAGCCGCGCCGGGTCGAGGCCCAGGTGGTCGAGCAGGGCCAGCACGTCGGCGGCCAGCGCCGGATAGGTGTGGGTAGGGTGGTGAAACGAGCGCCCGTGGTTGCGCAAATCCACGCTCACCACCCGCAGCCCGGCTTCGTCGGCCCAGCGACGGCCCAGCGTCTGCCAGTTGTCGAGCGCGCCAAACAAGCCGTGCAGAATGACGAGCGGTGCCGCGCCGGGCACGCCCTGGTCGAGAAAGTGCAGCATAAACAAAACCTTGGAAAGGGAAGAAGCAAAATCGGGATAGGGCAGGGGTGCGGCCCTCAGCCCGTAGGGGGATTGGGTCTTAAGAGTTAGGTGTATGGTCCCCGAGAGTAGTGGTATACTTTCGCGGTCTGACTTTCGGGCAAATCTATAGAACAGGTACTCCGCGCGCCCGCCCGATGTCGGCCATCCGCCACGCCTTGCAGACGAGCCCGAAGCGCCGGCCCGGCCCGGCGCTTCGGGCTGAACTACAAAACGGTCGTTAAATGGCGCACCCGGACCACGACCCAGGACGCACCGATGGGACCCCACGCCCTGTTCGCGCCGCTTGTCGGCCATCGAAGAAGCGGCCGCCCTGCTGATTCGGCGGCAACTGGAGCGGCCGCTCGATGACTGCCTCTCCACCTTATGGGAAAGTATTTCTCCCATCGCGCGCCCGGCCTTACACCGGCTCATGGAAAAAAGGTACTTGACAGCTCGCGATTTCCAAGTGCTAGTGCTATGCCAGGTTACCCGCCGGGCTGGCCCAGGGCGGCCTTTGGCACTGGAGTTTCAACTCGTCGGCACTACCAGTCGCTGCCCGAGCTTCACGTCATCGGAGGTGAGGTGATTGAGCTGCCGCAGCCGCTCGACCGTCACGCCAAACCGCCGCGAGATGTTAAATAGCGTGTCGCCTGGCTGCACGGTGTGCGTTTCCAAGCGGAGCAGCTTGGTCGTAGTCGTAGCAACTACCGCTCGCGCCGACTCGCTGGTCCCGGCGCGCAGCCGTAGCACCTGTCCGCGCCGCACCTGCTCGCCTAGACCGGGGTTGAACGCTCGCAGCTCGGCCAGACTCAGGCTGTGCTCGCGGGCTATTCTGGTGGGGTTGTCGCCGACTTGCGTGGTGTAAGTGGCTGACTCCTCGGCGGGAGTCGAAACCGGAGTTGTGGCTACGACGGTACGCGTCGGCCGGGTTTCGTCAGCGGGCCGGGTCGGGCTGACGGCCACAGCTTTGACGGCGGATACCGACCGCGCCGCCGCTATGGCCGGCCCCGTGGTAGCTGCTATTTTCCGGTCGGGCGAGGCGGCAACAGCTTCGGTCGGCTCCGTAGTTTCAGCGATTTCGTCGGCCGCTTCGGCATCGGCCAGGCGCGCGCGCGCGGCGGCTTCCGCCTTGGCCTGAGCCAGCGCCGCCACGCGGGCCGTCATCTGCCGCTGGGTTTGCTCGCGGGCAGTCCGCCGAGCCGCCAGTGCCGCCGCTTGCGTCTGGCTTTGGGCTTGCCGCTGAAGCATTGTCAACTCACGCAGCCTCGCCGTTTCGCGCGCCGCCCGCTCCTGGGCCTGCTGCGCGTAGCGCGCATTGGCCGTCGCTACCGCCCGCGCCGCGCTGTCGGGCATGGCCCGGGCCACGGCGGCTACGGCCAGAAGCGGGGCCGCCGCCATGACCGGAGCTGCCGGAGCAGCGGCATTCGCCAGCGCGGGCGCGGCGGAAGCTGAACCCGTTCCCTGGGCCGGTAGTAGCACCAGCAACTCGCGGCCCGGCCGCAATTTGTTCAGGTGCTGCGGCAGCTCATTCCAGCGCCGCAATCGCGCCGCGCTCACGTCGAATTTCTCCGCCACATCAGTTAGCGACTGTCCCCGACGCACGAGGTAATACAGCCGACGACGACGGGCGGGGGCCGTCGCGGTGGTCGCCACGACCCCCGCCGTTGCATCGGTCGCACCGCCGGGCAACCCACCCAGCAGCCGCACCGGCCGGGCGGCCAGCGCCACGGGTAGCTCAGCCAGCGGCCGGCAGTAGGCCAGCAGCGTAGCGCGGTCCACTTGCTGAGCCCGCGCCCGCGCCGTGCTCGGGTAGCGCAATACGTAGGGCCGGTAGCCGTCGGGCAAGGTGCCGCGCCGCACCTCGGGGTTGAAGCGGCCCAGCGTCAGCGAGTCATCGTAGCCCAGCGCCCGGCTCAGCCGGCTTAAATCAAACGCCTGCCCGTGCAAACCCAGCGTATCGAGCGGCTCGAAGTGCTGGTAGCGCAGGGCCGGGTCGTGCAGCTGGTGCTGCTGGGCGTACTTCATGGCGTAGAGCACGGCCGTGAAGGTGGGCACGTAATTGCGCGTCTCGGTGGGCAGGTAGGGGTAAAGGTCCCAGAACGTGCGCTTGCCGGTGCGCCGCATCACGCGCTGCATGCTGCCCGCGCCCCAGTTGTAGGCGGCCAGCGCCAGCTCCCAGTCGTGAAACACGCCGTACAGATAGCGCAAATGTTTGCAGGCCGCCTCGGTGGCCTTCTCGGGGTGGATGCGCTCGTCCACCCACTCGTCGCGCCGCAGCCGCAGGTCGCCTGCCGTACCCGGCATAAACTGCCACAAGCCCAGCGCGCCCGTCCGCGAGCGGGCCGCCGGCAACAGCGACGACTCTACGACCGACAAATATTTTAAATCAGTCGGTAGATTATACTGAGTTAAATACTTCTCGAACATCGGGAAATAAAACTGCTCCCGCTCCAGTAGCCGCTGGGTGTAGCTTCGCTGCCGTTCGGTAAAAAGCCGCACGAAGGCCAGCACGGCCGGCGTGAAGCGGTGCGGCGCGTCCGTCTCGACGCACCCCAAACGGTCGCCCACCAAGTCGGCCAGGGTGGGTGGCGTTTGCAGCCACAGCAACCGGGCCGAGTCCACGGCCGGCACGGTTTGCAACTCGGCCGCCAGCGAGTCGAGCGTCGCGGGCGGCAGCGTAACGGCCTGTTGCAGCGTATCAGTAACTGGCGGGACCAGCGCGGGCGCGGCGGCCGGAGTCGGTTCGTGCGCCCGGTGACGCGGCGCGCGCTGGCCCAACGCGGAGGCGATAGTCAGCCAGCCCAGCAGCCATAGCAGCCCCGCTTGGCGCAGGCTGTTTCTTCGCTTGAAGGGTTGCTGCGACGCTTCCATCGGGCTAAGGTAAACGACAATTGCTGAACGAGCTAAGAACTCAGCTCATTCAGCAACCACCGCGTCTTCCCGAATAACCCTAAAAATTGCGCTCGCCCGTCTCGCGCCGGCCCAGCATGACCGACCCTACCATGGCGGCCAGCAGCAGAATCGAGGCCAGCTCAAACGGCAGCGAGTATTCCTTGAATAAGACCATGCCGAGCCGGTCCACCATGCCGATTTGCGAGTCGAACGTGGCCGGGTCGTAGCCGGCCGGGTGGACGTTTCGCAACGCGGCCACCATTATCAGCAGCAGTGAGCCGCCCGCCACCGCCGCCGCGATTTTGGCCAACACCGGCTTTTGCGGCTCCGTGTCCTGATTCAGATTCAGAAACATAATCACGAACAGGAACAGCACCATGATGGCCCCGGCGTAAACGATGATGTTGACCGCCGCCAGAAATTGCGCGTTCAGCAGCAGGTAGTGGGCCGAGAGCGTGAAAAACGTGAGGATGAGAAAAAGCACGCTGTGCACCGGGTTTTTGGCCAGCACCACGCCGAGCGCGCTCAATAGTGCCACGAAGGAAAGAAAGAGGAAGAGAGACATTGAGAGTAAGGTAATCTTTAGCTTGCCAGTTAGATACTTGATACAGGCAAGCTAAAGCTTACCCTACACGCCTAAGCCGGCTGCAACTGAATGCTCAGCTTAGCTGCTTGTTCGTCAGTCAGTTGAATCCCGCGCTTCGAGCGCTTGACCGGGTCGGTTGGCTCCACGAGCCGGTCTTTGCCGTAGATAAACTCGTCGCGCTCGTAGCGCGGCGGGGCCATCTTATCGGCCTGCAAATAAATGGCCGCCTTCGGGCAAGCCTCCTCGCAGAGACCGCAGAAGATGCAGCGCAGCATATTTATCTCGTAGCTGACGGCGTATTTCTCCTCACGGTACAGATTGGCTTCGCCTTTGAGGCGTTCGCCGGCCACCATCGTAATGGCTTCGGCCGGGCAGGCCACGGCGCACAGCCCGCAGGCCGTGCAGCGCTCGCGTCCCGCCTCGTCGCGCTTAAGCACGTGCAATCCCCGGAAGATGGGCGAAAATGGCCGCGTCTCCTCCGGGTAGCGAATGGTAAGCTGCTGCTTGCGCATGGCCCGTAAAAAGTGGCGCATGGTAATAGTCAAGCCCTGAAAAATCGCCGGCAGATACGCTCGCTCGGCGAGCGTCATGGGCTTTTTTTCGAGCAGCTTGGCGCGGTTGCTTAAGGATTGCATAAATTAATAATAGGACGTAAACAGCATTAAGAACCCTGCTTAGGCAATACGATTTCTTCCAAAACCCGCACCCGTTGGTTTAGGTGATAAATATCTTCTATTTTCTCCGCCAGCTTCATTACTGACAGGCGAAGCTCGCCGATAGCGAGGTTGTTCTTGGCTGTTTGGCTCTCGAGCCGCTCCAACCGTTCATTGTTTTCTAAGCGCATTTGATGCACTTCGGCTAACAAATCCGCCATTATCTTAATTAACCGATTATCGTCAGCCATGACTCAATTAATTAAAATGATTTAAAACTCACCCCAGCCACCACTGCCGCACGGCCGGAATAACGCCGGCCGTAATCAGCCCGCCCGTGAGCAGGATGTTGAAGATAGCCAACGGAATAAGAATCGTCCAGCCCAGGCGCATGAGCTGGTCATAGCGGAAGCGCGGCAGCGTCCAGCGCACCCACATGAAGAAGAAAATGAAGGCGAATATTTTGGCGAACATGCCGCCCACGCCTACGAGCACGATAATATTTTGCGCCAGGTCGGCCGACAACCCGCGCGACGACACCAGCCAGTCGCGTAGCTCGTACTGAAACGGAAAATTAAAACCGCCGAAATACAGCACGCTCATCACGGCCGAAGCCACGAAGATGTTGATGTATTCCGAAAATAAATACAAGCCCAATTTCATCGAGCTGTATTCGGTGTGGTAACCGCCCACCAATTCAGTTTCACATTCCGGCAAATCGAAAGGCGTGCGATTAGTTTCGGCAAACGCGCAAACCAGGAAAATAATAAAGCCGATGGGTTGCTTGACGATGTTCCAGAACTGCCACTCGCCGGGCACCGACTGCTGCAAGGTAATGTCGCGCAAAGAGAGCGACCCCGACATCATGAGCACCGCAATCAGGGCCAGACCCATTGCCAGCTCATAGCTAATATTCTGAGAGGCAGCGCGAATAGCGCCCAGCAACGAGAACTTATTATTCGAGGCCCAGCCGCCAATCATGATGCCGTACACGCCTAGCGATACCATGCCGAATACATACAGCATTCCGACATTTATCTCAATCCCCTGCAAGTGAATTACGGTGTCGCCGAATTTGAGCGAGTTGCCGAACGGAATAACCGCCGACGACATGAGCGCCGTCGTCATGGCCAGGCAGGGGCCAAAGACGAACAGCGCCCGGCTCGCTCCACCGGGGAAAAACTCCTCCTTTGTGAACATCTTCACGGCATCGGCCAGCGGCTGGGCCAGGCCGTAGGGTCCGGCACGGTCCGGCCCCACGCGGTCCTGCAAAAAGGCCGCGATAACGCGCTCGGCGTAAGTAGAGTAGGTAGCAATCAGCAGCGTAGCGCCGAAGACGACCAGGATAACGAGGCCCTGCCAGCCCAGTACGGGAAGTGTCATGATAGTCTAATTGTCAGTTTATAGTTGTCAGTCAGATTAATGCTTGTTGAATTATCTATGGGCGGACAACTGACAACTAGCACCTAATAACTGCTTACCCATTCAACCCACCCAATTTCAGCGGCGGATTCAAGGCTAATTCGCGCGTCGTGCTTTCCGGTAAATCAGCGATAATTTGCGCGTTTACTACCGGCAATTCGTAATGGTTCTGGGCGATGACCGACGAGCGGTCGATATGGGCCGGACCTTCGATAACCCAGTCGGCCGTCTCCTTTTTCTCGAAGCGACACTCGTTGCAAATCCACTCTTTCACTTCGCCGTACTCGTCCTTACGAGCGGTGACGCGCATCACGTCCTGGCCTTTATACCAGAGCGTTACGCGGCCATTACATTTCTCGTGGCCGCAGTCGCGGTGGGCGTTTACGGGTTTCGTAAACCAGACGCGCTGCTTGAAGCGATAAGTTTTGTCGGTCAGCGCGCCCACTGGGCACACGTCAATCACGTTGCCGCTGAAGTCGTTGGAAATCGTGTTTTCGATGTACGTCCCGATTTCCGAGGCATCGCCGCGGCCGAGCACGCCGTGGACGCGCGCCTCGGTGAGCTGGTCGGCGGTGTAGACGCAGCGATAGCACAGGATGCAACGCGTCATGTGCAACTGAATGTAGGGGCCGATGTCGATTTTCTCGAACGTGCGGCGCTCCTCCTCGTAGCGGGTCGTGCTCACGCCGTGCTCAAAGGCGAAGTTTTGCAGGTCGCACTCGCCGGCCTGGTCGCAGACGGGGCAGTCGAGCGGGTGGTTGATGAGCAGCATTTCCACGATGCCCTTGCGCACGTCGAGCACCTGTTGGCTGGTCGTGTTCTCGACCACCATGCCATCCTGCACGGGCGTGATGCACGAGGCCACGAGCTTGGGCATGGGGCGCGGGTCTTTGGCCGAGCCGGCCGCCACGCGCACGAGGCAGGCGCGGCATTTGCCGCCCGAGCCTTTCAGGGGCGTATAGTAGCACATGGCGGGCGGCACGATGCCGCCCCCGATGGTACGGGCCGCGTTGAGGATAGTCGTGCCATCGGGCACTTCCACCTCGATTCCGTCGAAGGTTATTTTAGCCATTCTAAGTTGTCAGTATCAATATCATTATCAGCTTCTTCAGGCCTAAATAATCGGCGTGCTGCCTCTGCGCGGATGCGCTCGCGGTCAATCATGCTCGCCAATTGCTTTTCCTTATAGACCCCGCCGAAAGCTTCCGTAGCAGCCCGGCCCAGGGCGTAACTATATGCTTCATCGATGGCATCGTACACTTCCTGCTCTGTCAGGTAATAGCCACCGGCTTTGCGGCGTTTCCAGCTTCTGACAACACTCCGCGTGGCATTGCGAATAGAAAGATTCCAGGAGCGCGTACTATGTTTCTCGGCGGCCTGCTTGATGAGATGCAACAGCAAAATCATCAGGTGGCTCTCGATTTTATTAATCTTGTCGTCCTTCGCCATCTCGTCCATTTCGTCCAGCAGCAGCATGGCTTCGGGCAAGCGTCCGGCTTCCAGCAACTGGCGCAATTCCATCAGCTCTTCCATAGCAAAACGGTAGGGGTTCAACCCGAAAGTTACGCCAGCACCAGGTTGCCCCGGTACACCGCGCCCGGCCGGGTGGCCTC
>Ga0209511_1001884_pt1 | contig 17896 bp, 15 predicted proteins | sample SSSSmetaG_FD_184141 | JGI IMG/M metagenome (GOLD analysis project Ga0209511, IMG submission 184141) | Glacier valley bacterial and archeal communities from Borup Fiord, Nunavut, Canada, to study Microbial Dark Matter (Phase II) - ​SSSS... | ecosystem: Environmental > Aquatic > Freshwater > Ice >...
CTCCAGTGGTAACGAGAAGTAGGATTGCCAGCACTGCAATCAGCCGCTTCCAGGTAAAGCGGCGGTGGGGTGGCACTGCGGCGAGGGTTGGGCGTGGGGTAGCGACGGGGGTAGCTCCAGCCTGGCGCAAGTGCGGGGGGATCAAGGCAGCAGAGGAGGCACGCTGCTGGTTGCCAGCCTTTGCGGGGCTGCCATTGCTCGCAACAGGGCGCGGGCCGACAGTGCCAGCATCGCGGCGGGGGCTGCCTGTGGGCGGGGTATTGCGCCGAGGGTGCGCGCCAGTGGTTCGGCGGGCGGGGCCACTGCTACTGGCGGCTGCGCCCTCACTGGGCAGTGGGCGGGTAGCTGCATCGTCGCCGCTCATCTCCCCTGGGTTAAGTTTGCGTCGCTCGTCAGGCGCATTGTCGCTCATAAAGGCTGCGCTTTTCCTCCCCATCATCGCTAGGTGCAAGCATTATACCATAGAGTGGCTGATCTGGTTGGCAGCCCGCCGCCTCTTTCGGCTATAATTAAGCTAGAAACAGCGATCTTTGCCGGGGTGCAGCAATCCCACCCACCCATAGATGAGGTAGAACGATGACCGCGACCGTAGAACGTGCGACTGAACGAGATTACAGTGACCTGGAAGTGACTATCGGCCTGGAAGTCCACTCGCAAGTGCTGACTGCTAGCAAGATGTTCTGCGCCTGTAGCTCCAGCTATGCGGGGGCCGCCCCCAACACCCACGTCTGCCCTATCTGCCTGGGGATGCCGGGGGTGCTACCAGTCGTCAATCAGCAGGCGGTGGTGGCGGTGATCAAGACTGGCCTCGCGCTCAACTGCCAGATTGCCACCTGGAGCAAGTTCGACCGCAAGAACTATCCCTACCCCGACTTGATGAAGGGCTACCAGATTTCGCAGTACGACCTGCCGATTTGCTACCAGGGCTGGTTGGAGATCGACCTGCCCGACGGTGGGACGAAGCGGCTAGGGATCACCCGCGTGCATATGGAGGAGGACACCGCCAAGCTGACCCATGTGGGCCGCGAGCGTGGCGGTGAGCAATACACGATCATGGACGTGAACAGGGCGGGCGTGCCGCTGATGGAGATCGTCGGTGAGCCAGACATTAGCAGCCCAGAGGAAGCACGCCAATATTTGATGCGGGTGCGCCAGATCGTGCGCTATCTAGGGGTCAGCACCGGCAATATGGAGGAGGGCAGCTTCCGCTGCGACGCGAACATCTCCCTGCGTCCGCGTGGGCAGCAGGAGTACGGCACCCGCGCTGAGGTGAAGAACATGAACAGCTTCAGCGCAGTGTTCCATGCGCTGGAGTACGAGATTAAGCGGCAGGGCGACCTCCTCCGCAGCGGCCAGCGGGTGGTACAGGAGACGCGGGGCTGGATTGAGACACTGGGCATTACTCGTTCGCAGCGCAGCAAGGAGGAGGCGAACGACTACCGCTACTTTCCTGAACCCGACCTGCCTGCCCTGACCGTGACAGACGGCTACGTGGCCGAGTTGCGCGCCACGCTGCCAGAGTTGCCGACCGCCCGCCGCAATCGCTTCGTCAGCGAGTACGGCCTTGAGCGCGAGCGTGCCAGCCAGCTAACCGAGAGCCGGGCTACCGCCGACTACTTCGAGGCGGTGGTCAGCGGCCTGGGCAGCGACCCAACGCAGCGCAGTGAGTATGGGCGGCAGGCCTTTAACTGGATCACCAACGATCTCGCCCGCCTCTTGCACGACGACAACCTGGCGGGTATCGAGGAGAGCAAGGTGAGCGACCGCCAGCTAGTGGGGCTGATCCGCCTGCTGCTAGACAGGAAGCTGAACAAGGGAGGAGCGATCACCCTGTTGGAGCTTCTCTACGCCACCGCCGACCGCACTGCTGACCCGGCAGCCCTGGCCGAGCGGGAGGGCTTGCTGCTCAGTAACGACAGCAACGCGCTGGCGGTGATGGCCCAGCAGGTGATCGCCGAGAACCCCGACCTGGCCGCCAAGTATCGGTCTGGCAAGCTGACGGTGGTCGGCGCGCTGGTAGGGCAGATGAAGCGGCTGGACAAGAACGTAGACTCCGCCGCCGCCAAGGATGCTTTGGAGACGCTGCTGGCTGCCCCCACCCTGTGATCGATGGGGAGAAAAGTGTAGCCCACCAGCGCATCCTTGACTACTTGCTGGCGCACGTAGGCGAGAGGGTAAGCAAGGCAGAGTTGCAGCAAGTGGCGGCTATCAGCGAATGGGCGCACCGTTTGCCCGGTTGCGCCCGCTTGCTTGTTGCTGTATACTGGACGCAAGACCGCCCAACGTAGCGCGGCCACAACCACTAGCTCTCAAAGAGGAGGCTTTGCATACATGGAGACCCGGAGCAGCGAAAGCGGCCAGCCCACTGTTGGCATGGCTGGTAAGCGCAACCCCTATGAAACCGCCGTTGCTCAACTGCGGACGGCAGCCGACATCCTCGACCTCGACGGCGGGATGTTTGAGGTACTGAGTAAGCCCAAACGCGAACTGAGCGTCAACTTCCCCGTCCGTATGAGCGACGGCTCGGTACGCGTCTTTACTGGCTACCGCGTGCAGCACAACATTGCGCGTGGCCCGGCTAAGGGCGGCATCCGCTATCACCCAGAGGTTAGCCTTGATGAGGTGCGCGCGCTCTCGATGTGGATGACCTGGAAGTGCGCGACTGTCAACATCCCCTATGGCGGCGGCAAGGGCGGCGTGATCTGCGACCCCAAGCAGATGAACCAGCACGAGCTTGAGGGCTTGACCCGCCGCTTCACTACCGAAATCTCGATCATCATTGGCCCCCAAGAGGACATCCCGGCCCCCGACGTGAACACCAACGCCCAGACTATGGCCTGGCTGATGGACACCTACTCGATGCACAAGGGCCACAGCATCCCAGCAGTCGTTACGGGCAAACCGCTCTCTATCGGTGGCTCGGCGGGGCGCAACGAGGCGACAGCGCGTGGGCTGCAATACGTGATCCGCGAGGCTAGCAAGGCGCGTGACATCACGTTGCAAGATGCGCGGGTAGTAGTCCAGGGCTTTGGCAACGCTGGCGCAATCGCTGCTCGCTTCTTGACCGAGGACGGCAGCCGCGTAGTAGCCGTTAGCGACAGTCAGGGCGGCCTCTACAACAAGTCTGGCCTCGACCTCAATGCTGTCACCCGCCACAAGCAGGAGCATGGCACCATGGCTGGCTACGCCAACGCCGAGGCTGTGACCAATGCCGAGTTGCTTGAACTCGACTGCGACATCCTTGTTCCTGCTGCCCTGGAGAACCAGATCACCAGCACGAACGCTGACCGCATCAAGGCCAAGATCATTGGCGAAGCAGCGAATGGCCCAACCACGCCAGAGGCCGACCGCATCTTGTTCGACAAGGGTGTGTTCCTACTACCCGACATCCTAGCCAATGCGGGCGGCGTGACCGTCAGCTACTTTGAGTGGGTGCAGGACATCCAATCCTTCTTCTGGGAGGAGAGCGATATCAACGGCAAGTTGCAGAAGATCATGTCGCGTAGCTTCAACGACGTATACCGGATCGCCACTGAGCGACGGGTTGATATGCGAACTGCTGCCTACGTCCTCGCGGTTGGGCGCGTCGCCGAGGCAACTCGCGTGCGTGGCTTCTACCCTTGAGCGGGTGCTGAGGCTGCAAAGAAGGGGGCGAGTCAGCAACGACCCGCCCCCTTTCTGTTGGCTCGCTTCTGCCTGGCTCATCCCCCTACTAACTGGCCGCAGACGGCGTAGGCGGTGAGGTTGAGGGATTGGCCGCTGTCGTTCTTCAGGGCTGCCGACCAGCCGCGCCCACTGCTGCCAGGTTGGTTGGCATAGAGGGCATAGTCACCCGCACTGTCGGGCGCGTCGAGCGCAAAGCCGCCACTGAGCAGAGTGCTACCGCCCGCGCACTCTGCTACCGCCGTTGCGCTGCCGCCCGTCGGCACCTCTACTGCCCGGCTGACAGCGTTGGACGCGGCAAGGCTGCTGCCTGTTACGCAAATTACGTAGGCCGCCATGGTCGCTGGCTGGCTGCCCACGTTCTTCACCCTTGCCTGCCAGCTACGCCCGCTGCTGCCGGGAGCCAAAGTGGAGAGCAGCGCGCCGTCCATCTGGAAGCCACCGCCGCTGTACAGGCCATTCGCGCAGGCCGCTACTGTGCTGCCCGTTACCCCCGCCAGCAGGTCGGTGCTGGACTCGTTCTGGATCGCTAGAGCATTAGGCTCGCGCAGGCATACGGCGTAGGCGGTCAGGGTTTGCTCCACTCCGCTATCGTTGTTGGCCCCGACCAGCCAGGCGGTTTCGTGGTCGTCGCTGCTGCTGAGACGTAGCTTGAGGGCGGGGTTGGCAAGCCAGCCACCGCCCGCCACCTGGTTCTCGTTGAGGCAGGTAGCGCGGGCAGGGCGATAGCTATTGGGTGGCACTGGTATGCTGTTGCTGACGATGTAAGTTTTGCTACCCGCGCCTGGGGCTGGCTGGCTGCTGGCACCCACCCCTTTGCGCTGGTAGACTTCTTTACCGACGAGGCCGAGCAGCACCTTGTAGGTAGGGTTCGCCTGCTCTGGGTGGTACTCGAAGCGCGCCCGCTCGAAATACTGGGTGATGTACTGCTTGCCGTCCGCTACATTGGTCTGGTAGAAGGCTCCGCTGATCGGGAAGCCCTGTTGGGCGAGGCCGCCGTGCGTGTTCCAGTAGTCCAAAAAGAGGCCGTCCACTCTCTTGCCCGTCTCGGCAAAGCTGCGGCTGCCGCTGCCAGGAACGGTCTGCTGGGCGGCGTTGGTGTTGTCGCCAGTGGGATCGCTGGCCCGCAGTGCCTCCTTGCCCAGCAAGCCCAGCAAGACCTGGTAGCGTGGATCGGCGTTCTCCGGGTGGTACTCGAAGCGGGCGCGCTCGAAGTATTGAGTGCTGTAGCTCTTGCCATCCGCGTCGTTGCGCTCGTCATAGACCTCGGTCAGCGGTAGGCCCTGTTGAGTAAGGCCGCCATGCGTGTTCCAGTAGCTGAGAAATGGTTCGCGCACCGTGTGTTCGGTCTCCGCAAAGTAGCGACTGCCGCTTTGGGCTGCTACCTGGGGGCTGCTAGTGCTGGCGGCCACCAGCGCGAGGGTGGCTAGCCAAAGGTAGACCTGCTTGCTTCTCATTACCCCGCTCCTTTCAGTAAGTTGCCAGGATCGTCTGCTCACATTATAGCATCACCCTGCTTGCTGGCGCACGCAAGAGGGGAGTGGCAAGCAAGCTACTCCTCTCTCGCCCTACCTGGTCAGCGGTGGAAGGTTGGATAGCTGGTGGTGCTGGTGTAGATGTCCGCAGCCGCCAGGTGGGTACCTGCGTTGTTGTCCAGATAGAAACTGAAGACGTGGCTGGGGCCGCCATAATCTGGCCTGAGGCTAATCGGCTCACCCGCTGCTGTCGTTGTGCCTGTACCCTGGTAGCAGTAGCTCGTTCCGCAGCGGTAGTAGAAGATGGCAGTTAGCTCCTGACCGTAGGTGGTTATCTTCAGCGCAGGGTAGAAGGCGGTTGCGTCGTCGTTATACCACATACCATCATACTGGTAGGCACCAGTGTTAAAGCTGAAGTACCGCCATGCAGTCGCAGGGTCACTAACAAGCCGCCAGCCAGCTTTGGTGTTGAGCCAGTAAACACCGCTTACTCGCCAGCGACCCATATTGTCTCCAGGGAAGGGATTGATGGTGAAGCTGGTAGTGCTGAGTACTCGCACACTTTGGAAGGTACTCCAGTCCCCAACCACAACTGCATCGCGGACTTGAACTTCAATGTCGTTGTAACCAGGATAACCTGGAGGGGTAGCAGTCCAACTAAGGGTGGCAGTACGTGGATAGTTGCGGAACACGTGGCCGTCGTTCGGGCTGATCAGGGTGGGTAGTGGTGGGCTAGTCTGGGCGGCGACTGGTGTGGTGCTGTTGGCACCGAGGCCGACGAGCATCAGGACGACGAGAGCAAACAGACGGACGGAACGGTGCGGCTGAGTCTTCACGAGAGGTCTCCTTCTTGAGTAGATGATGATACGTTCTGCTTGACCACTTATGATAGTCAGGCGGTGGCTAGTTGCATCCACCCAATTTTAGGTATTTTTTGGCCGCTGTTTCCTGGGGGGTTGGCTACGGCTGCAAGGCTCCCTTGTGGCTCTAATCAGCGGTGAGGTACAGAGAGTTGCCATCATATGCTATACTGTGTCAAGAACGGTGCAGGTGGTGGGTCAATCACAGGGTGAAGGGGGTAGCGAGTGTGGCCCTTGAAGGCAACCTCGAAGAACTGAGCATTGTTGCTCTGCTGCAAACGATTGCTTCGGCAGCAATGAGCGGCAATCTGTTGGTTTATGACAACACCAATAAAGGGACGATCTACTTCTTTACTGGTAAGATCATCCATGCCGAGTCCACGATGGGCGGCGACCGAGTGGGCGAAATCCTGGTTCGTACCCACCGCATTACCCGCCAGCAGTTGGAGAAGGCTAACTATCTACAACGCCACCAGCAACAGGGTCAGCGGCTTGGTGCGATCCTGATGGAGATGAAGCTGATCAGCGATCAAGACCTGGCAATGGCGATCCAGGTACAGATCATGGAGATCATGTCGCGCCTACTGGTGTGGACGCGGGGGCAGTTCAAGTTTACCTTTGAGCGACCACTAGGCAGCGAGATGCCCAGCACTGCCCTGGACCTTGACGAAATCCTTAGCGGCCAGATCAGCCTGTTGGAGATGAGCGACCCTGCCCTCGACAGCGATGCCATCCTGGGCGAAGTGTTGATCCTCGTTCCTGGCAACCAGGATGATGCCCGCGTGACACTGCAAGGCCTGGACTGGACGGTACTCAGTGCAGTGGATGGCCGCCTGACGGTGGCCGAGATCGCCGACCGGGTTGGGCTGGATGCGCGCCAAATCCGCCAGGTGGTGGCCGACCTGATCTCCATCGGCCTGGTGCGAAAGAAGGCGCAGACGGAGCTACCGACCGAGCAGGAGGCGCGGGGCGACCCCACCCTGGCGAACATCTACCGCGAGGTGGAGCGGCAGGAGCAGCAACCCCAGACGATCAACCCCTCGACTATGGTTCTCAATCCCGCCGACCTGACCAACATTGAGGAGGTGCTGGATGTGTTGCTCACCCGCTCGGAGGCCAGCGAGGTCTGCCTGATCAGCGCGGACGGCAACATCATCAGCCAGCGTGGGCAGGCCTTGCATCAGAACTACCCCAGCCTCTTTGCCCTGGTCGCTGGTATCTTCAGCAGTTGGCAGGAGCTTGGCCGCTACCTGGGCGAGAGCCGCCCCAGTACGATGGTCTATCATGGCAAGCAGGTCAACACCTGCCTCTCACCAGTAACCAACGTGGCGATCCTGATGACCCTCTACCATCAGCATTCGACGACCGGGCTGGTCAGCTTCTGGAGCAAGGAGGCGGCCAACCTGATTGCCCGCCTGATCAGCCAGTCGGCCAACCAGCAGCAGGGAGCCGACGGCCTGCGCCGCAGCAATGTAGTGACGCTAGACTTTCGCGCCCAGGCTGCCCAACGGCTGGACAACGTGCTGGGCAGCAGTGACCCTGGCGACCCCACTCTCAATACGAGTAAGCTGGCAGGCTGATGCAGCAGTTTACCGCCACCGTCAGCGGCCACCGCGAGGTTGCCCCCAATCTTGTGCGCGTCAACCTGACTGCACCGCCACGAATGCTGCGTGGGGCCGCCGCTGGTCAGTTCGTCTTTGTGCGCGCCAGCAGTGCTGACAGCCACGAACCTTACCTGCGCCGCCCCTACAGCCTGGCTGCCTTCGACGAGGAGGCGGGAACGCTGGCCCTGCTAGTGCGGGTGGTGGGGAGGGGGTCGCGCTGGATCGCTGAGCGGGTAGAGGGAGAGGAGTTGGATGTGCTTGGGCCACTGGGCAGCGGCTTCAAGCTGGACGAGCGTACCCGCCACCTGCTGGTCGTGATTGGTGGGGAGCGGCAGTCGCACCTCGCGCCGGTGCTGCAGCTGCTTGCTCCCGCCGCCGCCCGCGAAGTGACGATCACCATGTTGATCGAGGCCGACACCGCCACCAACCTCCCGCCCCCATCGCTCTTGCCGCCAGAGGTGGAGTACCAGACTGCCACCCGCGACGGTTCGGCGGGGCATCGCGGCAGCGCACTGGACTTCGCCAAAAACCTGCTGCCCTGGGCTGATCAGGTGCTGGCGGCAGGCGACGACGCGTTCCTTGCTCGCCTCAAGCAGCTTTGTGCAAAGCTGTATCCCCTGCCGAAGGTGCAGGCTGCCGTCGAGCGCAATATGGCTTGCGGGGTGGGGGTCTGCCTCGGCTGTGCGGTGGAGGTGCAAGGGGTTGGCTACCTGCGCGCCTGCGTCGAGGGGCCGGTCTTCGACCTTGACCGCCTTGCTCTTTTAAGCTGATCAACCAATGCCGCGTAGTGAGAGGGTAGTTCCAGCGAACGGTTTGTAAAGGGGGTAAGTGATGGCAGCGCAGGAGCAGCTAAAGGAGACAGGGTTGGAGCGGCCAGCTGTACTCGCCCAGGGACAACGCGACCTATCTGCGGCAGCCGAGTCGGGGGAAGGGACGAGTCGGCTGGAGGCCTTCAGCGATGGGGTATTCTCTATCGCTATCACGCTGCTGATCCTCAACATCCACGTGCCGACCGAGCAAGTTAGCCAGCAAGGTGGTTCAGCTAGAGAGATGATCGCCGCTAACCTGTTTGCTTCGTTGCTGAAAGACTGGCCCACCTATGCAACTTACCTGGTCAGCTTCGTCACCATCGGCATCATCTGGATCAACCACCACATCAGCTTCCGCTACATCCAGCGCACCGACCGGGGCTTGCTGATCCTTAACTCGTTGTTGCTCCTTTTCGTCTCCTTCATCCCCTTCCCCAATGCACTGCTGGCCCGCAGCCTGAGCGATAACCGCGAGATAGAGGCGGCCACTGCGATCTACGGTGCCGTGATGTCGGCGATGGCGATCAGTTTCAGCCTGCTCTGGCTCTACGCCTCGCGGCGGCATCGGCTGATTGACCGCAGTGTTGACCTGAGCCTGCTGGCCCACAAGGGGCGGCGTAACCTGTTCGGTAACGTCCTCTACCTGCTGACCATCCCCCTTGCCTTCGTCTACTATCCCGCTAGCCTGGCGGTCTTCGCCTTTGTCGCGATCTTCTACCTGCTACCCGCTCCCACCGACCGCTTCTGAGGAGGAGCAAAGATGAATGTTGACCCCAACCAGCAGGAGCAGTTGGTGGCCGAACGCCAACTCACCCGCGCCCCGCGTCAGCTACGCCGCGACCGCGGGGTTGACCGCCTGGAGGCCTTCAGCGACGGGGTGTTCAGCATCGCGATCACCCTGCTGGTGCTGGACTTCCACCCACCAGCCGAAGGCTCACGGCTAGCTGACGGGGCGTTGCTACCCCAGCTGCTCGATCAGTGGCAGGTTTATGCCGCCTACCTGCTCAGCTTTGTGGTGATCGGTGTGACCTGGGTAGATCACCACCTGCTCTTTCGCTACGTCAGCCGCAGCGACCGCGTGCTGCTTGCCCTAAACGGCTTGCTGCTCCTGATCATCGCCTTCACCCCCTACCCAACTACGATCCTGTCGCGGGCGTTGGGGAACAGCGGTGACCAGCAGAACCTGGCGGTGGCGGCGGCATTCTACAGCCTGGTTGTGTTGCTCAACGGCATCTTCTTCAACCTCATCTGGCACTATGCCGTGCGCCACCACCGCCTGGTAGACCGGCGGATCAGCAGTGCCAGCCTAGATCGCTTGAGCAAGCGGTTTATCTACTGGCCCTTCTTCTACCTGGATAGCCTGCTGGTCGCCCCCTTCAGCCCCTACATCAGCCTCGGCATCTACCTGCTGGTGCCGCTCTCATACGCGATCCCCAACAAGGCCGACCCGCTTCGCCCGCGCACTAACAAGCAACCAGAGCAGAAGGAGTTAGCTTCATGACTAGACCGAAGCTGGCACAAGACCCGCAGACTGCGACCAGTCTGGAGCAACATCACGAACGGAGGCTGGCCCACCTGGAGGCGAAGATCGCCGAGAAAAGCACTGACCGCACTGAGGCGTTCAGCGACGGCGTGTTCGCTATCGCTATCACCCTACTGGTATTGGAGATCGTCGTGCCGCGAGTAGCGGGCGGTGACGGTGAGCGGCACCTGCCAAAAGATTTGCTGCAAGCCCTGGCGCATGAGTGGCCTAGCTACCTCAGCTATGTGCTAACCTTTGTGATGCTGGGTAGTACCTGGATCAACCACCATATCATGTTCAACTACGTCGTGCGGGTTGATCGCATGATACTGGCCTTTAATACCTTGCTGCTGTTGGTCATTGCCCTCAACCCCTTCCCCGCTGCACTGCTGGCACAAGGAATAGCTGATCGAAACAACCTGGAAGCTGATCCGCACTCGCTGGCAATCGCTTCGATCATCTTCAGTTCGGTGCAGATTATGGGTGGTGTCTTCTACAATGCTACCTGGCTCTACGCTGTGCGCCGGGGCTTGATCGCTAAGGAGGCTGACCCCAAGCAGGTGAAACAGCTAACGCGCATCAGCCTGATCTATCCTCTGATCTTCGTCATCTCTATTGGGCTGGCCTTCGTCAGCCCAGAGGCTAGCCTACTGATCTACGTGCTGGTGCCGCTGGCCTACGTACTGCCCAACTCGACCGACCGCTTTTAGTAAAGGAGAGGGTACAAGATGGATGAGCAACAGGCCAGCGAGCAGCTAGCCGTGACCCGACGCGAATGGGACGAGCGCGCACCCTTGTGGAACGAGCGCAACTTGCAGAACTGGGACACGCCAGAGACGGCGGCATGGTGGGGCGAGTGGTTCGCCAAACTGCGGGCCTTCCTGCCCGATGCGCCTGCGCCACTGCTTGATGCGGGCTGTGGCAACGGGCAGATCAGTGTCCTCTTTGCCCGCGAAGGTTACGCCGTGAGCGGCTGCGACCTCAGCCCGCAGATGGTGGAGTTTGCGCGGGCGAATGCAGCCCAGTACCAGCCAGCCTCGCCGATTGAGTTTACCGCCGCCAGCATTGACACACTACCTTACGCTGACGGCCAGTTTGCGGTGGTCAACTGCCGTTGCGTGCTAGACTTCGCGCCGCGTCCGGCCTACGCTCTGCGCGAACTACGGCGGGTGATGAGGCCGGGGGGCGTGCTGATCCTTAATATGATGGGCGCGAACTCGCCGATCAAGCGGCAATACTGGTTGCGCCACCTGCAAGGGCTGGATGCGGTGGCAGACGACTTTACCAACATCTTCAACGGCATCACCCCTTGGGAGGTTGACCGCATCATGCCGGTGTTGGGCTGGCGCAGGCTCTACCAGGAGGCCAACTACGGTGGCACGGCGGGCGGCGCACTCAACGAGTTCGATAGCGAGGTGATGCTGGGCCTGCCTACCCTCTTTCAGCAGACCGCTGCCACCAACTGGCTGATCGTCGCCGACGCGGTGCCACCAATTTCGCTGACCTGAGCAGCCTTGCGCCCGGTGCAGAGAGGGATTGAATGGTTAAGCAGGACGCACAAGCGTACCTCAACCAGGCTCGCGCCAACTGGGATCAGCGGGCTGCGGCCTGGAATGTCAGCCGTCAGGGTTGGTGGGCGATGCGCGGTGGGCAGGCGTGGTGGGCAGCGCAGATCAGCATGATGCTACCTTACCTGCCCTCCCCTACACTGGGATGTGGAGCAACTGTTGCCCCATCTTGGCTGGCGGCTGCTGCACCAGGCTGGCGATTACGGGCCGAGTGGCAGTGGTCAAAGCAACGAGTTTGCCGCAGCGGAGCTGGTCAGCCAGCCAACTCGCTTGCAGCAGGCGGTAGCGACCTTCTGGACGATGATCGCGGCGGCAGTCTAGCAGCTAATGGGTGAAGCTAATCATGGCTGGCAAGTTGAGGTGAACCTTATGGTGAAGCAGGGCAAGGCAGTAGAGACGGTCAGTCTCAGCGTAGAACTCGCGCCGCGCAACCCGCACGGTCTGCACCTACGCAACCCAGTGATGGTTGCCAGCGGCACCTTCGGCTATGGCAGCGAGTATGCGAAGCTAGTGGATGTGCATCGGCTGGGGGCGATCATCTGCAAGGGGACGACGCTGGAGGGGCGCGACGGCAATATTGGGCCACGCACGGCAGAGACGGCGGCGGGGATGCTCAATGCCATTGGCCTCCAGAACAGGGGAGTGGACTGGCTGCTGCGCGAACACGCCCCACGGTGGGCGAAGTGGAAGACCCCAGTGATCGTCAACATCGCGGCGGAATCGGTCGCCGAGTACGCCGACCTCGCCTACCAACTTGACGGGCGGGAGGGGGTAGCGGGCATCGAGGTGAACATCTCCTGCCCCAATGTGGCTGGCGGCAATGTACCCTTTGGCAGCAGCCCGGCGGCGGCAGCCGAGGTAACGGCAGCAGTACGGCGGGCCAGCAGCCTGCCGTTGATCATCAAGCTCTCGCCCAACGTGACCGACATTGCCAGCATCGCCTCTGCGGTCGAGGCGGCAGGGGCTGACGCGGTTTCGCTGATCAACACCGTGCAGGGCATGGCGATTGACGTGCAGCGGCGGCGGCCCGTGCTTGGCAATACTTTCGGCGGTCTGAGCGGGCCAGCGATCAAGCCGATTGCCCTACGGCTGGTCTACCAGGTGGCGCAGGCGGTCAGCATCCCGATCATCGGCATCGGCGGCATCGCCAGCACCAACGACGCACTAGAGTTCCTGATGGCGGGGGCGACAGCGGTGCAGGTCGGCTCGGCCAGCTTCGCCAACCCCCACGCCGCCCTGGACCTGCTCGACGGCCTCGAACGCTGGCTGCTAGTAGAGGGGTTGGCTGACGTGCGCGAGATCGTGGGGGCGGCTCTGCCAAAGTAGCTATGGTATACTAATCACAGGAGGTAGCGCAATGGCTACTGAGCAACAAACTGCAAGCTCACGCCCCTACTACGGCATTGACAACCTGGTGCCGCCTGAAGTTATAGAAGCAACGGTCAGCGCAATAGCCGTCAAGTTCCAGCCGCAGCGGATCATCCTGTTCGGCTCCTATGCATATGGTACGCCACGCCCTGGCAGCGATGTTGACCTGCTGGTAGTGATGGATACGCAGTTGAGTGGCCGCGCCCAAGCTGTAGAGATCGATCTATCCGTCGACCGTCCCTTCGCTCTGGACTTGCTGGTGCGAACGGAAGCTGAAGTGCGCGAACGTGTTGCAGGCGGTGACTTTTTCATGCAGGAGGTTGTGGGGCGTGGTAAGACCAAATATGCCCACCCTGGCAGTGATGCAGAAGCCTGGCAACAGCTACAGAGAGAAACGTTGGCTAGGTTGGATGTCTCTGAGCAGTGGTCAAAGGATGCTTTGAAGCTAGCTGGTTATTATGGCGTTTATGAACTGGTGCCTGACAAGGTGATGGCTGATACTGTTGCAGAGATAGTCGAGAAGTTCAAGCCGCTCAAGATTATTCTGTTTGGCTCCTATGCCTATGGCATGCCACGCCCTGGCAGCGATGTGGATTTGCTGGTTGTGCTAGATACATCTAGTGAGTGGGAGCAGAGTTTGAAAATTGCTACTTCTATAAAGCGTCAGTTTCCACTTGATTTGATTGTTCGCACACCAACAACAATCGCAGAGCGGGTAGCTGACGGTGATATATTCTTGAGCGATGTAGTCAGCAAAGGCAAAGTGTTGTATGAAGCCAGAGACAGCTAGCTGGGTGGAGATAGCGGAGGATGATTATCGCACCATCCGCATCACAATGAACTCACGGCCACCAATCTATAGATCATCTTGCTACCACGCTCAACAGTGTGCTGAGAAGTATCTGAAGGCTTTTCTCTACGAACACAGCATCAACTTTGCTCGGACGCACGACTTGCCTGGTCTGCTCGCACTGTGCCAGGCTATGGATGTCGCCTGCCAAATGCTTACCAACCAGATAGTGTTGCTCGATCCTCTGGTATCAATGTTTCGCTATCCTGACCCAAGAGCAAAAGCTGTCCGAGCGACAAGGAACGATGCTCAACGAGCGTATCAAGCGGCCACCGAGGTGCGGGCTTTCATCCGCGCCAAGCTGGGCATCTGAGCAGCGCAACCTGGCCCCAGCGAGTACGTTACATCAGCAAGCAGAGCGAAAGAGGGTGGAGCGATGAAGCGAACGAGCAGGTGGCTGGCAGTGTTGGTCTGCATCATGGTGCTGGTGGCTGGCAGCTACGATGGCAGGCCAGTCCAGGGACAGAGCGAGTCACGCACCTTCAGCGAGACCGGCCACACCGTGCGCGGCAAGTTCCTGGCCTATTGGCAGCAGCATGGTGGCTTGGAGCAGTTCGGCTACCCGATCAGCCCGGAGATGCAAGAGGTCTCCTTCCTTGATGGCAACACCTACACGGTGCAATACTTCGAGCGGGCCGAGTTCGAGTTGCACCCGGAGAACCAGCCGCCGTATGATGTGCTGCTGGCGCAGTTGGGTACGCTGCTACTTCGAGGGCGGCGGGTAGGAGGACAAAACTGTAGCTCTAGCGGCGTTGTGTTTGCCGAAACTGGTTGTGCAGTGAGTGGTAAGTTTCTTGAGTACTGGCAGACGCACGGCGGCTTGGCTGCTTTTGGCTAGCCCATCAGCGGTCCTGGTAGTGATCTACTATTTACAGGTAAGAGGTACGGTTGCTGCCTCAACCCAGACCTTGTTGAATCAGTACAGTACTTTGAGCGGGCAGTTCTAGAGAATCATTCTAGGCTCGAAGGCGACGACTACGTTACTATTGCAGTAGTAGGCCAGTACGCTTACAACAGGCGTTACAGCAATCCAACCCCCGTAGCTAGCTTTAAGTTGAGTTCGGGTGGTGTACATCAGCTTATTGGGGCAGGCAGTAGCATCTTCTGGAGTATCAACAACTCAGGCTACGGGGTTGCCACCTATAACTTGCTCACAAACGAACAAGCTATACTTACTTTTTGGAGTAACGACAGACTAGCTACGGATGGGAGAAACATGGTGTGGGTGGATCGTTCACCCAATTACTGGCCTAATCCTCCCACATACACCAACTTGCTACGATACGACATTCGTGCGGAAGTAATTACCCCCGTGAAGCATTTGGAAGGTGGGGTGATTAGCAAGCCTGCCGTTGACGGCGACATAATCTACTTCATCCTCAACAATAGCATCTACGCAACCGACCTTGATGGCCGCAACGAGCGTGTAGTGGTAAGCACGACCAACCGCATTGTAGATTTCAAGGTTAAGGATGGCCTCTTGCTCTGGAACGAAGCCAACAGCTACGACCAAGACCCCTTCACTGAGTACAGTCTGCACGTGATCAGCCCAGCCACCGAGAGCAAGGATACGCTGATCGCTAGACGGAACGGCTTCAACTTTGCCAACTACAAAGTGGATGGGGACTACGCCACGTGGTCTCTGACTGGCAAGCTCGGCGAGGCTACGCTGCAAGGTTTGTTCCTTCACCGCATCAGCACTGGCGAGACGAAGCAGCTTGTGAGCAACAACACCTCTGGCTACGACCTCAGTGGGGATTATGTGGTGTGGTCAGGCAGTGACCCAACTCAGCAGATCGCTAAGGGTATTTACCTTTATCAGATCAGCACCTCAGAGCGCAAGACGCTGGTCGATGGTGATGATTACGATCCATTCTTCACGGCAGGCAAGATCATGTGGATTACGGTGGGTTCCCAAAACTGGGATCCGACTCCACAACCTTACGGTCTGTACAGAACTTATGGGTTTATGGCTTACGATCTTCAAACCGGTAGTCGCAGGTTGCTGTCTAAGCCAGACGGCGGGCCATACTGGGGAAGTCCGACGGTGCTTCACGAACTTATAAACCAGAACCAGATCGTCTATGTTCGATGCGAGGGTGGCAAGCTTTGTAGCGACTATATCCACTCTGTCAACGTAGAACAGCGACCTTAAACCTAGCAGCTTGACAATCCCCCCGCCCTCGTCTATAATCACCCCAGGAAGCGGGCTGCTTGCCCCGGCTTTGCCACGCCCGCCGGGTACTATACCGGCCTCGTTACTGGCCCGCCGCTCGTTGCTCGCTCGCGCTAGATCATCGCTACGTCCATGCACCCTGCGCTCAAGTCTTCCCAGCCTCGCGCTCTCTACCCCGCAGTAGTCATCGTCCGCCAGGCTGCCAACCATCAGCCCCGTACTCGTGGCCCTAGCCACCAACTAGAGGATAGAGGAGTCACTACTTTGGCAAGACCCTGGGATGGTATGCTCGGCGTTTTCAGCCGTGACCTCGGCATTGACCTCGGCACCGCGAATACACTCGTCCACGTGCGCGGCAAGGGGGTGGTTATCTCCGAACCGAGCGTGGTCGCTATCGACCGCAAGACCCGCCAGCGCATCGCAGTCGGGGCTGAGGCGAAGGCGATGGTTGGCAAGACCCCCGGCAATATCATCGCCATCCGCCCAATGAAGGATGGGGTGATCGCCGACTTCGACATCGTGCAGATGATGCTCGAATACTTCATCAAGAAGGTGCATCGCGGCGGCTTCAGTTCCGCCCCCACCGTCGTTGTTGGCATCCCCAGCGGCGTAACCGAGGTGGAGAAGCGCGCCGCCCACGACGCAGCGATCCAGGCTGGCGCACGGGCGGCCTACCCGATTGAGGAGCCAATGGCTGCCGCTATCGGCGCGGGCTTGCCCGTGCAGGAGTCGGTCGGCAGCATGGTGGTGGACATCGGCGGCGGCACGACCGAAGTCGCGGTTATCTCGCTCGGCGGTATCGTGATCAACCACTCGATCCGCACCGCTGGCGACGAGATTGACGAAGCGGTGATGCAGTACGCCCGCCGCGAACACAACCTGCTGATCGGCGAGCGCATGGCCGAAGCCGCCAAGATCGCGGCTGGCTCTGCTGCACCGCTGGAGGAGGAGATTCGGGTCGTCCTGCGAGGCCGCGACCTGCTCACTGGCCTGCCCAAGTCGGTAGAGGTCAGCAGCGTAGAGTTGCGTGAAGCAATGGCTGGGCCGATCAACTCGATCATCGAAGTGGTCAAACAGTCGTTGGAGGAGACCCCACCGGAACTGGTGGCCGACATCATGGAGAACGGCATCACCCTGGCGGGCGGTGGGGCGTTGCTCAAAGGCATGGATCGCCGCTTGCAGCAGGAGACCCGTATGCCAGTCCACGTCGCTGATGACCCGCTCAGTTGCGTGGTGCGTGGGACGGGCCGCATTGTAGAAGACCTGCCCTCCTACCGCAAAATCCTTAATGCTACCAGCCAGACCAGGCGGATCAAGACTAACTAGCCCGCAGGGATCACTGCCCTACTAACCTTGAAGGCTGGTTAGCTAGAAAGAGAGCGCACGCGATGAGAACGTCTGGCGAACGGCCACTCGGCTTCGGGCGCACTGTCGTACTGCTACTAGTGCTGGTCGGGGTCAGCCTGCTGCTGATCCTGCTCAGCAGTGGGCGCAAGCTGGACAGCTTGCAGGCTACAGTCAGCGGTGTACTTGCCCCCTTGCAACGCTCGGTTAGCGACGCGGGTAGCAGTGTTAGCGGCTTCTTTGGCGCACTGATTGACGCGCAGAAGATCAAGAGCGAGAACGCAGAACTCAAACAGGTCAACGAAGGGTTGATGGCGGAGCAGGCGCAGAACCAACGCTACGCCCGTGAGAACGAGGAGTTGCGGCGGATGCTGGCCTTCAAGCAACTGCGCCCCGACCTGCTCAACCTGCCTGCCCAGGTGTTGGGTCACGACACCGTAGGCATCAAGCAGGCAATCACTATTGATCGGGGAGAGGCAGATGGGGTCAAGGTAGGCATGGCGATCCTCTCGCCCTCTGGCTTCATGATCGGCCAAGTACAGGCGGTCGAGCCACACCGTGCCGTGATCCTGCTGCTGACCGACACCAGCAGCAAAGTGGGAGTGCTGGTGCAGCGCACCAACGTAGACGGCGTGCTAGAGGGCCGCGCCCAGCAGG
>Ga0209511_1001886_pt1 | contig 17886 bp, 10 predicted proteins | sample SSSSmetaG_FD_184141 | JGI IMG/M metagenome (GOLD analysis project Ga0209511, IMG submission 184141) | Glacier valley bacterial and archeal communities from Borup Fiord, Nunavut, Canada, to study Microbial Dark Matter (Phase II) - ​SSSS... | ecosystem: Environmental > Aquatic > Freshwater > Ice >...
GTTACACTTGGAAAAGCTGCCAGCCTATGCCCCTGATTTGAACCCCGATGAGGGGATTTGGAACTATCTCAAGCGGGTAGAGTTGGCGAACACTTGTAGCCTTAACTTGAGTGAGTTGTATTTGAGGCTACAGGATGCCACCAGACGCTTACGCCGCAAACCCAAAGTCATCCAAGGCTGTATTGCCCAGGCCGGGTTGTTTGTTTAGTTGTTAACGTTCAGCTCTATAAAAGGTTAGGACTGACACAACCTGATAATATTGCTATAATTAAAGTAACTTAAATATTTATATCAAGATTGCGTAGTATTTATTTGTAGGGGTGGGTCTGTGACCCACCCGCAGAGGTTAGTTTGCCCCTCCTGTATTCAGAGGGGATAAGCCATCCGGGCGGGTTATAAACCCGCCCCTACATTTTCATTTGAGGGGTGAAAAGTATGACAATCACCAAAACCGAAATTGAGAGCGACATCCTGCCAGTAGTGGTGCGGGCCGATTGGGTGCGGGGAGCAGCACAGGGTCATTGGAATTATGCTGCCTACGCCACCTTGCCGGACGACGGAAACCGCTACGAAATATTAGACGGAGTATTGCTTATGACCCCTAGCCCTAGCTTTGAGCATCAAAATGCCAACGCCATGATTTCGCATTATCTAGTTGGCCATGTGAAGCTAAAGGGGTTGGGGCAGGTTTTGGCTGCGCCGTTTGATGTGGAGTTGCCGAGCGGGGATGTGGTACAGCCGGATGTACTAGTGGTACTCAAGGAGTATGAGGAGCGCATTACCCAGAGTCGGCTGGTAGGCGCACCCGATTTGGTGGTAGAAATAGCCTCACCCTCTACCGCTGGCTATGACCGCTCTAAAAAGCAGGCGGCCTATGCAAGGGCGGAAGTGCCGGAATATTGGGTAGTGGATACCGCCGCCAAAACCGTTGAACTTCTGGTTTTGCAGCTAGCCACCACTACCCAACCCACCGAATACCAATCACAGGGGGTATTTCGGGGTAAGGCGACCTTACCTTCCAGCCTTTTAACCGATTTTAAGGTTAAAGTCGAGCAATTCTTTGCATGATTTGCGCTTATTCCCCGAATTGCTCCAGTAAAAAGGCCAGTTTGTCGGCTAGTTCGGCATCAAGCTGCTCCTGGGTAGAGCCCATCCCGTGCCCACCTTCAAACTCAACCCGCAGCAGGACGGGTTTACCTGAGCCAGTAGCCGCCTGTAACCGAGCCGCCATTTTAGCTGGTTGCCAGGCCACTACGCGCGGGTCGTTCATCCCCGCCGTCAGCAAAACCGCCGGGTAATTCCCGCCTTCCTGAATTTTGGTATAAGAGTCCATAATCTGAAGTCCCCTGAAACCTTCCTCGGTCTGGAGAGAGCCAAACTCTGGAATATTACCAGGGCCATTCTCGGTAAACTCAAACCTGAACCAGTCGGTGACAGTCACTTTTAGCACAATCACTGACCACAAATCGGGCCTTTGTACCAGACTACCTCCTGCCGGGATGCCACCGCCGCTAAGTCCTTCGCCCGCTAGTTTGGCGGTGCTGGTAAAGCCCTCCTTGATTAGATATTCACCACAGGCGATAAAATCATCAATGTTATTCTGTTTGGATAGCTTATAGGCGGCGGCGTACCATTCCTTGCCATATTCCCCACCTCCGCGAATATGGGCGGCGGCAAAGACTCCTCCGCGTTCGTACCAGGCTAACATAGTGGGGTCGAACTTGGGTGGGTAGACAATCAGGCCATAATTGCCATAACCCGCCATCAGAGTGGGGTTATTTCCGTTCAGTTTCAAGCCTTTTTTGTGGATAATCGAAAGGGGGATTAAAGTGCCATCCTTGCCGGGAGCTAGAACCTCTTTGGACTCAATCTCGCTAAAATCTATCGTGGAGGGAGCCAACCACCCAGTGTCGGACACTTCATTTTCATTCAGGCTATAGCGCAAAACTCGCGGCGATACCGTCCAAGAGGTCGCTTCAACCAGCAATTCGGTCTCGCTGGTCTGGCATTCGGTAATCGTGCCCTCAACTGGTAGGGCCACCACTTCGGGAGTGCCGCCACTCAACTTCACCCGCCGAATTTTACCAATCCCATCTTCCAGGTCATTGGTAATTAAATAATCCCCCAAAATGTGATGAGTCTGGATAACAAAGGGCGAGGCTGGCACAACCTCACGGGCAGTTTTAAGGTCTGGGTTGGTTAAGTTAATGGCAATAATTTTGTAGCGGGGAGCCTCGGTGTGGGTTCGCAGGAATAGCTCGTCACCCTTGACCGCATAACCAACAATATTATCTTCAATATCACAAATTTTCATCCAGGGGATACTGGCTGGCTCATTATCCACAATCGTTTGATAGGGGGCAGCATACAAGGTCAGTTCCGGCATAACTCCGTGAATAATTAGTCCCAAAACCCAGGAACTATTGCTGAAGGTCGCCAGGATTGGAATATCCGTTTCGCTCATTTCAACCGCCGGGTTAATCCACCGCCCAAAAATTGCCGGGTTATTTTCTGGGTCTCTACCGGGAGTCTGTAGATAAACGCGGGGATTGCGGCGGCGGGCGGCGGGCGGTAACGTCGGGTCTGGTTCGGGGAAACGCACATAAAAGTAGGCTTGATTATCGCTAAGCCAGGCCACCCGACCCCACCGCGCTCTGGTAATTGGGGTATCTATCTCCGTCAGGGTTTCGGTATCCAGTATATGCAGGGTGCTGTTTTCCGAGCCGCCGAGAGAAATACCATACGCCACCAACTTGCCATCGTTGGATGGAAAAAAGTAGTCAATGGCGGAATGAGTCTCACCTTCCAGCGTGTTAGGATTCAGCAAAACTTTTTCCGGAGCATTAATTCCGGCTCTGACTACCAATTTACCCAGCTTTTCACCGGGGTCAGTTCGCAAATAAAAATAACGCCCTTCGGTCAGCTTGATATTTGAAATTACTGGGCCCGCCGCACTCAGCTCATTAATACGCTGGTAAAGCTCGTGGCGTAGGTCTAAGCTATCAAAATATTGACGGCTATAATCAGCCTGAGCTTTAGCCCAGCCCTGAAATTCGTCAGCTTGCAAATCTTCCATCCAGCGATAGGGGTCTTCTACCGTCAGTCCATAATGTACATCGCGAATTATTTCGACCCTGGCAACTGCTTGTTCCATTTATTTGCTCCATTTATAAGGTTGTTTTACTAAGTACAGGTTATATATACGGCACAATGGAATTGTAGGGATGGGTCTGCCTGTCCCTCCTGTACTCAGGGGGATGCCCCATCCGGGCGGGTTGGAAACCCACCCCTACAAATAAGCCTGACCTACCCGCTATGGACATAACCGGGATAAACCAGAAACAGCCGAAGGGCCAGTTGAATATCCAGCCAATCGTCGGTACGATTGAGCGAACGCCCAATTATTTCCTCGATACGCCCCAAACGGTAACTCAAAGTATTAGGGTGGATATGCAATTCGCTGGTAGTAAGCTGGTGGTCAGAGTTACATTTGCTATAGGTTTGCAAGGTATTTATTAGATTGCTCTGGTGTTGGCGGTCATATTTAATAAGATTGCCCAGCACCGCCTCTACGAATTCCAGCAGTTCGCCCTTATCTTCTACTTTTAACAGTAATAGAGCCGAACCCAACGACGAGCAATCCACCACCTTCCCCGGATTGGCTGCCCCACCCATAATTTGCAGTGATAACAAAGCCTCCTGATAGCGAAGACGGAACTGACCTAATTCGCTACAGGGTCGGCTGATTGCCAGCGAAAAACTGATTTCATTAAATTCCTGAGCTAGTTGAGTTTTTATTTCCAAAATCATCCGGTAGGCCCGCTCCCGCAGCAACTCCTGGGTGGGGCCAACGGGCGTACCCAACATAATTACTACCATATCGCTTCGCACCGTTACGATACTTTTGGGATAGTGGCGAGTTACAAGTTTGGTAATGAATTTCAACAACTGCCGTTTAAAAGCCGCAATGGTGCTTTCCTGAAGGCAATTTTTCTGAATATAGCCGCGAAAATCGTCAATATCGGCTAAAATTATCCAGTAGAGACAATTACTATCGTAGCCAAGTAAAGTAGCTCGATTAACTATATTCTCGTCCAGCTTATCGGTCAAAATTTCTTCCAGAAACTCACCCCGTAGACGGCGTTCGACCTCAAAAACCGCCTGTTCCTTGACCAGCTCTAGAGCAATAATGGTTGCCGCTTGTTCGATAGCCACCTCGGCAAAATCGTCGCGGGGCCCGCTGCTGGAGCGCGCAGTCAGGATATAGCCAAGCTTATCGTTTCCAGCCTGAATTGGCACAACTTTCTTTTTACCTTCGTTGTTATAGTTTTGCTCCACTAATAGAGCTATCTCACTCTCATTTCTGAGGGATATGCGGAGCTTTTCCACCTGTTGGCCCCATTCCTGGGGCGGTAAGATATTGTCGTTTACTGCCATCGTATCTTCGGAAGGGTGAGCCTGCGCTAGAATATTCAGCAGTAAATCCAGCACTGCCACAGGTTGGCCTAAAATATCGGCTAGAGCCTGGGTAATAGCCGCCAGACCCCGGTTTTGTAAAGCCAACCCCGATAGAGTGCGGTGAATATGTAGGGCGTGTTGCAACTGTTGGTGCTGCTGGCTAATTATCTGGTTTAGCTGGGCTAACTCAATTAACGACTGCCGTTGCCGCTCATATAGCCGGGAATTCTCGATGGAAATACTGGCTTGACTAGCGAGGGATTGTAATAGTTCCAGGTCAAACTCGGTAAAGGCATCGGTAGCATGAAAATTATTAACCGTTATTACGCCCAAAGCCCGCCCCTTAAAGTCCAGGGGGGCGCACATCACACTTTTGGCTTGCAGCGGCGTTAGCTGGGTTTGTAATATCCGATTGTAGGGGGTCATAGTATCAATCCCCTGCTGGATATTTATATCTCCGGCATACAGCACCGGGCGGTTATGGAGAAAGACATAACCCGACATGGACTCGCCCGGTTTGAGCTGTAATAGTTTGAGGGTTTCGGTAATAAAGCCCACCGAGGCCCGCGCCACCAATCGTTCGATAGTGGGATCATAAAGCATTAAAACACAGGCTTCCACCGCCGGAATTACCTGGGGAATGCTTTCAATGATGGTTTGGACTACGGTGGTGGTTTCCAGAGAGGCGGTTAATAAACGGGCCACTTCGGTTATTTTCCGTAGCCGCTCGGTTTCCAGGCGATTAGCTTTTTTATGGGAATCCTGGGCAGTCTTAACCCTGTCTGTCATAGAGTTTAGCTTTCAGCATTGTTATATGGTTCTAGGAGATCGCAAATTTGTTTTTGCATACAAAGTTTATAGCATACAATTAGGGATTTCAACATAGCAATCCTGTAAAAGAAGTGGATGCTTTCGGTGGCTTGCCGATTTGCTGCAACAATATGGTGATCAAACTGATAGTGGCAGCCGCGTAAGTGATAGTGAAATCTTGACGGTGGCCCTGTATGCCGCTACGTTTGCTAGAACCGTCACGAACGGATGCTGATTATAATGCAGTAACTGGAACACATGTAGGTAAAATCAATGTTTCGCGTTTCAACCGCCGCCTACATAAACTGGGCGACTGGTTGGAATTCATCCTGTCCATCCTTGCGAATAAAACTTTAGGTAGACACGAGGTCTAACCTCCCAAGAAGGGGTTAGGTTTGTAGCTCGGCACTTTTTACCGACCACCCCTTACCCCCGGATGTTCAGCACGGTTTTGAGGAGCTTGCGACTGCTTGCCAGGGCATCCGAGTCTAGGTAGGCTTCAAAAGCAGCGTTTTGCAGCCCGGTTGCCAGAGTAGGATAGGCATGAATCGTTGCCAGAATATCGCTAATACCCAACTTGTTCTGCATCGCCAGAGCTACCTCCGCCAGCATTTCGCCCGCATGTGCCCCTACAATATGTGCCCCCAGAATTTCCTCGGCCTTTTCGTTCAAAATTAGCTTGATATAACCCTCGGTCTCACCTTCGGCCTGGGCTCGGTCTATATCCTTCCAGGGGAAAGTATGTACCTTGATTTTGCCGTGTTGTTTTTGGGCTTCGGCTTCGGTCAGACCGACGCGGGCCGCTTCTGGGTCGGTAAATGTTACCCAGGGCACTACGCGGTAATCCACCTTCTTCCGACCAATCTTGGGCAAAAGGGCGTTGCGGGCGACGATACCACCCTGATAGGCCGCCACGTGGGTGAAGAGATAGCCGCCAATAACATCGCCGATAGCAAAGATATTTTCAGTGCTTGTCTGTAAATAATCGTCCACTTTGATGCCGCTTTCGTCAAATTTAACCCCAGCAGCCTCCAGATTCAAATTATTAACGTTTGGTTCGCGGCCTAATGCCAGGATAATCTCCGCCGCTTCTAACTCGATAGTTTCAGTATCCAGTTGAGCAATAACTACCTTATTTTCGCCGTTAAGTCGGGTTTTTTGCAGTCGCGCCCCGGTGACAATTTTAACTCCGTCTCTCTCCAAAGTTTCCTTGACGGCTCTGGACATTTCGGGTTCTTCTTTGGGTAAAAGACTATCCCGGCCTTGCAAAAGCGTCACCTGACTACCCAGGCGGGCGAAAGCCTGAGCCATTTCGACCCCGATTGGCCCACCTCCCACGATAACTACCGAAGGCGGCAGATGCAACAGGTCAAAAACATCCTCGTTGGTCAGGAAACCCGTTTCTAGCAGCCCCTCGACCTGGGGGATGCTAGGATGTGAGCCAGTAGCAATTACAAAAGATTGGCTGGTGATTAGCTCACCGTTTAGCAGTAATTCATGGGCCGACTTAAATTCCACGCTGCCAAATCGGACCTCCACATCTTTAACGTAAACCGCTTCGGCCTCCTCTACATTATGAATTACGCCCTGAACGCGCCGGGTAACTTTTGCCATATCCACTTTGAAGTTAACCTCCGCCCCATCCATTAACAACGAAGTGGACTCGCGGGCGGTTTTAACGATTTTGGCGGCGTGAATCAGGGTTTTGCTGGGTACACAGCCAAAACGCAGACAGTCCCCGCCTAGCTCTTTTTTATCAAGCAGGAGGGTTCTAGCCCCCAGCGCGGCGGTAACTCGCGCCACCACCAAGCCCCCCGACCCACCGCCAATTACCGTTACATCATACTGATATTTTGACATTCTAATCTTTTTCCCGTGTAGGTTTTGGCTGAATTATAGCGGTTTAATGGCTGCCAACAGGCAATAGCCCGCTTGTCCCTGCCGAATGACCTCTGCCGCTCGCTTTGCCATGCGTTTACCCTCGTCCAGGTTCAGGCCGTTCAGGTCAACTTTCTTGATTTTGACTATCAGGTCCGCCGCTACCAGTTTGCCCCGCACCTGGTCGGCCAGGGCTACAAGGGCCGTGCTCTGGTCTTGCTCCACAAAATCAGTAAAGCCAGACTTTTCGAGAATTTGACGATAGACCGCCGCCGGACGGGCATCGGCAATACAGGCCACCCAGCTCAACAGCCCGTTCAAATCTTCCGGCAATTCCTCGACGTTGACGGTCATATCAGTTAAGCCCATCCGTCCGCCCGGTTTGAGGATACGATACATTTCGGCGGCGGCGGTAGGTTTATCGGGGAAGGTGCAAAAGGCGCACTCCGAGATAACCGCGTCAAAAACACCCTCGCCAAAGGGTAAACGCTCGGCATCGCCCTCCTCGAATGACACCAAATGGCTAACCCCGGCTTTTTCGGCGGCCTCACGGGCAGCTTTCAGGTTGCTAACCCCCAGGTCAATCCCCACCACCTGACAACCGAAACTTTGGGCCAATTGGATTGCCGAAGCCCCCCGCCCACTGGCGACATCCAGCACCTTATCTTCTGGCTCTAAACGCAATACTTCGCCCAGGTGTTTGGTCAAGGCCACTCCGCCCGGATGGAAGGACTCGCCCAGGAGCATTTTTACCAAATCGTTCTGGTAGAAATTGGCACAGCAACTTTTTACTTCTAGCGGCTCTAGCGGAATTGCCGTTCTTACCTGTTCCATTTCGCCTCCCTTTTTATATTCACCACAGAGGCACAGAGGCACGGCTAAATTAAATTATAAAACTGTGTCTCCGTGTCTCTGTGGTGAACTATCTTGGCTCAATTATTTTGATACTAAAATAAAGAGTTGACTCTTTAGTTTAATGCTACTGTTCTACTTTGCCAGAACTTTGAGTTGCTTTTTGCCGCGTGATTGCACGATGTTCCGCATGCGGTCACGGTTTTCCTCGCGGTAGCCTACGTTGTTATAGGCGCAGAACGGAATAAGCTTGTTATCGCTTGTCACTTCCGAGACGCAGCACTTCATAATTCGGCGCACGTCAAAAGTATAGGCATCCATAAAGCCTTTGATAACAATCATGAAAATATTGCGCTCTAGGTGTTCCAGCCCTTCGGGAAGTTCGATATTACAGGAGGCACAACCAAAGCTGTTCTCCACCTTATCACTACCGGGAACGGCGGAGGCTGACCAGAGGGCTTCCAGAGCTAATTGGATTTCGGGGGACAATTTTGGTACTTCCGGCACGGTGCGATTAGTGAAATAGTCCAGATAATCGTCCATATTGACCACGCGGGGCAGGGGCACACACACTTCACCGCCGTTTTCCACGTAGGCATAAGTGGTGGAACTGCACAGAGGGAAGGGGCAGGGAATCGGAATCAGGTCGGACACGGTAAAGACCCCTTTGGTCTGGTCTTCGATGGCGTGGGCTACATCCGGGATAGTAAAGCGATCCATTGGGTTTAGTTGCAGGTGGCGACCCTCGTAGAAACCGGGCTGGAAACTGACACCCCGCACTGCCGGATGTTTCATAGCAAAGCGGGTAATCTCGCCAATCTCATCATCGTTAACCCCTTTGATTATACAGGCCACCAGCACCGCCGACATTCCCCGCTCTGCCAGATTATCCAAAGCCTTGATTTTTTGGGACAACAGGTTCACACCCCGAATAGTCTCGTAGGTGCTGGCCTTAAAACCGTCAAACTGCATGTAGATGGCGGGTTGCACACCGGGCGCTGAAAGCGCATCCAGGAATTCTTCGTCTTTCGCCAGTCGCACGGCGTTGGTATTGACCATCACGTATTTGATGCCCCGTTTGCGGGCTGCCAGAATCATGTCTACCAATTGGGGGTGCAAGGTTGGTTCGCCACCGCTAAACTGCACCACTTCGGGGTTGCCCTCGGCTTCTACTAGATGGTCAAGCATTCCTTCTACCTCTTGCAAGGTCAGTTGAAAGCCGTGCAGGTTGCCACTGCTGCTAAAACAGGTGGGACATTCCAGATTGCAATCCTCGTTAATCTCGATAATCGCCAGACAGGTATGTTGTTTGTGTTCTTCGCACAGACCACAATCCTCCGGACAGCCTTCTTTTACCTCAGTATCAAACTTCAAGGGCAAAGTGCCGGGCTTGTTATAGCGTTGGGCATCCACATACATCCGGGCATCCCCGCTAATCATGCTATCAAACCAACCGTGTTCCTTGCAGCGTTTGTGCATATAAACCTTGTTGTCGCGCACCAAAATCTGGGCATCAATGGTCTTGCGGCACTCCGGGCAGATTGAGCGGGTGTATTCGAGGAAAATTTCCTCGCGGTCAACCTTTTGCGGAACAGTGGGGTTATTAGCAAGCAGGGACATATGCTTTTTCTCCTTCTGAATGGTTATCGGAAATCGGTTATCAGTTGTCGGTTAAGAGGGTTTTGCCGGATAGCTTATTGAAAATGATTTTGTTAGACGAGGGAATTTAACGTATTACAGTTTGTCAATACGATTTTAGAGCAACTTTGGGCAGTTGTCCATAGCTAGAATATTAAATTAGTCTTACAACATCTAAGAAGCGTAGCTGTTTATGAGGATTGCTATTCTGATTAGTCTATGCAATAGCATCAGTTAGGCATAAAATAACCAACCTAACCTTGTCATTCTGAGCTTGCGAAGAATCTTCTTTGCCTTAGCCAGAACGTAAAGGTTTACTACTATCGTTATTATGAGGCCAAGAATCTCGCTATTATGGGCAAGACCCTTCGCAAGCTCAGGGTGACAAAGATAGTGAATACTGACAATAGGGCTATTCTAAGTCCATTACTTCCATATCGCGGGGAATATGAACGCGGCGGTGAAGTTTGGGATTTTTATCACCCAACTCGTCCAGAATTTCGGTGTGGGGGCACGCAACAACATCGGAGTGATGAATCAGCAGGGTGTTTTTGGCATTGATTTGCAGGGCCATATCGCCATACATCTCGGAGTTAAGGTGGTGGGTAATCTCAGCCAGTCCGTCATCATCGTTGCAGAAAGTACATTCCATCAGCACATAATCCACCCCCTGCGCGAAATCCACCAATTGCTGGTTGGGGGCGGTGTCACTGCTGTAAACAAAAGTTACACCGTTGGGGAAAGTTACTTTGGTGGCGACGTTCGGCACGGCGTGTATCATTGGGGTGGTGCGTACCGTAAAATTCGAGTTGTGGAAAACCAGTTCGTCAGAATAGCCCTCAATCGGGTGAATTTCAATCGGGAAGGCTCGCACCGGGCGGCTGCGTAGCGTCCATAAATCGAGCAAGGTTTCGATAGCGTGAATGGCGGAGGGCAAGGCGTAGATATGGAGCGGAATATCCCGCCCCTCAATCCAGAGACACTCGACCAGCGAGGGCAGGGCATAGATATGGTCAATGTGGTGATGGGTAATCAGAATATGTTCGAGGCGGTCACGCTCGACCCCCAGCGTTACAAGTTTGCGATAGGGTGTGCCGCTGCAATCAATCATCAGGTAGGAGCCGTTACTCTCGAAAAGCAGGGAGCTATTATCCTGGGTTGGTGAAGGGAGGGCCGAGGCCGTTCCTAAAAAAACTACCCGTGCTGCCATAAATCTACCCCACTCTTTCTAGCCCCATATGACCCAATTTGTATGCTGTAACATGTTATCTATTATGTGCAGGTGAATTAATTAATACTATCCCCAACGGTAAAATAGATCGAAGATAACTACCAAATATGTGCTAGTTCCAATACCTCATTTTATGATATTAACAAAGTATCATAGTGAAGTCAAACAAAAGTCAACAGATCAGAATTACCTTTTATTATCTTATCCGGCATTAATCTTGTCTATGACCTTAATCACAATGTTGCCGATTTGTTCTAGCCTGTCAGGCAAAACCTTATCGGTAGTATCGCCCGCCCGATGATAATTCGGGTCGTTCTCGCGGTTGAGGAAAAGCACCGGAATCCCAGCCTGAGCAAAGGAGGCATGGTCACTAGCCCCGTTCAAATCGGCGGGGAGGCCCTGTACATCGCCCGCCCCCACCTCATTAGCCGCTCCAAAGGCCAGTTTGGTAAGGTCGGGGCTGCCTCCGATATATAGTTGCGACCCGACTGTTACCATATCAATGTTAATCATAGCTACGACCCGTTTGCGTTCCTCGGCACTCAAATTCTTGACATACTCGCCGCTCCCCACCAGGCCGATTTCTTCCCCGCCAAAACCAATAAAACGGAACTCATATTGGTGATATTGATTTTGCAAGACGTGGGCCAGTTCCAGGGTTACAGCTGTGCCACTGGCATTATCGTTTGCGCCAGGGCCTGCCGGAACAGAGTCATAATGCCCGCCGATAATAATTACCGGGGCGGTAGCAGGGTTTTTGCTGGCGGGTCTAACTCCTATTACATTGCTGATACTTACTTTATCGGTGACAATCCTGGTTTCCAGGTTGATTATAAAATCGTTTTTGTTACTATCCAAAAGCTGGCGTAATTTTGTGCCATTTGCATCACTCAAACCGACCACCGGGAGGTCGGTTGGTGTGCCCAGAGTGGCGGTATCAAGTTCTCCCTGCACATTGTTATAAATCGCTATCCCGATTGCTCCGGCTTTTTTGGCGTTTTGCACTTTATCATTAAAAGAAATCTGACCACGCATAATCAGGGCAATTTTACCCTTGAGGCTGTTGGCTGGAATCTGTCCATCCATCCCAATTCCCACATAAACCAGCGGCCCGCTAACTTTGGCCGAGCCGCTATAATTCACAGCGTTACCTTTAAGAATGACTGGCTGACCGTCCGTCCCCGTATAACTTAAATACGAACCCTTGTCGTCGGACTGCTCAAAGCTGGCGATAGGTCGCTCCACTTTTAAGCCCAGCTGCTTGAAATAGCCTTCCAGATAATCCGCCCCTAGCTCATGGCCGGGCGTACCCACCGCCCGAATGCCGATTTTAGAGGCAAGTTCCTTGACATGGGCAAGGGCCAAAGTCCCGGAGAAAGTTGTGGAGCGGTCAACCGGGCTAAGGCTAAGATGAGTAGTAGTTGGAATAGTAGTTATTACTTTGGTGGGTGGGGCTACTGTTGGTGCAATAGTTGCGGCGGTAGTGGTGGCGGGCGGAGTTGTAATCACCGCCGGGGTATTGGTAGCTTGCATCTCGGTATGAACTAGCTTGGTGGCAGTAGGTTCCACCGTAGGGTTTGCGCCACAGGCTACTACCATCAAACTCAAAACCAGTACCAAGAAGGTACTCAGGGTATATTTCTTTAGCATAAAAATTGCTCTATACTTTCTATAATAATACAGGGGTTATCAGGGAATTTTTGTACTATTATACAATAGCGAGTCGAGAGCGTTTCGGCAAAGGGGAATCTGGACCATTCCAGGGCGACCTGCTGGTCACCCCTACGAAATTCCATCGACAACCGACGACCGAGTCGCGCAAAGATTAAAATCAAGTTAATTCGGCGGGCAATTTGACAAAATTAGCAAAATCGCAACAGATTGTTAACACAAAGTTTCCCCGTTTGGTGTATTATTAGAGATAGCAACGATTTTAGCATTTAGAAGATTTTTTTATGCAACTATTTCAAATGTTGAAACTTTCGCCAATTTTTGCCTGCTAACAGATTATTAATTATCTCTGGCAAGTTTTTGTTAGCGTTTTGTATTTAACCAGACATTCTATTTTAATTTTCAGGGTCGGCCTAAAAAATTCCCAGGAATGACCCCCAACTAACCAACAGACAACCCACAAATACTGAGCGGCTATCAGTCATACTTAAAATAAATAGTTAGACAAAGTTAGTTCTAACAATAACTTCAGTTAATTAATAGATACCGACGCAACGCCTCTGATTCAGAGTTGAGACAGTAGGAGCGTCATGCCGAAAGGAGTTATAATGTCACATTCACCTTATAAATTAGCTCAGGGTGAACAAGTTTGCCCTATCTGTAATATATTAATGGGAATCAAGCGACTGGCGAAACCCACCGATTATGGCTACTGTTCCTTCTGTGAAGCTGACATTAAAAAACGCCAGCAACGCCTGATTCGGGATGGTCGTTATAGTATGACAATGACCAAAAAGGAAGTTTTACTGCCGGTATCTGCCCCCCAAAGTGGTACCTGTGGTCGCCTGGAGTGTGGGCAAGTTCTTAGCCACGCTCAGATTGTCAAGGGTAACAAGTTTTGTTCGCGACGTTGTGCTGCACTTGCTCGTAACAACCAACCTAATACCAAAACCGTTTGGGCGGATAAAAAGGCAAGTTAACCTCCTGGTATAAACTGGCCTTTTTTGTTAGAAAATAGTACCCCCTTTTCCGTTCAGGAGATGGGGGTATAATTTTTTGTGGGAGACCTGCCCGACCACCTCGTTATCCCCCTTTATTACTGTAAGTAGTCCGCGCAATAAATGTTGATAGACTAACCTTTGTTACCCTGAGCTTGCGAAGGGTCTTGTTCAAAACATTGAGATTCTTCGCTGCGCTTCAGAATGACAAGGATGAGTAGATTACAATTCTTTAAAATCAGCCTTTTAAATTGGTACAAATATTAATATTGATTTTGACCATAAAAGTTGTATATTAGGTATACAAGATTATGTAAAAATCAGGCAGTTTTGCCGTTGGGATTGGTTCTAAATCAAGTAAATCAGATTGGCAATAAAACACTATGTCACTGGCCGCTTATCTCCCCATTGACCGCTATTACGCCCTGGCTCAGGCTACTACTTTGGCCGACCGTACCACCGGGGCGGCACTCTTTGCTGATATTTCAGGTTTTACACCCTTAACCGAAACCCTGGCAACCGAACTTGGCCCGCGCCGAGGCGGTGAGGAATTAAGTCGCCACTTAAATGCGGTTTATGATGCTTTAATTGCTCAAGTAAATATTTATCACGGGAGCGTTTTAAGTTTCAGTGGTGATGCTATAACCTGCTGGTTTGACGGCCCTGAGAGCGAGGCTGCCCACCAGGCTGTTACAGTTGCTTTGGCGATGCAGGAAGCAATGGAGACGCAGGGAGTTATTACTACCCCGATGGGCCAAACCCTGACGCTGGCCCTAAAAGTAGCGGTAGTAGCCGGGCCAGTGCGCCGTTTTGTGGTGGGCGACCCCCAGGTTCAGTATCTGGATGTTTTGGCTGGCGCGATTTTAGACCAATTGGCGGCGGGCGAACATCTAGCAAAAAAGGGCCAGGTGGTCGTTTCGGCGGAGGTTCATAAGTTGTTAGGTGCGAACCTGGAAACCCTCGAATGGAGTGTGACCGAGGAAAACCAATATTATTTTGTGGTGCGGGAATTAGCTACTAGAGCTGAACCTGACCCCTGGCCGGAACTACCTGCTAACATTGTAAACGCTGAACAGTTGCGCCCCTGGCTTTTGAACGATGTATATGAACGGATGGTGGCGGGGATTGGGGATTTTCTGACGGAGTTGCGCCCCGTGACGGTCTTGTTTATGCGCTTTAGCGGGCTGGATTATGACCGCGATGCTGATGCCGCCTTGAAGCTGGATGCCTTTGTGCGCTGGGTGCAGAAAAAGCTCTCGGATTATGATAGCGAACTGGCAAACTATGAAGGAACGCTCCTTCAGATTACCATCGGCGACAAGGGCAGCTATCTCTACGCCTCCTTTGGCGCACCAGTAGCCCACCAGAATGACCCGGTGCGGGCTGTTAGAGCCGGACAAAGCCTTCTAGCTCCACCACCCGAACTAAGTTGGATAACGGGCATCCAGCTAGGTATTAGTACCGGGACAGTTCGGGCGGGAGCTTATGGTAGCACCGTCCGCCACACCTACGGCATTCTGGGGGATGAGGTAAATCTCGCCGCCCGGCTAATGCAAGCGGCGGAACCCTGGCAAATGCTGGTCAGCGAGCGCACCCGTGATGAGGTCGGGGCGCGGTTCAGTTGGGAAAACCTCCCGTTTATTCGGGTTAAAGGGAAAGCTGAGCCAGTTAATGTTTTCCAGCTGACGGAACTGAAGGAACGCCAATATGTTCGTTTCAGCGAGCCGCAGTATGACTTGCCGATGGTGGGCCGCGAAGAAGAAATGGCGGTTATCGAGCAAAAATTAAGTCAGGTATTAAAAGGCCAGGGTCAGATTGTCGGTATAACCGCAGAGGCTGGAATGGGTAAATCCCGCATGGTAGCCGAGGTTATCCGCACTGCTGGAAGCCAGCAAATCGAGGTTTTTGGCGGAGAATGTCAATCCTACGGTACTAATTCAAGCTATCTGGTCTGGGAAAATATCTGGAACTCCTTTTTTGACCTGTCAGAAGATACCCCCGTTGAAAATCAGTTGAGAAATCTGGAAACGCGGTTGGCGGCGATAAATATTGCGTTGGTTGCTCGTATTCCACTCTTATCGGTGGTTTTGAACCTGCCTATCCCCGACAACGAGTTAACCCGCTCCTTTGATGCCAAGCTGCGGAAAGCCTCCCTGGAAGCCTTGCTGGTGGACTGTTTGCGGGCACGGGCCAAAGCTTCGCCCATAATGCTGGTGATTGAGGATAGTCAGTGGATTGACCCGCTTTCCCGCGACTTACTTGAGGCTATCGGGCGGGCTACCTATGATGTCCCGGTTATGATTACGTTAGCCTATCGTCCCCCCGAAATTGATAATGTTGAGCCGCCCAAAATTACTCAGTTTTCCAATTTTTCGCTGATTCCCCTCAAGGATTTTACTTCTGAACAGGCCGCAAAACTGATTGAGTTAAAGCTTAACCAGTTAAGAAATTCCAGTGGCGAGGTTTCGCAAACGCTGGTGGAACGGATAACCGAGCGGGCGCAGGGTAATCCTTTCTACATTGAGGAACTTTTGAACTATTTGCGAGACCAGGGTTTAGATACTGAAGATACCGAAGCCATCGAGCAGCTTGAGTTGCCCACCAGTTTGCATAGTTTGTTGTTAAGCCGAATTGACCAGTTGCGCGAGAGCCAGAAAGTTACCCTTAAAGTCGCCAGTGTGATTGGACGCAAGTTTGTGATGTCCTGGTTGTGGGGAGTACATCCCCAGTTGGGCGACCAGCCCCGCGTGCAAGCCGACCTTGAAACCCTTAGCCGCTTGTACCTGACCCTGCCCGACCAGCCCGAACCAGAGGCAGCCTATTTATTCAAACATATTGTGACCCGCGAGGTAGCCTACGAAAGTCTTTCTTTCTCGACTCGCGCCCAACTACATGGGCAATTGGCGGAGTATATCGAGCAACATTACGCTGAGGAATTGGAGCAGTTTGTCAGTTTGTTAGCTTACCACTATTCCTTGAGCAATGACGAGGCTAAAAAGCGCGAGTATCTTTATAAAGCGGGAGATGCAGCTCAAGCCGCTTTCTCTAACACTGCCGCCATAGATTATTACCAGCGTCTTTTGCCCCTGTTGCCGGAAAATGAACAGCCTTCGGTTAGCTTGAAGCTAGCCCAGGTGCTTGAACTGGTAGGGCAGTGGGACGAGGCCACCAACCTCTATCAACAGGTTTTGGCAATAGCAGCCCAACTAGAGGAGTTACAGATTCAGGCACGGGCTCAGAGTGCGATGGGTGGCCTGTTACGCCGTCGGGGTAATTATGCCGAGGCGATTGACTGGCTGACAAGGGCCAAACAGGGTTTTGAATTTCTCCAGGACTCAGTGGGGGTTTGTCAGGCGTTGGAGGCGATTGGCGAGGTTTACCGCCTTAAAGGGGCTTATGCCGAGGCCAGCGAATATTATGATGAGAGTTTAAGACTAGCCGATTTGGTGGAAAACCCTACCCAAAATATGGCAATCCGGGCGGCGGCTTTGAAGGGGTCGGGCACGTTGGGGATTCATCAGGGGAATTATCGGCTGTCACGCTTTTGTTATAACGAAAGTTTGGGTTTATTGCGCGAGTTGGGTGATAAACCTTCCACCGCCAATGTCTTGAGTAATCTGGGGGTGGTGGCTCGGCAGGAAGGCGACTATGAGGGGGCCCGCAAACTGGCGGAAGAAGCTCTGGCTATTCGGCGCGAGTTGGGCGACCGTCTGGGGATTGCGACCTCACTTGGTAACCTGGGGATGATTGCCCAGACCCGTCAGGATTATGACCAGGCCATTATCTATTATCAGGATTGTATGAAGTTCTATCGTCGATTGGGAGAGCGTAACTCCACCGCGATTGCCTTGAATAACCTAGGGGATGTGGCGGCGGATAAAGGTGATTTCGCCACCGCCCGCGCCATGTACACCGAGAGTCTGCAAATCCAGCGCGAATTGGGCGGGAAGTGGGCTTTGGCCTATTTGTTAGAAGCTTTTGGGGGTCTGGCCGCTCGTCAGCAACAACCCGAAAGAGCGGTTTTGCTGGTTAGTGCCGCTACTGCCTTGCGTCAGGCGATTGGAGCGCGGCTCTCGCCCTCAGAAAAGGCTAAACTGGATAATTTGATAAACCCGGTGCGTGAATCTCTTAGCGAAGAACGGATAGTGGCTCTTGATGAGGCGGGTAAAGCGATGCCTCTGGAGCAAGCTTTGGATTTCGCCCTTGCGGTAGTGGTGGCGGCCTGAACGGTTGCTAGTTATTAGTTTAGGACTTTCGCTTAAAGGAGCCAGTTACGAGATGTGGTAAGCTAAAGCCTATGATAAGTAAACAACAATACATGGAATATCTGATAAGTACAGCGGTCAATTA
>Ga0209511_1001889_pt1 | contig 17880 bp, 15 predicted proteins | sample SSSSmetaG_FD_184141 | JGI IMG/M metagenome (GOLD analysis project Ga0209511, IMG submission 184141) | Glacier valley bacterial and archeal communities from Borup Fiord, Nunavut, Canada, to study Microbial Dark Matter (Phase II) - ​SSSS... | ecosystem: Environmental > Aquatic > Freshwater > Ice >...
TCGAGATCGCCGTGGCGATGGCGCAGCAGCCGCGCTTGCTGCTGCTCGACGAGCCGCTGGCCGGGCTCTCGCAAGACGAGCGCGCGATGGTGGCGGCCCTCATCGCCGGGCTGCCGCGCGAGACCACCATCGTGATGATCGAGCACGACATGGACGTGGCGCTGGCCTTCGCCGAGCAGATCTCGGTGCTGCACCACGGCGAGTTGATCGTGGAGGGCGATCGCGAGACCGTCGTCGCCCATCCGCGCACGCGGGAGGTCTACCTTGGCGTCTGAGGTGGCCGGTCACGACGCGCTCACGCTGAGCAACGTCAACGCGCACTACGGCCGCAGCCACGTACTGCACGGCGTGAGCCTGCGCCTCGGCAAGGGCCGCCTGCTGGCTTTGCTCGGCCGCAACGGCGCCGGCAAGACGACGACGATGCTGGCCATCGCCGGACTGCTGCGCGCCACCGACGGCAAGGTGACGGCGGGCGGGCGCGCCATCGAAGCGTTGTCTCCCGAGGCCATCGCCTGGTGCGGCGTGCGGCTGGTGCCGCAAGGGCGCCGCGTCTTCGCCAGCCTGAGCGTGGAGGAGAACCTGCAGGTCGCGCGGCAGAAGCGGGCGGTGCCGCATCCGTGGTCGAGCGAGCGCGTCTACACGATGTTTCCGCAGCTCGCGCGGCGGCACCGCCAGCGCGCCGGCACACTCTCGGGCGGCGAGCAGCAGATGCTCGCGATCGGCCGCGCGCTGATGGGCAACCCCGACGTGCTGCTGCTCGACGAACCGTCGGAAGGCCTGGCACCGCTGATCGTGCTCGAGGTCGCCGAGGCCATCGCCAAGCTCAAGGCCGAGCACCTGTCGATCATCCTCGTCGAGCAGAACTTCAAGCTCGCGATGAACCTGGCCGACGACATCGTCGTGCTCAACACCGGCCAGGTCGTGGTCGCGCGCACGGCCGAAGAAGTCGGCGACGATCCAGAAAGCGTTACCCGTCACCTCGGCGTGTTCTGAAACACGCCGATCTCAACCAGAAAGAAAACGCCATGCTGTTCACCTGCTCGCCGCAATGCAGCGATCCGTCCCACCACCACGGGCCCGCGCGGAGCGGCGCCGCCGCGACGAAGAAGGCGGCCAGCTCGCGCAGCGTCGCCAAGCCGGCAACGCGCACGCCGGTCAAGAACGCCCGTGGCAAGTCGAAGATCGTCGACATCCACTGCCACTACCTGAACCCGGTGGTGAACCAGAAGACGGCCCACCTCAATGCCGCGCAGCACGACCCGACGGTGACCTTCGCCAACGAGCTCACGCGAAAGACGAACGTCGCGCAGATGCGCGACCGGGCGCCCAAGCTGATGGGCATCGAGAACCGCATCGCCGACATGGACCGGATGGGCGTCGACATCCAGGCCGTCTCGCCGGCGCCGTATCACTACTTCTATTTCACGCCGCCCGACGAGGGCGCTGCGCTGGCGCGCGAGGTCAACGAAGGCATCGCGAGCCTGGTGGCGGGGCACCCCGACCGCTTCGTCGGCATCGGCTCGGTGCCGCTGCAGAACGCCGACCTCGCCGTGCGCGAGTTGGAATACGCGGTCAAGAAGCTGGGCCTGCGCGGGGTCGAGATCAACACCAACGTCAACGGCCTGAACCTCACCGACAAGAGCCTCGGCCTCGAGAAGTTCTTCGCCAAGGCCAACGAGCTCGGCATCGTGGTCTTCATGCACCCGCTCGGTTTCACGCAAGCCGACCGGCTCACGAACCACTATTTCAACAACGTCATCGGCAACCCGCTCGACACCACCATCGCCGTCAGTCACCTGATCTTCGACGGCGTGGTCGCGCGCCATCCGAAGATCAAGTTCATCGCCGCGCACGGCGGCGGCTTCATCGCCCACTACTGGGCCCGCATGGACCACGCCTGGAGCGCCCGCGCCGACTGCCGCACAGTGATCAAGCGCAAGCCTTCGAGCTACCTCGAGAAGTTCTACTTCGACACCATCACCTTCGATCCGCGCATGCTGCGCAACCTGATCGACCGCTACGGTGCCGACCACGTGCTGCTCGGCACCGACTATCCCTACGACATGGGCGAAGACGACCCGCGTGGCCTGGTCGCCAGCGTGAAGCGGCTGCCGGCCGACCAGCGCCGGCAGATCGAAGGGTTGAACGCCATGCGCCTGCTGAAGATCAAGGGATGAGCATGAGGATCGGTGTGCTGGGCACGGGCCGCATGGGCTCCGCGATGGCCGAGCGGCTGCTCGACAGCGGCCACACGCTGACGGTGTGGAACCGCTCGGCCGACAAGACCGCGGCGCTCGTGGCGCGCGGTGCGGTGGCCGCCGCCACGCCGGTCGAGGTGGTGGCGGCGAGCGAGATCGTGCTGTCGGTGCTCACCGACGCGTCGGCCATCGAGGCGGCTTACGGCGGCGCGCACGGTGCGCTGAGCGCGCCGCTCGCCGAGCAGCTGTTCATCGAGATGAGCACGGTGCGGCCGGCCACGCCGATCGCGCTGGCAGCACGCATCCGTGCGGCCGGTGGCGCGATGATCGAGTGCCCCGTCGGCGGCACCGTCGGCCCGGCGCGCGAGGGCAAGCTGTTCGGCCTGGTGGGCGGCGAGGCGGCCGACGTGGAGCGGGCGCGGCCGCTGCTGGCGCAGATGTGCCGGCGCGTCGAGCACGTCGGCCCGTTGGGCGCCGGGGCCAGCATGAAGCTGGCCATCAACCTGCCGCTGCTGGTGTACTGGCAGGCGCTCGGCGAAGCCCTTGCGCTGGCTGCGCCGGCCGGGCTCGACCCGGCGCGGCTGATCGACATCCTGGCCGACACTTCGGGCGCGCCGGCGCTGATGAAATTCCGCGGCGGCGCGGTCGCATCGGCATTGGCCGGCGCCGACCTCGGCCCGGCGCACTTCAACATCGATTCGATCCGCAAAGACCTGCGCACGATGCTCGAAGAGGGCCACGCGCTCGGCCGCGAACTGCCCGCTGCCGCTGCGGCGCTCGGCTCGTTCGATGCCGCTGCCTCGCAGGGCATGGGCGACCGGGACGGTGCCGAGCTCGCCGCATGGTGGCTGCGCCAGAACGGCACACGCTGATGCGCTTCATGCTGAACGGCGTGCCGGTGCAGGCCGAATGCGTACCCGCTGCGCCGCTGCTCTACACGCTGCGCGAGAAAGGCGATGCGCGCGGCGTGCGCTTCGGCTGCGGCGCCGGGCAGTGCGGCGCCTGCACCGTGCTGATCGACGGCGTCGCCGAGCCGTCGTGCCTGGTCGCCAATCACACCGCCGAACAGCGACGGATCGAAACCGTCGAAGGGCTCGCTGCCGACGCGATCGGTGCCGTCGTGCTGCAGGCGTTCGTCGACGAGCAGGCGGCGCAGTGCGGCTACTGCATCAACGGCATCCTGATGTCGCTCACCGGGCTGCTGCGGCGTAACGCGAAGCCGAGCGCCGCCGCGCTGGCAGAGTGCCTGAGCCGCCACCTGTGCCGCTGCGGCACGCACCTGCGCATCGTGCGTGCGGCGCATCGCGCGATCGCGCGGCTGGCCGAGCAGGCCGCGCCGAAAGAGCGGGCATGACGCGATGAGCGCGCCACCGCTGCCGGCCAGCATCGCCGCCCATCCGAAGTTGGGCGACTGGCTGCGCCTGCGCGACGACGGCGGCTTCGAAGCGCTGAGCGGCAAGGTGGAGCTCGGGCAGGGCATCTCTGCGGCGTTGATCAGCATCGTCTGCAAGGGCCTCGGCGTCGACCCCGACCAGGTTCGTCTGGTCGCCGGCGACACGGCGCTGTGCCCCGACGAGGGCTACACCGCGGGCAGCCAGTCGATCGAGGTCGGCGGCGCGGCCTTGCGTCATGCGTGCGATGCGATGCGGCGTCTCGGCGCCGCGGCTGCGGTGCAACGGCTGGGCGTGTCGGTCGGCAGCCTGCAGGTCGAGCGCGGTCGGTTCACGACGGCGAAGGATGCGCCTGGCGTCGACTATCACCAGCTCGCGAGCGGACGAGACTGGCCGACCCATCGGCTCGATTCGGGCGCGGGCGATGACGGCGTCGACGCGATCGTGCCGCCGCGCGAAGAGGCCGTGTTCGCACGCACCGACCTGCTCGCCAAGCTCACCGGCGCCGGCGCCGGTGCTGGCTCCGGCTTTGTGCAGGACCTCGTGCTCGAAGGCATGCTGCATGCGCGCGTCGTCCGTGGCGCGCACCCGTCCAGCCGAGCCCGCGACGTCGACGAGACCGCGCTGCGCGCACTCGACGGGGTGCTCGCGTGCGTGCGCCAGGGCGATTTCCTCGCCCTGGTCGGGCACGACGAATCACGCCTCGTCGCGGCTGCCGCCACCGCGCGGCAATCGATCGCGTGGGAGCTGCCGCCGCTGCCGCCGTACGGCGACATCGAAGTGCTGCTGACCGGCCTGCCTGCCGTCAGCAGCCTGGCCCATGCCGCGGGCGTGGCCGAGCAAGCCGTCGAGGGCGCTGCACCCGTCGAGGGCGAGCATCGCTTGCGCCGGCGCTACTCGCGTCCGTACATCGCGCACGCCGCCATCGGCACCTCGTGCGCGGTGGCAACGCCTGCTTCGCCCACCGCCGCCGACCCGTGCCGCCTGACCGTGTGGTCGCACACGCAGGGCGCCTTCAAGTTGCGCGACCAGATCGCGGCGGCGCTCGGCCTGGCACCGGCCGAGGTGCGCGTCATCCACATGGCGGGCTCGGGCTGCTACGGCCACAACGGCGCCGACGACGTTGCCTTCGACGCGGCCCTGCTGGCGCTCACCCTGAACGCGCCGGTGCGCGTGCAATGGAGCCGTGAAGACGAGATGACGGTGGCGCCGATGGGATCGGCCAGCCTGATCGAGCTCGAAGCGACGCTCGACGCGCACGGCGTGATCACACGCTGGCAGTCGCAGGTGTGGAGCCACAGCCATCTCACGCGTCCCGGCGCCGGCAGTGGCATCCAGTTGCTCGGTGCGTGGGCGCTCCGGCCCGACGAGCCGCAGCCGACGCCGGTCGACGTGCCGCTGCCCACCGGCGGCGGCCTGCGCAACGCCATTCCGTACTACACGCTGCCGGCACTCGAGGTTCGCCACCACTTCATCGCCGAAGCACCGGTGCGCACATCGGCCCTGCGCTCGCTGGGTGCGCATGCCAACGTGTTCGCGATCGAGTCGTTCATGGACGAGCTGGCCGATGCCGCCGGGCTCGACCCCGTGGAATTTCGCTTGCGCCACCTCGCCGACGAGCGCGCCCGCCATGTGTGCGAGGTCGCGGCCCGTCTCGCGCGCTGGTCCGATCGGCCCACCGGCGGCGAAGGGCAGGGCTTCGGCTTCGCCTTCTCGCGCTACAAGAACCGCGCCGGCTACCTGGCGGTGGTGATCGAGGTGGAAGTCGGCGCGGCGGTGCAGGTCAGGCGTGTCTGGGCGGTGGTCGATGCCGGAAGCGTCGTGCATCGCGACGGCCTGATGAACCAGATCGAGGGCGGCATCGTCCAGGCGCTGAGCTGGTCGCTGAAGGAGTCGGTGCGCTGGGGGCCGCAAGGCGTGCTCACGTCGACGTGGGACGACTATCCGATCCTCGGCTTCACCGAGCTGCCCGAAGTCGTCATCGAGCTGGTCGACCGGCCGGATCAGCCGAGCCTCGGCGCCGGCGAGCTCGCACCGGGCCCGGTGGCGGGCGCGCTCGGCAACGCGGTCGCGCACGCGCTCGGCGTGCGCGCTAGGCACCTGCCGTTCACGCCCGAGCGGTTGCTCGCACTCATCAACACGGCGGACGAAGACAGCCCGCTGCCCGCATGACTCCATGCGCATGAATCCGGGCGCATGACTCGAACCGAAGGAACCCCATGCACGCACGCATCGGCGATCACGACATCCACTACCGGATCGACGGCGAGGGCCCGTGGCTCACGCTCTCGCACTCGCTCGCCGTGGGCAGCGCGATGTGGGAGCCGCAGCTCGCCGCGCTGACGCCGCACTTCAAGGTCTTGCGCGTCGACACGCGCGGCCACGGCGGCTCGAGCGTGCCGGCCGGGCCGTGCACGCTCGAAGATCTGGCCGACGACGTGCGCGGCCTCTACCGCGTGCTCGGCATCGCGCACAGCCACTGGCTGGGCCTCTCGATGGGCGGCATGATCGGCCAGACCTTCGCGTTGAAGTACCCCGGCGTGCTGACGCGGCTGGTGCTGGCCGACACCACCGCCCGCGGTGCGCCGAATGCCCAGGCGATGTGGGGCGAACGCATTGCGACGGCGCGTTCGAAAGGCATGCAGGGCCTGCTCGACGGCACGCTGGCGCGCTGGTTCACCGAGCCGTACCGCGCAGCGCACCCCGAGGTGGTGGCGCGCGTGGCGGCGCTGATCGAATCGACTGCCGTCGAGGGCTACTGCGCCTGCTGCGCGGCGATCGCGCAGCTCGACGTGCTGGATCGACTGCACGAGATCGACGTGCCTGCGCTGGTCATCGTCGGCGAGCAGGACCAGGCGACGCCACCGCAGATGTCGCGCGACATGCATTCCCGAATGGCTGGCTCGGAGCTGCTCGTGCTGCCGAACGCAGCGCATCTCGCGAGCACCGAGCAGGCGGAGGCGTTCAACGCGGCCGTGCTCGAGTTCCTGCTGCGCGAACACACGTCGGCATGAGCGGGCCGATGACCCCGGAGCCCGCGCGGTCGCACAGCGAGCAGCCGCCCGGGCCGCGCGCCGTCGGCGTCATCGGCCTCGGCATCATGGGCAGCCTCTACGCGCGCCATCTGATCGAAGCCGGCCACGAAGTCGCCGGCTTCGACGTGGCGGAGGAACGTTGCCAGGAATTCACTGCTGCCGGCGGAAAGCTGTGCGCATCGGCGGCCGAGGTGATCGAGCGTGCTGGCGTGGTCATCGTCTCGCTCAGCTCGGTGGCCGCCTTTCGCCGCGTGATGCTGGGCGCCGACGCCGCCTCGCAGCGCGCACGGCCCGGGCAGGTGGTGGTGGAGACGGGCACGCTGCCCATCGCACTCAAGGAAGAAGCGCGGCGGCTGCTCGAGCAGCGCGGCGCCCACCTCGTCGACGCGCCCGTCACCGGCACGCGCTTCCACGCCGAACGCAAGGAGCTGGTGGTCTATGCCAGCGGCAGCCGAGCGGTAATCGAGCAGGTGCGGTCGGTACTCGAAGCGTTCGCGCGCGACGTGCGCTACGTGGGCGAGTTCGGCACCGGCATGAAGCTCAAGATGGTGACCAACCATCTCGTTGCCGTGCACAACGTGGCTGCGGCCGAAGCGCTCTCGTTCGCGGCGAGCGCGGGCCTCGACCTGCAACAGGTGTACGACCTGATCGCCGGCGGTCCGGCGAGCTCTGCGGTGTTCGGCTTTCGGGGCCCGTTGATGGTCGAGGGCCGGTACGACCCGCCCACCATGCGCATGGACGTGTTCGAGAAAGACCTGCAGATCATCGACGAGTTCGCCACCGCGCTGCATGCCGCGACCCCGCTGTTCCAGGCCAGCCTCGGCGTCTACCGCGAAGCGCTGGCGCAGGGCATGACGCACGAAGACGTGGCGGCGACCTTCGAGGTGCTCAAGGGTCGTTCGGCCGGCGGCTAGCGGCGCGCGCCGCGGGCACGCCGAAGACCGCGGCCGCGTTCGGTTCAGCCCGACTGCAGCCCCGCCGCCTCGATGCCCGCGATGCAGATGGCTTCGTCTTCGTCGCCCGTGCCGCCGCTCGCGCCGGCCGCACCGATCACCTGGCCTTGCGCGTCTTTGATGAGCACCGCGCCGGTCTGCGGGATGAACTTGCCGTTGCCGGTGGCGGCGAGCGCGCCGAAGAATGCCGGCAGGTCCTTGGCGCGCTGGGTCAGTACGCGCGAGGCGGCGCCCATGGCGATCGAAGCCCACGCCTTGCCGGTCGCGATGTCGATGCGGAACATGCTCGCGCCGTCCTGGCGCTGCACGCTCTTCGTGTGGCCGGAAGCGTCGAGCACCACCACCGCCATCGGCTTGTGGCCGGCCTCGGTGGAGCGCTTCAGCGCGACTTCGATGATCTTGTTGGCTTGCTCGAGGGTGATGTCCATGGGTGGGCTCCGGGTTGTGGTCAGTGAGGGGTGGATTCGTCGTCGACGGCCTTCTGCACCGCGCGATAGAACGCTTCTCGCGCTTCGCTCGCGACGCGGTCGGTGGCGCCTGCGCCCCAATCGGCGTTGGAGACGATCACGATCCTGCGCTTCGGGTCGATGAAGATGCCCTGGCCGAAGATGCCGCGCGCGGCGAACGTGCCGTCGGTGTACGTCCACCACTGGTAGCCGTAGCCGCGGCCGGGCCGGTCGATGCCGGTGCGCTGGCTGGTGGCCTCTGCCAGCCAGCCATCGGGCACGATGCTTTGCCCGCCGATGCGCGCCCCGCCGAGGATGAACAGGCCGAAGCGTGCGTAGTCTCGGGGCGAGGCCTGGACGCAGCAGCCGCTGATCTCCTGACCACTGCGGTTGAGAATCCAGGTGGCCTGCTGCTCCATGCCCGCCGGCACCCAGATCTTCTCGGAGAGGTAGGTCGCCAGCGGCTTCTGCACGGCGCGAGCGAGCAGCACGCCGACGAGATTGGTCTCGCCGGTGCTGTAGTGCCAGCGCGTGCCCGCCGGCACCTCGCGCGGCAGCCGCCGCATGTAGCTCACCAGCGAGTCGACGCCGTCTTCGGGCTTGTGGCCGTTGAAGCGCGCCACGTCGGAGTTCGGGTCGGCGTAGTCCTCGTTCCACTTCACGCCCGAGGTCATCGTCAGCAGCTGTCGCAGGCTTACCTCGTCGTAGACCGAACCTTTCATCTCGGGGATGTAGTCGCTGACCTTGTCGTCCATGCTCTTGATCGCACCGTCTCGCAATGCCGCGCCCACCAGCGTGGAGGTGAACGACTTGGCGACCGAGAACGAAGTCCAGCGCCCGCTCGCGTCGTAGCCGAGGCCGTAGCGCTCGAGCCGCAGCTTGCCGTCGTGCACGATCAGCACCGCCGCGCTGCGCTGGCCGGCCATGTAGGCATCGACGTCGAGCCCGAGTTTCAGCGGCGGCCCCGGTGGCAGCCGCATCACAGTGCCACCCGCGGTGACGACGTGCGACTTCGCGAGCAGCGGCACGCGGTCGAGCGCGCGGAACGCCGCGTCGCGCTGCGGCTGGCTCCAGAACAGCACGTCGCGGTTGGTCGGCAGCGTCGCCAGCAGGCCACGCGTTTCCTTGTCGAGGCTGTACCAGCCGGTCACGCCAGCCACTGCGAGCGCGGCCAGCATGCCGAGCACGATCTTGGATGCCTTCATCGAGAAACTCCGGATTGAAAGAACCGCATCGCTCAGCTGAAGCCGGTGTCCATGCGGTCGAGCAGATCGTCGACCGCGGCCAGCAGCTCGGTCACGTCGACCGGCTTGGTGAGGTAGCGCACGGCGCCGGCGTCGAGCGCAGCGTCGATCTGCTGCGAGGTGGCATCGGCCGAGACCGCGATCACCGGGATCGAGGCCGTCGCGGGATCGGCCTTCAGGTGCCGCAGCAACTTGAGCCCGCTGATGTCCGGCAGGTGCATGTCGAGCAACACCAGATGCGGCCGCTGCGCGCGCATGGCGGCGAGGCCGTCGAGCCCCGTCACGGAAACCTCGAGCTGCACCTGCGCGCGCTGCGCGAGGATGCCGCGCATGACCTCCACGTTGGTCTCGTTGTCTTCCACGTAGTGCACCCGCCGGCGGTGGTAGTCGGTGGGCACGGCATCGAAGGCGTCGAGCGCGGAGCGCACCGTGTCGGCGTCGACGGCACGGGACAGCCGCAGGATGAACGACGAGCCTTCGCCCGGCATGCTCTTGACGCGGATGGTGCCGCCCATCAGCTCGGCCAGCCGGCGGCTGATGACCAGACCGATGCCGGTGCCGGGCAGCGCCGTGCGCTCGCGCCCGAGGCGGTTGAACGGCCGGAACAGCAGGTCCATCTGCTCGGGCGTCATGCCCAGGCCGGTGTCGGTGACCGAGACCTCGATCTGGTCGGCACCGGCCAGCCGCGCGGCGATGTGGATGCGCCCGCCGTCGACGTTGTACTTGACCGCGTTGCTGAGCAGGTTGGTGAGGATCTGCTTGACGCGCGTGCTGTCGCCCATCACGGCCGAGGTGCCGGGCGAGAGCTGCTCGGTGATGCGGATGTTGCGGCGCTCGGCGTCGCCCGCCACCAGGGCGGTGGTGGCGCGCACGATCTCGCGCAGGTCGAGCGGTGTCGACTGCAGGCGCAGGTTGTCGGACTCGATGCGCGAGAGGTCGAGTACGTCGTTGATCATCTCGAGCAGGTGCCAGCCGGCCTGCTGGATCTGGGCCACCCACGGCCGCTGCGCATCGTCGAGCGGGTGCCGCCGGTCGATCTCGAGCAGCTGGGCGAAGCCGAGCATCGCGTTGAGCGGCGTGCGCAGCTCGTGGCTCATGCGCGAAAGGAATTCGCTCTTGGCGAGGTTGGCCGCCTCGGCCGCCTCGCGCGCGCTCTCGGCTTCCTCGAGCCGCAGGTGCTCGGTGATGTCTTCGACCACGGCGACGATGCGCCACGGCTCGTTGTTGGCATCGCGCAGCAGCGAGACCGTGCTGCGCACCGACACCGTGGCGCCGCTCCGGGTCACGAGCCGGTGCTGGTTGCGGTAGGTCGCGATCTCGCCGGCCACGAGCTGCGCCGAGAGTGCGGCTGTGCCGGCCACGTCGTCGGCATGCGAGAGGCTGCTCGCGGGCAGCTCGGCCAGCTCGGCCTCGGTGTGGCCGGTGAGCTCGCAAAAGCGCGGGTTGGCCTGGATCACCCGGCCCGCGAGGTCGCTGTAGACCACGCCGATCGGCACGTGGTCGAGGATGTTGCGGAAGCGCCGCTCGCTCGCCCGCAGGGCCTGCTCGACGCTCTGGCGCTCGCTCACCTCGGCACGCAGCGCAGCGGTGCGCTCGAGCACCGCGCTCTCGATGCGGCGGGTGCGGCCGGTGGTGATGAGCAGCGAGGCGCCGAGCATGGCCGCAGACAGCAGGCCCACGGCCGAGAAGATCCAGCCGCTGCGATCGAAGGCATCGGGCAGGTCGCGCTCGGCCGCGGCCGCTCGCAGTTCCCAGCGGCGGCCGCCGAAGGTCATCGGCCGGGTGAACGCGAACGGCGTGATCGCGGCCTCGCAGCCCGTCGGCCCCGCCAGCCGCTGGCCGCTGCCCGCCGCGACGGTGGCGACGACATCGACGACATCGACGACGCACAGCTTCAGGTAGTGCGGCAACTTGTCGGCCACGCTGGCGAGCTGCGCGTCGACGGCGAGCGTCACGAAGGCGAGCCCGCGCACCGCGGCGCGGCGGTCGGCCGGCGTGGTGGCTGGTCCGTCGTACAGGGCGCGGTACAGCACGATGGCCTTCCGGTTCTCGCCCGGCGGCTGGCGCTGCGGCACGTAGGCGGCCGTAGCCGCCGGTTCGGCCGATTCGACTGCCGCGACGATGGCCGCACGCGTGTGCGGTGCGGAGAGCGAGTTGCGGCCCAGCACGGCGCTGCGCATGGTCTCGGGCTCGAGGTGGCGTACGACGAACGCATCGCGGCCATCGACCGGGAACGCGATGACGGGCGGGGTCGTCTCGCTGGCGTTGGCTGCGTCGGGCCGGTCGAAGACGTGGAACTCGGGTGTGCCTTCGGCGCGCACGCGTGCCTCGAAGCCGGCGATCTCGTCGCGGCGCACGCGCTCCGTCCAGCCCATGGTGCGGATCGCGCTGTTGCTCAGCCAGCTCTCGGTGGCGGTGTGCATCTCGTCGCGGCTCAAGTGGCGGGCCACACTGAGCACGCCGTGCAGTGCATCGAGTGCGCGCAGTGGCTCCTGCAGCTGCGTGGCGAGCGTGAGAGTGGCGTTCGAGGCGTCGTGCTCGAAGGCGGCACGCAGGCGTTCGCCATTCCAGCGCGCCACTTGCGAGATGCCGAGCGCCAGCAACGCGACCACCAGCGTCATGGTCAGCCCCACCGGCCCGCGGCGCGGCGCCCAGTCGGCCCGAGGCCGGCCGATGAGCGTGAGCGCGATCGGCGTGACGATGAGCAGGCCGGCCAGCGTGCCCGCCGACCACGTCGCCCACGCCGTGAGCATCCCGCCCGCGGGCACCATGCCGAAAGCCGCGAGCGTCAGCGTGCCGAGCGTGGCGGTGATGAGGCAGCTCGCGGCGCACGCCGCCACGAAGCGGCCCACCTGGCCCGGCCGGGTGAGCGTGATCGGGTCGCCGGCATAGCGGCGAACGAGCGTTGCGCCGAGGGCCGCCTGCAACCCCGCTGCGCCGGCCATCACGAGCGGCAGCACGACCAGCAACGCGCCATGTGTGGTGCCGGTGCGGAGCAGCACGCCGACGGTGATCGCGGCCGCGCCGAGCCCGATGCCGAACAGCATGCGCCAGCCGTAGACGAGCACGCCGGCCAGCGCGATGCCGGCCGCGGGGAACAGCGGCGAGGTCTGGCTCGGCGGGATCGCGAGCACCAGCCCGCCGAGCGCGGTGGCCATGTAGGCCAGCGTGAACACCGCCAGCGTGATCAGCCAGGCCGCACCACTGGCGGCGACTGGCCCGGGCAATTCGAAATCGACGGAGGAGGTGGCCGCTGGCTTCATCGATGCGAAGCGAGCGGCTCGTCGGTCAGACGTTGAAGAGGAAGTTGAGCACGTCGCCATCTTTCACGACGTACTCCTTGCCCTCCGCCCGCATCTTCCCGACCTCCTTCGCGCCCTGCTCGCCCTTGAAGGCGATGAAGTCTGCGAAGGCGATGGTCTGCGCGCGGATGAAGCCGCGCTCGAAGTCGGTGTGGATCACGCCGGCCGCCTGCGGCGCGCTGGCGCCCACCGGCACCGTCCAGGCACGTACTTCCTTCGGGCCGGCGGTGAAATAGGTCTGCAGGCCGAGCAGCGAGAAGGCGGCGCGGATCAACCGGCTCAACCCCGCCTCGGTCTGGCCCATCTCGGCCAGGAACATCGCCTTGTCGGCCTCTTCCATTCCGGCCAGCTCGGCTTCGGTCTTGGCGCAGATGGCGACCACCGGAGCGTGCTGCTTTTCGGCGTAGGCGCGCAGGCGATCGAGGTACGGGTTGTTCTCGAAGCCGGTTTCGGACACGTTGGCCACGAACATCGCCGGCTTCGCGGTGATGAGGCAGAGCGGCTTGAGCACCGCCTGCTCTTCCTTCGTGAACGAAATGCTGCGCACGGGCCGCACTTCGTCGAGGGCTGCGTTGCATTTCTCGAGCACCTCGACCAGCCGCTTGGCTTCCTTGTCGCCGCCCGACTTCGCCACCTTCTGCGAGCGCGCGAGTGTTTTCTCGACGGTGGCGAGATCGGCCAGGCAGAGCTCGGTCTGGATGACCTCGATGTCGGCCACCGGGTCGACCTTGCCGGCCACGTGGATCACGTTCTCGTCGTCGAAGCAGCGCACCACGTTGACGATGGCGTCGGTCTCGCGAATGTGGGCGAGGAACTGGTTGCCGAGTCCTTCGCCTTTCGACGCACCCGCCACCAGGCCCGCGATGTCGACGAACTCGACGATCGCCGGCACGATCTTCTCGGGCTTGACGATGGCGGCGAGCTGCTGCAGCCGCGGGTCGGGCAGCTCCACCACGCCGACGTTGGGCTCGATGGTGCAGAACGGATAGTTCTCGGCCGCGATGCCGGCCTGCGTGAGGGCATTGAAGAGGGTCGACTTGCCGACGTTCGGCAGGCCGACGATGCCGCATTGAAGGCTCATGACGAGGGGATACGGGCTGAGTGCAACGGCGGAGTTTAGTCGGCACCTAAACTGCCACGGATGCATCCGAACCCGCTGCCGTGACCGAGTTGCGAACTCTCGCGCCGCAGGCCCGCGACCTGGGCGGCGGCTTCACCGTTCGCCGCCTTTTGCCGCAGGCCGCGCAACGCGCCGTCGGCCCGTTCGTGTTCTTCGACCACTTCGGCCCGATCGCCGTGCAGCCCGGCGCGAATCACGACGTACGGCCGCATCCGCACATCGGCCTGGCCACGCTCACCTACCTGCTCGAGGGCGCAGTCATGCATCGCGACTCCACCGGCGTGGTGCAGCGCATCGAGCCCGGCGCGGTGAACTGGATGCAGGCCGGCCGCGGCATCGTCCACTCCGAGCGCACGCCCAAAGACTTGCTGAACGCGCCGCACACCAGCCACGGGCTGCAGCTCTGGATCGCGCTGCCCGAGGCGGCCGAGCAGTCGGCGCCTTCGTTCCAGCACGTCGCCGCCGAGGGCATTCCGAAGGTCGTGCTGCCCGGTGCCTCGGCGCACGTGATCGCGGGGGCGGCTTTCGGCGCCGAGTCGCCGGTGGCCGTGGCTTCGCCCACGCTGGCACTGCTGCTCGAGTTCGGCGTCGCCTCGGGCGAGGGCGTGACGCTCCCTGCGACCGACGCAACCGAGCGTGCGCTCTACGCGATCGACCACCCGGTCGAGGTCGACGGCGTGAAGTTCGACGAGTTCCAGCTCGTCTTGCTCGAGCCCGGCAGCTCGCCGGTGGTCACGGCGCCGCGCGGCGGACGCGTGTTCGTGGTCGGCGGCGAGCCGCTCGGCCACCGCTTCCTGTCGTGGAACTTCGTGGCCAGCACGTGCGAGCTGATCCGCCGGGCCGAAGACGACTGGCTGGCCCAGCGCTTTCCGGCGATTCCCGGCGAGACAGAGTTCATCCCTTTGCCGGCACGCTCACCAGCGCCGCCCGCGAGCTCGACGCCCGCCGCAACATGAGCGCGTTGCCGGCCACCGCGAGCGCCACGCCGAGCGCGGTGAGCACGCCCGGCGTGTAGCCTTCGAAGACCAGCGAGACGATCAGCGCGATCAGTGGCGTCATCACGCCCACGGTGCCGGCCGGTCCGGGGCCGATGCGGTCCTGCAGCGTCAGGAAGCAGGCGAAGGTGAGCACCGAGCCGGCGAAGGCGAGGTAGGCCAGCGAGAGCCACCAGCCGAGGGCGGTGGGCACCGCCGCGCTGCGCCCGAACGCGATGGCCAGTACGCACGCCGCCAACGCGCCATAGAGCATGCCGAAACCCATCGCGGGCAAGAGCGGCACGCCGCGCTCGCGGTTGCGGCTCGCGATCAGGCTGCCGACGGTCGAGAGCAGCACCGAGAGGATGGTGAGCACGGCACCGCGGCCGACATCGGCCGGAGCGTCGGGCCGCACGAGTTCGGGCCAGAAGATCAGCGCCACGCCGGCGATCGCGAGCGCGCCGCCGGCCACGAAGCGGCCCCGGAGCGAGGTTCCGAACAGCAGCGCCGCGCCGATGCCGCCGAGCAGCGGCGAAGCCGAGTAGCCGACGGCGACGAGGCCCGAGGGCACGTAGCGCTCGGCGTGATAGACGCAGACGTACGAGACGCCGTAGAGGAACACGCCCTGCACAGCGAGCGCGGCGTGGTGACGGCCCGTGAATCGCAGCGCGATGCCGCGCCAGCGGCAAATGGCGAGCAGCGTGGCGCCGGCGAGCGCGAAGCGCATCGCCACGCCGAGTTCGGGCGGGAAGTCGCTCACCTGGTAGGTGATGGCATGCCACGTCGTGCCCCAGAGGAGCACGCAGACGGCGAACAGCTGCCAGGTGCGCAGGCGATGCATCGAGCGGGTCGCAGCGGTCCGGGTGTTCGCGTCGGCGCGCTCAGGCGAACGCGTAGATGCCGCTGCCGGCGCTGCCCGCGGCAACGCGTCGACCGCCGCCCTCGAGCACGATCGCATTCATGCCGAACGTCACCGCGCCGCCGACGCGCGCGTCGGCCCGGTACTGGCGCAGCACGTCGCCCACTGCATGGCCAGGCACGCCGGTGGTCGGGTCGACGTCGGGGATCGGGCAGCGCGGGCACGGCTTCACGAGCTTGAGCCGCACCTCGCCGTCGGGGCCGGAGAGCGCGATCTCGTCGAGGTGGTCTTCATCGTGTGCCTCGAGCCCGTCGAGCACGATGTTCGGCCGGAAGCGCGCCATCGTCACCGCTGCTTCACCCGCTTCGACGAGCCGGCGATTGACCTCGCCGAGCGACGCGACCGACGCCACGAGCAGCGGAAATCCGTCCTGGAAGGCCGTCTCGGCTTCGACCGCGCCGGTCCATTCGCGGCTGGCGAGACGGCGCGTTTCGGGATCGAAGCGGGCCAGGCGCAGCGGTCGGCCGAGGAAGTCGCTGAACCACTGTGCGCACAGGGCGCCCATGTCCCAGGCCTCGACGTTGTCGTCCCACACGCTCACGCGGGCGCGCTGCTCCACGCGGTCGGGCGAGACGTGCAGCGCCAGCATCCCCGGCGCGCGCAGCACGAGGTCGCCGTGCCTGAGCTCGGTGCGCACGAGCGCCATACGCGGCAGCTCACGCTGCGAGACGAAGCGGCCTTCGGCGTCCACCACCATCCAGGCGCGGTCGAGATCGAAGCCGGTCTCGGTCACGAGTGCTTCGCTCGGCGCGATGCCGGCGCACGACTTCACCGGATGCACATGCACCGATGTCACGCTGAAACTCACATCGCTCACGGTCTGCTGCCTTCTCCGGGGCCTGGCTCGCCTGGCCTGACCTGGCCTCGCTTGGCCTTCTTCGCCGCGGGGCCGGCCGGCCAGCGGGCCGCGATTGTCTCCGACCCGCTGCGACAATTCCGCGATGCGATCCAGTGACCCGCGTAGTCCCCCTCCGAACGACGCCCGCTTCGACGTGCGCGTGAGCGGCGCCGGCATCGTCGGCAAGAGCCTGGCACTGTCACTGGCGCGGCTCGGGCTGAACGTTGCGCTGCAAGGCGAGACCTCGGCCGCGCAGCGAGCAGACGTGCGCGCCTATGCGCTCAGCGCGGCTTCGGTGGCGTTGCTGCGTGGTCTGAAAGTGTGGGACGCCATCGAACCTGGCGCGGGCGCCGCTGCCGCCACCGCGGTTCACGACATGCTCGTGCACGGCGATGCACCCTCGGCCGCGATCGAGTTCTCGGCCTGGGAGCAGCGTGTCGGCGAACTCGCGTTCATCACCGACGCGGCGGCCCTCGAAGCCGAGCTGGAAGCGGCGCTGCGCTTCGCACCGCACGTCACGCGGGTCGACCACGACGTGCCCGCCACGCTCGTTGCGCATTGCGAAGGCCGTGCGGCCGCGAGCGCTGCGGCCGGCCTCGGCATCACGTTCGAGCGCAGCGACTACGGACAGCGCGCGATCGCCGCGCGGCTCGTGGCGACCGTGCCGCATCGCCACATTGCGCGGCAGTGGTTCGGCGCGCCCGACGTGCTCGCGCTGCTGCCGTTCGATCGGCCCGAGCCCGCGCGTTCGTATGCGCTGGTGTGGTCCCTGCCGACCGAGCGGGCGGAACAACTCGCTGCAGCCGAGCCGGCCGCCTTCGAAGCCGCACTGGCCGAAGCGACGCACGGCGAAGCCGGTTCCCTGGCACTCGCCTCCGAGCGCCACAGCTGGCCGCTCGTGCTGGGTCAAGCCGACCGCTGGGCGGGACCTGGCTGGGTGCTGGTGGGCGACGCGGCGCACCTGGTGCACCCGCTCGCCGGCCAGGGCCTCAATCTCGGCCTGGCCGACGTGGCCGTGCTCGCTTCGGTGATCGCCGGGCGCGAGGCCTGGCGCGGGGTGGGCGACGAACGGCTGCTCCGGCGCTATGTGCGGCAGCGCGCCGCGCCCACCTGGGCCATGCTGCGCATTACCGACGCTTTGCAGCGTTTGTTCGCCGAGCCCGGGGCACCTGCCCGGGAACTTCGCAACAATGGCATGACTCTGGTCAATCGCATCACGCCCCTGAAGCGCTGGCTCACGGCCCGGGCGCTCGATTCCTGAAGGCACCTTATGAACCGATCGACCCGAATCACCCGCGCCCTCGTCGCCTGCCTGGCGGCCCTCGCCATCGCGCCCGCCGCCTTCGCCGACGAAGCCGCCATCCGGAAAAGCTTTGCCGAGCGGCTGCCCGACTTCCCGAAGATCGAGGAGATCACGAAGACGGCGATTCCCGGCATCTACGAGCTGCGCATCGGCACCG
>Ga0209511_1001890_pt1 | contig 17877 bp, 10 predicted proteins | sample SSSSmetaG_FD_184141 | JGI IMG/M metagenome (GOLD analysis project Ga0209511, IMG submission 184141) | Glacier valley bacterial and archeal communities from Borup Fiord, Nunavut, Canada, to study Microbial Dark Matter (Phase II) - ​SSSS... | ecosystem: Environmental > Aquatic > Freshwater > Ice >...
TTTGGGCGGGATGGCAATATTAGCCTGATTAGGACACCGGACAAGTAAATTATAAAATCCTGTAAGTCATACAGGAAAAGACTTTTAGGCTTAGCGTACGATTTTGTCCGAATTCCCCGTTTGCCCCTAAAAGAACCCAACTTCAGCCAGTTGGTTTGGTGGCGGCTGGGGTTTTAGGTGGGGCTGCACTTATTGTTTTTGGCGTTGAAAAAGGTGCTGGAGCAGTTGGCTCATTCTTGAAGCGTGCGAGTGGAGCGAAGTAATAGGCATCGTGATGCAGTCGAGTAGGACATCGCTGCCCTACCCTCTGTGAGGGGGAGGCTCCCCACGATGCAGGGCTGAATCTTGTGACACTCTCACATTCCGAAAGGTGAGAGCAACGGGGAACATAAAGCAAGCCTAAACATTGGCAGGAGTCTTCTCTACCCGACCTGAGACCCCTAATTAGGGCTTTTTTATATGCCTAATGCTTTTAATGCAGCAGTCATTGGCTCACTGTAAAAGATAGGGTCAACTCGTTCCATAATGTCTGCGGAGACCTCAAGGAAGTGGCGTTTATTTTCGATTGGAATCAATGCTCGTCGTGCGCCATTATCCATACTCAGTTGTAGAGGTTCTGACAGGGAGGAAACGGCTTTAATGTTTCCTTGGATGCTGAGGTCACCTAGAACGAGTAAGCCTGGAATAACAGATTGCTTTTTGAGGGCAGAAATGATTGCTACAACTAAGCCAACGCCTGCTTCACAGGGGACGCGATTAACAAGTAGATCAATTGCTTCAACATGAAAATCAGTTGTATTAAATGCTTGGGCAACTCCCGTGTTGACTTTATGGCTTTGAATATAAGCGAAAGCGCGTTGTAAAGACTCTTTCATAATGCCATCTGCACCGCCAGCAATCTTCAGCTTGCCTGTTCCTGAAGCACATCCAACTTCCAAACGATAAAGCCCTACCTTGCTTTGGTCGTCAATAGCTGCAACATAGACGCAACCAGGGGCTAATGGGTCTGTGGAGATTAGGTCTCGTCCCCCCTCCTCAGGAACACCAACATACCATTCCTCACGGGTTTCGGTATCGATATAGGAGAAAGAGGTCTGGTGATATTCAAAAGAACCCATCTTTTTCAATTGTTCTTTAACCCGACGACGACCTTCTAAGGCAATTTCTACGATTTCTGCCAGTTCGGCTTTGCTGACTTCTCCTGTAGGGTGTATTAACTTGACCAGTCCCGAAACTGTCTTACGGACTGCTTTTACGTCACGAGCATTGAGATGAGATCCTAGTGAGAAGTAACGATCGATGATTTCAGTAAAGTTGTGACGGCGGAGTTCTTTGAGCGCTTCTGCCAAGTAGTCCACGACAAAACCATACTGATTTGTGAAGAATTCAATCCGCATCTTTGGCACTTCCCACCCAGGAATGTAGAAGTGGAGGCGATCGATGAACGCCATATCCTCTCGAATTACATCCGGCATGGGAACGAAAAGGTGCGAGGAGCGTACCATAACCTCAACAGGCTGGTTAGTATTCCCGAACAGTGCAAGGGATGCTGTGCCTGAGAGAGCATCTTTGCCCCTGGCAAACGTACCAGATTCACAATAGGTCTTGAGTGTTGTTACAACCTCCTTGGGCATTTTCTGTAGGTCTGCAACCTCATCAAATGCGATCGCATCCCATAGCCCAACCAATCCCATCTTGCTGGAAGCCATGTTATAAAAAAGGTTTGCTACCGTTGTAGGTCCGGTAAGGAGAATGACGTAGGGACTAAGCTCTTGGTAAGCATAGGATTTGCCTGTTCCACGAGGACCGAGTTCCACTAGGTTGTAATTCTGTTCACAGAGGGGGATCAAGCGTGAGAGGAATAATAGCTTCAAGCGGCGATCGAAGTGGGACGGTTCCAGTCCGATGCTACGAATCATCAGGTCAATCCACTCATCAGTAGTAAACTGAGAGCGGCCCTCGCGGTACTCTTCTAAATCAAAGGTGGCAAGCTGAATTGGTTTAATCGTGTCAATCCAGAAGGGGCTACGCTTTTTGCCAGAAGCTTCCTCATCAAACTCGTGGCGAAGTTCTACCTGCGCCCAAATGCCTCCGACAAGCAAGCGATCATATTCTCGAACGTAGCGTTCCGGGACATGAACAAATTTGTGTCCAAAGTTGGCAAGCTCTGCCCAGTATTTATCGTCATCAGACAGGTAGCGAACTTTAATCTTGTCAATTAGGGTAAAACGTCCCTTTTCTCGGACTATTGATTGAGCTTTGTTTGCTTCATCAGAACGGACAAAGTTTTCTGCCAAGGTGGAGTTCACTACCCTCAGTCCAGCTTCAATAGCTACCGGATCATCTGTGGCACAATACTTTCCTAGGAGATATTCCAGTACATAAACGGGGACGTTGGCTCCTACCTTGACTTTTCGCACTAAGTCTTTACGAACGACTTTCCCTGCAAAGACGGAAGTGATTTTTTGTTCAAAGTTAGCCATAGAAATTTCCTGGTCAGTTGGCTTTGTGAGAATCTCATTTGAGTGAGTGGAAGCTAAGTTATATTTCCTCTCTCTATAATCCCCTTTCTATAAGGCGATCGCTATCTCCATCTTGAGGGGACGGGATAGCTCAACTCCAGTGACTGCATCTAGCAGATGAACTGACACAGTAACCTTTGGAGCCTCAGTATCCATGATCATCAGGGTTACTGTATCTGGCTCGATCGCCTGAGGATTCTCTTCAGCTATCTGGGTTTGAATATCACCCGTCGCATCTTCAAATCCGTAGGAAGCGCTGATAGGGCGGGAGATAACGGTTTTTTTCGGAGAGCGAATCTCTAATCGAACTTTAGGAGGAATTAGTTCAAACAGACTGGTAGCAGTCCCTTTGATTTGGACTGAGAAGAACCGGGTGCTAATCTTTTGGCTACCGGGAGTTAAAGTCCAATTAATTTCACTGGGGATACCTGCACCAGCTAATTGTTTGGGTTGTAGAGTGACGACTGGAATAATCAGTTCTTGGGGAGACAGCCCACCGTGAAAGTAGGCATTGCCACCGCCTTGTACTTTAAAGCAAGCAAAGTTCCAGGGGGTTACAAGTTCAAGATCACTGGTCAATCCAAATTCGGACAGTGATGCACGTAGATAGTCTGAGCTGGCGGTACCGCCTTTGCCCACCCAGACCCGGCGGTGTAGATCAGCCGTGTCTCCACCAGGTGCATTAATTTTCATGCCTTCAGTTAGATCTTCACCAAATAAATGACCGTGATCAGCAGCCACAACAATTATCTCAACTCCCAAGTTGGCTAAAACTTGGAACCCGCGTTTTAACTCATGGAGAACACTATCCATTGTCAGTCGGGCAAGCCGGGTGTGATCTTTTTCACCGATGTCATCAATTTCTTGAGAGGTGATAAGAATCAGCTTTGCGTCTTGGATACCATCCTGGATTTTCTTCTTAGGCTTGGGGAGTAGATCATGTAATTTCGCTGAAAAGATGGACTGACCTGTAGTAGCTCGAAGACTAGCCTGTAAGAACTTGATCCGTCCTTCCCGGTCTTTAATGATTGTGTTATTAATTTTTAATCCAAGCTTACTAGGGGCAACTTGTACAACCTCGGCTGACGTATCGGCACCTGGAAGCAATGCTGCCATCCCAATTTCGGTAATGGTTGGCACGGTGGCGATCGCCGCCTGAATTTCTAAGTCATAGTCTGGCTTGAGCGTTTGCACGAGTTCTCGTGCCATTTCGTAGCGCAGAGCATCGACCCAAATATAGGCTATTTTTTTATCGCCCAAGTCTGGTTTGACCTTGTGCTCGAATATTTCCCGCTGAAGCAGTGCTCCGGGGAGACGGAACTTTGCTTGCTGGTAAGAGCGGACAAAAGCCTCTGCCATGTCTCCGCCCACCTTCATGTAACGGCTTCTGGCACTATTAACAAGTTGGTCTAGACTATCGTGGCAGTCGTGCAGGCTGGTGTCAAAGTCGTGCCAGCGTCGCTCCATGTGGCGATGGTAGGTATCTAACAAACACCAAGGTTGGTCCGGTTGAATGTAGGCATCAAAAATTGCTTTCGCATTGAGAGAAGAATTTTTGAGGCTAGATTCAATCCGCTTGGCTTCCAGTAGAAGGTTTCCGGCAACGGCGATCAGTGCCCAATGAGCTTGGATATCAGGAAGTTGCTCAGACCAAAAATGAGCTTGGCGATCGTGGGCAATCTGGACTAGCTCAGTGGTTGGCTTTGTCACAAGAGCGATCTCAACACAATGCTGAAGGGCTGTTTCGATCGCGACAAATGTTTCAACCTGAAGAATCTGCTCCAGTTGAAAATGAGTGGTTGTCAGCCCTAACTCATTCTGAATGTGATTGGACTGGGTAACATAGCTTTCACCCAAGTCGCGGCGTAGTCGCCATGTTTTTGCCAGAGAGAGGCAAGCATCACGGGCTGCCGTTCGAGCAGGAATTTTAATGGAGCTAAACTGCTCAGGAATGTTGCCTTGTAGCCCACACAGAAGATCAGTGGTCAGAATATGACGACTTAAGCGGGTTCGGAGAGCGTTTAGTGGTTCTCCTAATGGGAGATTTGTCTCAAAGGTGTTGGTTAAAAGTTGAATTAGCTCATGCACTGCCTCTCGCCTGGTTAGTTCGGCATCGTAGCGATCGCCTCCGTCGCGCGAAGCGCTATCGCTGCTCAAAAACGCCAATGCAACATCCTGGGGATTACCTGTACCAAAGATGACGGAGACAACACCCTTGGTAATGCCGCCATCTTCACTCCAGGTGTCCAGATCTGTCAGAGTAAGCTGACCGGCTTCTATTTGCTTTGTGATTGTTTCAACGGTTTCCTCCCCCACAATGGGCTTGAGGGCATTGCGGGCGATGACGGATAGGCGGGTATTGCGCTGAGGGGGTTGTTGTCCTGGCTTCATAATGATGCCAGCAGACTCCAATTCAACCAGGGCATTTTTGGTTGCTGTTGGCTCAATGGGGACGTAAACCAAAAGGCGGGGTGGATGGAGGTCGTTCAGCAGATGATCAATTTCTTGGCGGAGGGCGAAGAAGCTGTTTTGGTATTGGATAAAGTGGGTATTGGGAGGATTGATTTGGTTCGCGACTTGGGTATAGTGCTTTTCTGGGTCATACCAGACAACAATGCCGTTGTCGTCAACCTGTTTGGTGATCTGAGTTCGGAGGTAGTCTGTGACAATACCCATTTGCTATTCCTCTACGGGCTCCACTTTTAATAAGTGCTGACGTACTGCACGAGCAATCAAGGGGGCACAGTGGTCTAAGCCTTCTAAGGTTAACTTCCCCTCCTGATAAAGTTTGTACCACTCTCTCCGTTGACGTAAAATCCGCTCATCATCTTTTAAGCCTAACCGCCGTAATGTAAATTCAGCCCGATCGCGTTCGCCAGATGGTACTGAAGCTGTAAGGACGAGTTGCAAGGAGGGTAATAAAATTTCAAACCAATCATCTTGCACCTGGAAAGGGTCAAGGACTTGATCATCTATGTCTTTTTTGCTGCTGTTGATCCAGCCAGCGCAGAAGCGGTAGTTGCTCCACTCGTAAGCCAGAGAGCGATGATTTTTACAGGAGCGGTAGTGATCTACAGTTCCTCCTGCTGGATCAAGCATGACAGAATAGCCACAGAGTTTGTGGAAGCCGTCAGACAACTGACTTTTGAATGGAGACCACAAATCTTTTGGGCGTTTGGCATCGTTTGCGCTGTTTGCCAGCCAGAGATTGCCTGGTTGTCGTGCGCGTGTACTAAAGTCTGGCGGTTCGGGCGCTAGAGCAAAGCGCATCATACTTCCACAACTCCAGCAGTCACAATCCAACGGGGCCAGAAGGGATCATGTCCTGGAAGTACTCGCTGTAACTCCTGATGAATCTGGTCACGGTTCTGTAAGTTTTCTGGAAATTGGCTCAAATCATCATAACGCATATAGGCTTCGGCGGCTTCGATCGCTACTTCTGCTTCTTTGGAGCGAGCTTGTTTTAGCCCAAAGACTTCGGAGGTTAGCCACCCTACCGTGTCTCCTTGTTTCGACCACGGGACTTCAGCAAGGTTCACTTCCTGTTCGTTCAATTCAAACAAAAATAGTTTGTCATTCTGTTCATCAAACAGGGGTTCGATCGAGGCAAGCACTAGGGGAGCATGAGTGGTTGCGATCGCTTGCACTTGCATCTGTTTTTGTAGCCCAGATATCACTTCTAAAACAGAAGGTAAAATCGAACGTTGCCATTGAGGATGAAGGTGAAGTTCCACTTCGTCCATTAGCAGAATTAATTGATTGAGAGGTTTTTCATTCCGTAACTCGGCAGCTTTTAGGTGTTCGTACCAGGTCCAAACCAGAATGTAAGCCAATCCTAGAATGCGTTTGATGCCGGAGGAGGCATGGGTGATGGGTAAGCGTTCGTAGGGCAACTGAATCGTTGGTATGTCACGGACATCATTCAGGAAAACTCTGGTTGGTTCTGCTGGCTCGATCGCCTCATCGGGGTGGAATAGCTGTCGAATGACCCGGAACAACAAATCGAAGGTGGTTCGATCAGATTGGTTTTGCCAAGTTACCCAATCCTGAATTAAGCCGTTGCATAAAACGTTGCCACGATTCTTCGCTTTCAAACCGTTCCATAACGTATCGGGAGTGAAGTTATAGTCAGAACGAGCTAAAGAACGGGGACGAGTGGGGTCCCAAACGGAGAAGCCCCCTTCAGCACGGGCATAAACGCTTAAGTAGGAGTGTTTTTCGCGCCGCCGATAGTTAGCCTTCCAGGTTTGGCGTGAAGCATCAAATTTACTTCCGATCGATTCCACTTCTCCATCAGAGGTTGTGATGGCATAAGAGATTTCTGGTGATTCTTTTGAGTGGCTGCGGGGAAATGCGGGATGATCTGACCAATTGTTTGTTAAAGCCCACCAGGAGACATCCAGTAAAAAGCTTTTACCTAAGCCATTGTCGCCTGTGAAGATGTTGAGCCGATCGCCAAACTCCACATCAAATCGCTCGGCGGGTCCGACGTGTTTTAGATGCAACTCCTTTAGCATTGGACGATCCCCTTTACCCGTAACTGTTTACCGATGCTAGACCATTCATACTTGCCCTGGATCAGGTCTTGCCAGTATTTTTTGGCTTCGCTCCAGGGGGTGAGTTCCCAGAGGGGGGCGATGTTGAGGACTACGCCATCGTTAAGGTCGGGGTCGAAGACAACATCCTGGTTCAGGTTTCTGCCAAAGTCGAGTTTGGCGGCGCGTTGCAGTTTGTCGGAGAAGTCGGTTAGCTCGGAAACCAGGCTTTCTTGTTTTTCGATGTCGCGTTCTATTTGCTTCAGGGCTGTGCCGGATAGGGTTGCTCTCTGGTTGTTGAGTTGGTTGAGTTTGTCGGTTTCCAGATTGAGCTTGGGTTCGACGTATTGGGTGTGTGCCTTGAACAGGATGTCTTTGTCGAGGCGATGGTAGTAGAGCCAGAGAGCATAGGATTTTTTGCTGGTCTGGAGGAGCCAGTAAATCGGGACTTTGCTGTGTTGCTTAGTGCTTTTGGTATAGCGTTTAATGTGATCTTGCCAAAAACCTCCATTGTTTGGTTTACGGAAGTAATCACGTAAATCTTTCACACCCAAGATTTCGCAAGCTTCTTGCTCGATTTCATCCGCTTGGTCTTGCCAAAGAAGCTCGAAGACATCATGAATCCGTTGAAAAATATCATCGGGGTGGTTGGGGTCATCGACAAGAATGCCATCTTGATCAACAGAGAGAGGGTATTTGGTTAAATCAGACGTTGGGGTGAGCATTCCTGGAGAGTAAACAGGCAATGGATCAAAGGGATCAGAAAGCTCAGGTTTTAGATACTCCCCTGTTGCGAATCGAATATCCCACCGCCCAAAAGCACAGCCTACAGCGTAGGAAAGGTAGCGTTGGACAAGCTCACTTTCTACGCCAACTGGAATCAGATGCCGATCGGCGGCAATTTTTGCAATGTTTTTGGGATTCGTATGAAGGCTTTTGGCTAGAACTTCTAGCAGTCTGGAAGCATAAAACGATTTAACGGCAATTTGTCTATCGCCACCCGTCTCTTCAATTTCGTCACGAATTGTTTCGCGGATGCTTTGTCTGTAGGTTTCATCGAAGTCAGCGCCCAGTTCTTGATCAGGTAAATTACAGAGCGTCCCAGCATCTTCGCCAAAAACGGTCTCTCGCTCTGTTGGCGAAACGCCCAAAATTTCAGCAGCTTTTACATCAACGTTTGCTGCTAATTCAAGAATTTCGCAGCATTGCTGTTCATAGTCTCTTTGGTATAAGTCTGCTGACTCTCGAATGCTTTTTTTGGCAGGAATGAATGGGGCAATAAAAACCTTCGTAATTTCGTTGTAGGTATCCCGCTCTCGCAATGTCTGGACGATACTACTGACCCAAACTGTAAGTTGTTGAACGTTCGTTTCTGAAAGGCTAGCCCAGGGTAGTTTCTGAATGATGCCAACTTCATAACTTCTGGCGGGCGAACCTGATTTAACCTCATCGCCTGCTGCAAGATAAAGTTCAATCAGAGTTTGATAGGGCTGTGAGAATAGACTTCCTAATGCTGCAAACTTTTGATCTCTATCAACTACAGCTATAGGTCCCTTATCTGCAAAAATGCATCCTGCTGGTAATATGCGAGGACTAAAGTTACTGGTTGAACGACGTGACCAAGTTAATCCTGACAAGAAATAAAAATCTGTATTTTGAGGTCTAGATTTTAATTTTCCTGTGTCTTGATCAATAAAATTTTTGATTTTATATCCATCTAATTCCCAGTCAAGCACTAGCTGAATATCCAGATGATAAGGAGAGTATTCTCCCCCTTTTGCAAAAGGAAACCAGCGATAGTTCAAAACACAATAGTTTCCTTGACGATCTTGTAGGTGAGCATCAGGCGGACACAAGGAATTGATAGGTACCTCCCAATTGGCACGGACAAACTTAAAATCGTCAGCCGTTGCTAATCCTTGCTTGGCTGTTCGACCATTGCCTTCAAACATTCCGAGTTTGGCAAAAATCCGTTGAACATGTTTGCTAGTCTCGTAGGAAAATGGAGTGCCTGGAATGTGCTTAAAGCTTTCTGGTGATACAGAAAAATATCTAGAGTCATTTTCGTTCTTGAGGCATTCGTTTAGTCCATGTTCTTTATCTGCATCTGCTAATAAGCGAATGCAAACAAGAGTTGGGTAAGTTGGAGGAACAGGTTTTGGTGCTTGTTTAACTTCTTCGTAATTAAAAATGTAGCGAACGTAGCTCCTACCATCAATACGGCTAACGAACTCATTCTCTTCTAAGCGTTGTAGTTCTTGAGTTGCCTGGTGTCGTTTTAGATTATTTCGATGCTTTTGATAAGTCGAAATACTAAACGCTTTATCTTTATCGAGCTTAAGTGTCTTAAGGTCTGGGAGAAGTGAAAGCGTTAGATTATGGTTTTCTGCTTCACTAAGATTTTGCAGTACATAAGCAGCCGTTTCCACTTTGGCATCTAACACGCCATCACCTAAATCTGCCAATAGCAATGGACGGTAAAGCCTCAGCAAAACCCGCTCTCGCCAATCACGCGATTGCCCTAGAAAGAAGCCTGTTCGATTAGAGATAATCCCCAACATGCCACAGGGCACTAACCGATCCTGGAAACATTCCACAAACGTTTTGTAGACATCCCCTTTGGTGTCGCCATACACCTCTTCTATATATGGCTTAGAGGGCAGGCTTGCATCTCCAAACGGTGGATTCATCAGCACCACATCAAAGGACTTCAGACAGAGATCGATAAACGCAAACCCCTGTACCGCATCATTAGAAAATAGCTGTCGCTGAAGCTGCTGAGTGCCTACGGCTTTTTCGGCATAAGAGCGCAGCGCGTGTTTTGCCTTCTCCTCAAGCTGGCTCCAAGCTTCTTGATCAGTCGATGCAGCCGCATCAAAAATACTCAACTGCTCCGGGCGCAAAATCTCTTTTACAAATGTCTGAATCTCATCCTCAATCTTGAGCAATGACCCGGACTCTCCTGCCAGCGTCATCTTGTCAAACACATTTCGTACCAGTCGCCGCAATTCCTCAGACGGCAATTCTGCGACAAACTCCTCCAAGAGTTCTGCTTCTCCAGGCATTGGCTCCGCACACACCAGATTCAACTTTGTAATCTTGAGGCGTTCTTTTTTGAGCATCATCTCCTGATATGCCCGTTGCGCTCGTAGCCAAAGTGCCAGCGCCGCAATTTGGGTTGCCCGGATATCAATATCGATGCCATGCAGGTTATGCTCCAGGATCAGACTAGGTACCACCTGCCGAAATTCAGTGCGTTCTGGATAATCCTGCTGTAAAGCTCCTCCTAACTCTGGATCATCGTAGGCTTCGTCATAAATTGTTTGCAATAGGGTGAAACAATACAGCAAAAAATGCCCACTGCCGCAGGCTGGATCAAGCACGCGAATTTCTCGTGGATCTTTCTTGGCACGACTGAGAAGCGGGTCTTCCTGTCGCCGCACCAAATACCGACACTGCTCGACCAGTGCTGTTTCGCCCCGGCGCATTTCATACCAGGTTCGCCCCAAAGTGTTGTCGGTTAAGAATTGCACCACATAGCTGGGAGTGTAAAACTGGTTGCGAAATGAAAGCTCATATGAGTTTTGTGGAGAACCGGGATTATCTTTACGAGCTTTACGTCGAACTTCATCAGGGGTGAAATATTGATAAATCCAGCCGATCGTCTCATCCTCTGCCCAAATGTCCTTGAGCGCTTCACTGTTGAGCAACCCTAATACCTGATCCAACACCCGTTGAGGTGGTAACAGCCGATTTGCTGGGTCATGGGGTGAAAACAAGACCCCGATTTCTTCAGACAACGTACCGCCCAACCACTCCAAAAAATGTCGGTAGGCAGTAGCCTGCTGCCCAGAGTTATACAGCCGCTCATCCTCCGGATGCTCCGCCAGGTAAAACTTGACATTATTCGACGCATAGCCGCGACTCACCGATTCCCGAATCAGCTTTCGCACTTCCATCATCTTGTAAGCACAAAACCGATTGAGATGAGTAAACGCCACCTCCCGAATCAATTGCTCTGCCGCATCCTTCGCTCTAAAGCCTCTCGCCTGGATGTGTTCTAGATGGACTAAGAGCTGCGATCGATACTCCTGATCCTCTGCTGACAGGTGGCTCATCGCCGTTGCATCATCAATCTTGCCCGAAGCATAGATGCCAAACTGCCCCTCCAGCATCTCAGCAACCGATTTCTCCAGTTCCTTGCGGCACTGAGTCACAACATTTCGCAGCATATTTCGCAGTGCCTTATCCATAGCCTCAGACTCCCTCCTCTATTCTCAGTTCGCCCATTCGCTGTACGACTAATTCATCCAGCGCCAGACAAACATGACCAACCGTATCAACGGCTTGCTTTGCCCAGACATAGCTAATTCCTTGCATTGCTCCAGTAGGATCAGTTTGAGGGCGATCGGCGCGATGCACAACGTCATTGCGCCTGCGGGTCGTCTCATCAATCGTGCCCATTAAATCTTTCTGATCCCGTTGTAGTTTCTCAGCAATGTCTCGCCACGGCTTTTCGATCGCCAACAGTGCCCCGACTGCATGGATTCCCTTCTTGGAACTGAGATATTTGAACTTAGTCAGTCCTAAAATTTTGCCTGCAATGTATTCAGGCGCATTAGGGTCACTTAGAAGTCTGAGGGTTTCATCCAGGTCAAACGTTAGATCCTGGAAATATTCCCGCAGATCCTTGTCTTGAGGAAAAAATGAACGCCCTTTTGCTTCAATCACAATTGGCAAGTTAACTCGTAATAGGGCAGGTAAGTAAGCATCCAGTGCCGTACAGGAAACCACGACGGCTTGCCGCAGGAGATTGTTCAACGCTGATCGCTTTAGGGCGCTGGAGGGAATTTGTGCCTTTTCTCGGATTAGCCCAATGAAGATTTCGTTGTAGATCAACATCAGATCTTCGTCTGTTTTTGCCCCAACCACGTCGCGGAGAGACTTCACTAAATCTCCATCAGACTGAATGGCTTCACATTCTAACAGCCGATAGACGCGCAACAGCAGCTCTGCTGGACGCATATTATCCTCAAACGCCTGCCTGGGACTGATAAACGATGAAACCACAGAAGGGATTGTGCTAGTCATAGGGCTACTCCACAATCACCTTGATGCCCTTCTCTAGGAGCGAATACAGGTATTCCTTCAGTTGCTCTACCGCTTCATCGATCGCTTCGGTGGAGGTCAGGTCACTATTAAAGAACTGAGAAAGCTGCACCCGCTCTACCCGCGATTTATCATCATCTGGAGGCGCAATTAATTCCTGAATTCTTGCCAGAAGCTGAGTTTTCAAGCCCTGTGCTGCCAATAAATCAGAATCCATCTGGTTCAGTGTGGCATTACAAACCTGGCAGGTTGTTTTGGCATCCTGAAAATAATCCCTTTCCTCACAAGCCCGGAATTTCAATGGAGAGAGTAGCGTTTTGGAAATATCCTCTGGGATCTCCAGCCATTCGGGTTGCCCTTTTAGATCATCAATCGCACGAATAAAATCATGATGCCGCTGGTCATGCAGTTGAGTGTAAACAGCACGATAAGCTGAGAGAATTTCCTGGGTCAATGCTGCAATGCTAGTCAGGTGGTCGTAGCAGTGGCGATCGTCCAGTAGACCATGCAATTCCTCAATCTGGCTCTCTAACACGGCTGCTTCCGGTCGGTTCAGCAAGGCATTGGCAACATTGTTCACTGCCAATCTTGCTTGTTGAACCTTTGCCAACCCCTCACGATCAAGGATGCTCTGCATCTTTCGGATCTCGGCGCTAGCTTCCTGTAACGCATTTCCCTCTCCCGCAAGAGTACGAACACAATCATCTGAAGCCGCCGATTGAATTCCGGTTAGCGTATGCTGATAGTCTTCCAGAAAATCAGTGATGGGTAGCTGGTTCGCTCTAGAAGTCGCGATTGCTGGTAAAACTAGTTTTAACTCTGTCTCAGCAAATTTTTTCAGGGCAGCCGCGATCACTCCTTCCTCGACATCTACCTCCTCTCCAGTCAGTTCTTCGTATGCCTGGACTGCGGTAATTAAGGTCTTAAGGGCGATCGACTCGTGGGGCGCAAACGAAGCCGCCTTGAATGCTGTATTGTTTACAAACGGAACGCGGCATTGAGCATCAATATGGTTGCGGAACCGTCGCCCTTGGTAAGTTACTTCAATTGTGCCAGCCCTTAGCAGCACCGCCAGAACCAGCCGTAAGATGTCTCGATCCCAACCATAGGGAGTTCCCTGAAAACGTTCTTCCAGAGTCTTTCCTGTCACCTTGTTGCCATAGGAGTGCTCTAATTGCAGGTATGACAAAACCTCTTTGGCAATCTCGGCATTTGGGTTTGGGACAGACTTGGCTCCTTCCTTCAGAACCAAGCCTAAGCCTTGCTCTCCTTCATAAAACACTAGAGATAAAGCATTGAGATTGGCTGCTTTGAGAATTTCTTCTGCTTCTGTGCCTTTCAGGGGACGTGCGCCAATTTCCAACCTGGAATATAGGTCAGGTACCGCAGAATCGAATAAGCCCTTGAAAATTTCGCCCAGGGTTCTGCCCAGGTCTGCTCCGCTTTTTGCTGTACCCCGAAACAGTCCGGTGCCTGCTTGCAAAGCCTCCGAAACCCGATCTTTTAATCGATTTTTCAGGCGATTCACTTCGTTCTTTTCATCTTGAAGGCAAATAGTCTCTTCTGAAGTAATCTTATTCTGTCCTCGCATCTGATCATACTTGGCGACCATTTGATTAGAGGCATAGAGATTTACAATCAGGTCATCAATTTCTGAAGTTAACGAAAATACCCAGTAGATTTGATCCTTATTACTTTCTTGACGGCTATCTCCTCGCACATCTGCCAGTTTGGCGGCAAATTCCTGTTCTTCTGTCACCGTGCAAATGGCTAGAGGAATTTGTTCATCTTCCCCAACATTGTTGCCATCGACTTGAATCCCCACTCTAAAGCTTTTCAGATCCTTGAATCGATAGACCTTAATTTTGGGGTCGCTGAAAACTTCCTTTAGAGTGTCACGGAGTATTTCGTTGCGATCACGCTGTCGTGGAGCGATCGCTCGTCTCTCCGTTTCCCAATTTTTCTCCTGAGCAGTTTGAAGCTTCCACCCCTCCTCAGTATTGCGAACAAACTTCGCATTGTAGAGTTTTTGTAAGGCTTGCTCCACTTCTTGTCGAGGAGATGGTCTACCCACTGCATCAACTAGGCAAGCAGCAATATTGGTCTCAGTTCGAGGCAAATCACGCACAAATTCTAAGAGGCAAACTGCCTTTGCAACTCTAGCTGCCACGCCACGATCGTCTGGATCATCCTTGAATCGCTGGGTAATCTCATTAATATCGTTGCGTTTCTCGGTGGAAAGGTTACCCTCCACCAATTCGTAGATTTTGTCTAGAGTAACTAATGTGCCAACAGGCTGAGTTGCCAAAGCTGTGCGCTCTGACACTAGCATCTCATAAGCTTGCTTGATGATAGTACGGTTGCTGCCTCCATAATGTCTGGGTGCTCCTGGTTGCAGCCGAATCCCAGACATAATCTGGATCGAGAGTTCAATAAAGTGAGGCAGATAAGGATAAAACTGAACAAAATCGTCCGATGATATCTCACTTTTGCGTGTGGTTCGTTCTAAGCGACAGGCGGTGTTGAGTAACCCTCCGCTCTCCTGGAACTGTTGCCGGAGAGTAGAATTTCCATCATCGTTTTTTGCCAATATTCGACGGGTTGCCACCTCTCGAATATCGGCAGGAGCCATATCAATCCGGTGCTTGAAGCGATCTTGGAGTTTTGCCAGTTCAACTCGCTTATCGTCGATCGCGGCGACAACCTCGTCTAATTTTTCTTGAGAGGTAACAATTACCCAAGCAGGTGCAGGAACCTGCTTCGCTTTCAGCAAATTTTTGCCAGTTTTACCAAACTGTTCAATAACAGCTCGTAAGTCCTCAATTTTATCGGCACTTCGGGCAACGTACTGTCCAACTTCATCAATGATGAAGACAAGGGCTTTGCCAGGTCGTCTACGGCTACAAAGGTCAAATGCCCGCTCCACAAACCGACCAACTGTGATATCGGCACTTTTATCTCGGAGCGACTGTGACCAGGAGTCCGCTGCGGGGTACGTTGCTGGATCAAGCTCATGAAGGATGGCGCTGGCTCTGGAAATCTTTTGTGCCCCTTTGCGGATAACTCGCCACTCATTACCGTACTTTTCACGGCAGCGGGTGATGAACTCCTCTAGCTTTTCCTCTCGTTCTAGTTCAATCTCAAGTTCTGCAATGTCATAATCCTCAGCGTAACCCAACTCTCGCAGCAGAACGGTGTACATCACCTCAGCAATGCGTTCATTGGTTCGCTTAACTGCCCGATCCACTGAGACATCAAACATGATGACCTCAGTTGGGATTTGCTGATTAATGAAATCTACAAGGTCTTGAATTGATTTGCTATCAACCTGTTCTTTGAACAACTCACTAGTGGACTTACCAAGAACACTTCGATTGGCAAGGACATAACCCAAATTTTTAGCGAAAGAGGATTTTCCAGATCCAAAAAAGCCAGAGATCCAGACTCCTACCCCTTCAGTCGGTTCGGATGGGGCATCTGCGATCGCCCTAAATAACCCCTGGTATTGATCCTTAATGCGATCGGTGGCAATGTAATCGGTAATCTCATCGTATACGGACTGTTCGTCATCCTGGTCTACCTTAACGATCTCCTCGATCGGTCGTCCAAGATCCCGTGACAGTAGCTCACCAATCGTCTTCATGCTTATTTTTCTCCAGAGCTAACCATAAATCTTGATCCGATAGTTGCCGAGTGCTTCACGATCCTTCAGTCCCATGAATCGCAATCCTGTTGTTCCCTCTAGTGTTCCCGGATAAAAAAGGATGGTCATTACACGGGTTCGTCCTTGCATTTCATCTAGGAGCCTGGACATTTGGTAAATAGATGGAGCCATCGAAGCTGCTCTTGTCAAAAAGACAATGTGTTTCTTTGGATCGAGAGATTTTAGGCTCTGAGTCAGCAGGTTTGGCAAGGGCGACCAGTCTTCATCCGAGAGATAAATAGTTGCTTGCTCTTGAGCTACCTCAAAACCCCTTTCCTGTTCTAGCTCAATCAGAGTGTCTATGCCCTCAGTGGAGGACATCGCTTCCCATAACAACTCTGCTAGCGAAATTGTTACAACTTCTTTACCAATATTATTTAAGCGCGTTGCCAGGAGTCTGACCTGTTGCCGAAGATTCCATTCCTCGTGTGGGTCATAACGAAGAATGGCAAAGGGCAAATCACTGTGGACACTGATTCGAGGTGGAACAGCTTTCAGGTCATTTTCAAGGAGTTCAATACGATCTTTGAGCGATAACATGAGCGTACTCCTCAATTGACTCTGTAGGAAAATCAATCCGAATGATTGACCCAGCAGCATAAAACTCCAGCAGATGAACCTGGTGAGCTTCAACGAAGAGTCGCTCCACTGCTTTATCTGGCAAAAAGAATAACTGCCATTCCGGATCATGAATTAATTTTGTGCCAGAGGGCTGTCTCTGCTTTAAATACAATGCAATGTAGGCAAATGCTGCTACAGGTACAAAACTGGGGGTCAATCGTTTTTTAACTGCCCCTTGGAGAATGCCAAAGTCTCGTAAGGTTGCGAGCAATTCTCTGGCACAGCGGGTAATGGTTGTGTCTGACCACTCCCCCTGAGTCTTACCCTCACTAATTTGCTTACTGATCCAGGTCTTGACATCATTTGCGCTAACCTCGTACCGCCCTATCTCATACATTGAGGCAAGCAGGTCAGTCACAACATCATGAAGTAGGCGATCAGATTGAGTGGCATGGAAAAAGAGAATTCGATTTAGCCCTTCACTAGAAAAATCTTTATTTACTAAATAAACCAATGCTCTAGTGACGGCTTTATCTTTCAGGTAGCGTTGATGAAAGATCCGCAAGATAGCCTCTACCCTGGAACGAGAAGCTTTTCCAAAGAGGTTTTCCCGATGAAACTGCTCTAGATTGTCTGAAACTGACCGATCTATATCCCAATTTGCCAGGAGCGTTTTCGTATCTGCTAGTAATGCCCCTGCTTTAATAATTTTGCTAGTGTATATAGCCTTCGAGCTTACTGGCATAGATTCTCTTCGTTGCCCAGGATAAGTAAGTAAAGCCATCTTAATAATTTGTACCTATTTTTATATTCATTTCAGGCTGTAGAAAAATTTGTATACATTCTCCATCGAAAGACCAATTTTAGATTGCTGTAATCTTACAGACGAAGCAGGTGATTTAGCGACAAACTTTAGGTTGTTTGCAGCAGAGGTGGGTTTATCGTACATCGTGAGGTCGTCTCAGAAAACGGGAAATCGTACGCTAAGGGTTTGCAAGCGCTTGCAACAGCCTGATCTCACCTCTTTCATTGCTAGTTCTTCTGCCAGACACAACACCAGTCGGATTGATAGATTCCTAACCCTTCTTGAAAACGGTCGTTTTTGATAGCCATAATCGAGAATGCTAGCCTTGGCCTATTTTCAAGGGTTTTCAGTTCTCAAAACTCATTCTTGAAAGTAGCGAGAAGCTCCAGAGCAGGCATGATGAGTTTCAAGAAAGTCTGGAGATTAGTGATGTTGAACTCTTAGCGTACGATTTTTTCCGTTTTCTGAGGCGACCCCTAGTTGGTCGGCTTCAATCTTTTGGAGTCGCTTCATTCTGCCTCCAGATTGAGAGATCCCATCAGCACACTCTCTATCGATTCATAACTACCCAGCCATTCAAGCCGAGCGATCGCGGGGTAGCTTGGCTCTTGAGTTTTGTAGCGACGGGGAAACTGAACGATA
>Ga0209511_1001891_pt1 | contig 17875 bp, 16 predicted proteins | sample SSSSmetaG_FD_184141 | JGI IMG/M metagenome (GOLD analysis project Ga0209511, IMG submission 184141) | Glacier valley bacterial and archeal communities from Borup Fiord, Nunavut, Canada, to study Microbial Dark Matter (Phase II) - ​SSSS... | ecosystem: Environmental > Aquatic > Freshwater > Ice >...
CAGGAAATAATAACACAATTACGCCAATACCAACACCAACGCCTATCGTTGAGTTTTTGGATATGTCAGGTGTGGATGGAAAGGCATCCCTAAGCATATTGAAGAATGCAGGAAAAGATGCACTTCAGGTTAAGGTAGAGTTGCCAGTGGAACAAATGATCAAACAGGCAGCTGGTATGCAAGCAGCAGAAAAGCTTCCTGTTACAATACCGATTTTCTGTGATACGATTGTATCCTTCATAAAGAGTGATATGGTTACAAAAGCGAATATCACAGTAATCATTCCAAGCAGTTTGCAAAAGGATGACAAGATTGTTATTGAAAATATTTGGCTGGATAAAGATATTTTGGCAGCAGCAAAAAATGCAAATAAGGATGTCAATATATCGGTAGTTGATGAAAAAGGACAGGAAAGATATTCGTGGACATTCAGTGGAAGTGACTTAGCAAATTCGAAACAGGATATAAGCGATGTCAATCTGTCCCTAGATGTGAAAAATGTAAAAGAGGATAAGCAACTATTAGAGCTACTGGCAAAGAGTAACGAGAATGAAAATATGGTTAATAGTTTTGTTATCAATTTTAAGCATCAAGGTATTTTGCCAGCACAGGCCAGTATAAGAATTTATGTAGGAGATATGGATGTAAAAGTAGGGGAGACGGTTTGCCTATATTATTATAATTCATTAACAGGTAAACTCAACACACTACCATATAGCACCAAGTATTTGATTGATAAAGATGGCTATATCACGATAAATCTTTTACACTGTTCAAGTTATGTGATACTTCCGAAGCAGGTTGATAATAGTGTTATTACCTCCTTGCGAAATCAGATTAGAGTATTACCTACAAAGAGAACGCTATATACGGTAGAAACTAAGATAAACAACACTTCTATAATCATTATATTACCAGTAACGCTAGAATTAGTGAATGATTTAAAAGATAAAACCTCTAGCAGTTTTGTTGGCGCAGCTATAGTATCGTTTACTTCAAATAACGAAAAAGTTGCAACCGTAGATAGTGAGGGTAAGATTGTAGCAAAGAGTAAAGGTACGGCGAAGATTACGACTAAAATTACACTCTATAGTGGGAAGGTTTTGACAACAACGACGACGATTACAGTTAAGTAACTAAAAGCAAGGATTGCAATTGCTAAGAAATAGAACTAAATTATGTGATTGCGAAAATTGATAGTACTGGAAGTAGAATTAAGGGATAACCACCTATTGGACTTTTGTAATAGGTGAGCTATCCCTTATCTTTGAATTTGTGTTACTTTATTGTTTTGATTTTAACATTACATTTAATAGCTCTATAAATGTTTGATTAGAATCATCACGTAATAATACTTCACGGGTGTGGACTGGATTATCTGTAATAATAACATCCACGCCAAGTGTTTTCATTCTTTCGATTTCATTCGTTGAATTTACAGTCCAAGCATGAACTTCTTTACCAATATCATGTGCACTTTCAACTACATTCTTAGTGATAAAACTAGATTTAATGCTAAAGAAATCGATATATTCTTTTGTATAAAAATTACCATAGACAACGGACATGATATAGCCAGTTTTAATATCGGGGTTTAATTTCTTAATTCGGACTAAGGTAGCGTAGCTTGTGGATGTGATAACGCATTGATATTTGAAATCATATTTTTCAATTAGTTCTAACAGTTTCTCTTCTAGATCTTGTTCGTGTCCATTGATTTTTATATGAATATTGAGCTTGATACGTCCTTTACATAACGACAAGACTTCTTCTAAAGTAGGAATTCTGGCGTTATCAAATGTGTTTGAGAACCATGAGCCGGCATCTAAATCTTTTACCTGTGCATAATTAAGTACCCAAATATTTTCACCAACTCCAGTAGTTCGCCATAAGTCTCTATCATGTAAAAGAACAACAACGCCGTCCTTGGTCTGCTGAATATCGATTTCTGCATAATCAGCAAGCTCCTCTATTGCGCTTTCAATTGCAGGTATCGTATTTTCCGGTGCCATAACTGAATTACCTCGGTGAGAGGATATTTGAATTCCAGCTAAGGCTTCACCCAAATAAAATGCATTATTATTCAGTACTTGATAGATGTTGTTTAAATTAAAGATTATAAAGAATAGAATGATACCTATGAAAGCAATTTTATGGCGAACATTTTGAAGGTGGGGCAGCTGCTTTTCCAACGATGCTTCATCCAAAACAGAGCCACAATTGTCTTCCATACGATATTTATGATACATAGAGGAGATATAATATAGATTTGTAATTAAAGCAAGCATACTAACAATAATTCCCACGAAAAAATTTATATTTCCATATTGCGAAAGGAAAACAGCTATTACCATGGATTTTTCAGTAAAAAGGAAAATAACAAGAGCTGCAATAACAAGAACTGTAAAATAAAATAGGAAAAAACACAAGGCGGCGATCAGATTTAATAACATTAATGAGAATGCCGTCTTTATGGTTCTACCCTTTAGAAGATTTTTCGAACTATTAATACCCTTTCTAAATCCTTGATGTTCATTAATGCAGAAGGGCAATACAAAAACTCCTCGAAAAGTGATGAAGACAATCAAAAACAAACTTAAGATGATCAATGTTTTTAGATAAATATCATCATAAGCTGCATTAAATAGAACATTTGGAATTCTTATACGCAAAAGAATTCCAACGATGAGAGGTATATTCGTCATTATAAACATTAGAATTGCAAAAAAAGGGAGAATAATATTACCAGTTAAGATACAGCGCAAGGCCTTTGTAAATCCGAAAAACAGGATACGGATTAAACTTGGCTTTTTTCGTAATATCTCAGAATGATAATAATTAACAATGCAAGTAATATTAATTAAAACATATATTGAAATAGTAATAATGATGATGATAAGAAGTATAATTGTGGGAGGAAAACTTAGAAAGGAAACTAGATTAACGGCAGTGATATAACTCTGACCCCATAAATGCATTACATATTCGAGACCATTATTTATGATAGGAAGAATTGATATAAAAAAAATTGCCATGAATATTAGTTCTAATAGAAACATGGTTCTAATATTAACCTCATTATTCAATTTATGATTTTTATGATAAAATATTTTCTTCATAAGGATTTACTCCAATCAAATACTGTAAATTATTACATAATAATTTATTTTTAGCGTATTTATGCTAACATCATCATAAGATACAATGACACTGATGTAAAGAAAAACCTTGATTTTCCTGGGACACTGCAAATTATAATAAAAAAAACGACCATCCAAAATGGTCGTTTTTTCGATAAGGCAACGTGTAGCCAATCATTTTTACATTACTTCACCTTAATTGTATATGTCTTTGAAATACCACCATAGGTAATAACAGAGAGTTTGTATGCCCAGTCATTATCATTTTCATCACCATAGGAAGGATTTTGACGATATAGAACAGGATAATCTCCTTCCTTATCTAACTTAAGCCAGAAGTAAACAGTAAACTCAGTATCAAAATTTAATTGGGTTGCAAAAGGAACTTCGATATAATTTCCTTTTGACATGGTAATCGCTTTACCGTTCTTGCCAATGACATATTTGGTAGTACCGCCTACTTCAACCTTCTCTGCATCATTAGTAAATTTAGAACCATCCTCTAGATTGCCATCAAAACTATAGTACGCAGCTAACTGTTTGGTCGGCTCCAGAAATTCCTAATTTGCTGCAAGTCCTTCTTGATACTGCACCTACATCTTCATAAGAAAGCGTACGTGTGTAGAGGCGTAAATCATCCATAGCACCTTTAAAATAGTTCTGTAGCGTATGGTCAACACCTAGATACAATTCCTCGTTATTGAAGGTAAGCCCATCTGTATAATTGTTCTGGGTTAATAATTCATTATCATGGTAAATCTTAACACGTTGCCCGTCGTAGGTGACAGTTAAGAGGAACCATTCTTCCCCTTCTACTGTTTTCCCATCAGTTTTAGTAGAACCTGTTGTACTAGCAGAATCATCATTATTGTCTGTGAACTCATTACTCAAGTATACAGTTGGTTCCACTCCATTAAATTTAAGCTGGTATGGGTTGTTCCACCAACAGTCATCCTCATTATTCCATCCAGTATCTTTTCCCTTATCTAAAAGGTATTTATCTATATACTTGGAATCTCCAAGATTAATCCAAGCTGATATGGTGATGTTATCATTATTTTCAGTGCGACTATTTCCTAGGTTTAAAATGGGGTTTTCGGATACATAAAGATAGTTATCTTTTCCATTGAATACAGCTGCTTTGCCATGAATACCTTCTGTATACGTTAGATTTTTAGCCCCCAGATTGGTTGCTAGGCCATTTACTGTTTCCGTATAATTACCATCAAAGGTCCAGCGCGCAACCAATCCACTAGATGTATCGGCTGCCTGCACCTTATTTGCTGGTAATAATGTCCCTGGAAAAAACATCACTGACATTATTACTGCGATAAACATGGATATAGCTTTTTTCTTTAACATAATGAATCCTCCTTTTTTTATATAGGAAAATTGTAACAAAAATGTTTTCTTTTGTAATTACCCTGGGGGTGATTCTTTACATTATTACAACTATACTTGATTTAATTACCATATATGACTACTTCAAGCTTGAAATTATTCTTTTCTTACGTATGTTATGTATAACATATGTTATCGTTGACATATGAAGCTGATATGTTGTAATATATATATTATAAAAAACGAAAAGGAGAATATATTATGGGAGATAACATGAGGAATAAAGTAGTTTTGGTGATTGGTGGAGGAGGCGGTTCGGGAAAAATTACGTCGATCAAACTTGCAGCAGAAGGTGCAAAGGTAGTAGTTGCTGATCTAAAAACAGAAGATGCAAGGTCAACAGTGAATCAGATTACAAATGATGGCGGTGAAGCAACTGCTATCCTATGTGATGTTCGTTCTGAGGAAAACGTAATTGCAGCGGTAGATTGTGCAGTTAATACATATGGAAGATTGGATTGTGCAATTAACATTGTTGGTACAAACACTGATTTTACTGACATTACGGGTGTATCTAGTGAAAACTTTGATTTAATGTTTGAAATTAACTCACGCGGCATGTACTATGGAATGAAGTATGAGATTCTTGCAATGCAGAAAACCGGAGGTGGCTCTATAGTAAACATGGCATCTGCAGGAGCACTTTTTGGACAAAGGAAACAAGGAGTATATAATGCTACTAAATTCTCCGTTGTAGGTATGACTAAGGCAGCAGCACTAGATTTTGCTAAAGAAGGAATTCGTATTAATTGTGTGTGTCCAGGACCTATGCTCTCAGAGGGAATGAAGGCAATGCTTGCAAAAGATCCTCATTTCGCTGATCAATATTTGGTAGATGTACCAATGGACAGATTAATAGGGCAAGAAGAAGTAGCAGAGGCATTTGTTTGGTTAAGCTCAGATAAAGCATCAGCGATTACTGGTATAGCATTATCTGTTGATGGGGGAATGGCTGCGGATTAGTTAATATGCTAATATAGTAATATATGGTATGTTACTAAGTAAATGCTACTAAGCGCATCATTCGAATTAAATTAGGATAAAAAATAATGAGTTCCTCTGGAAGCTCATTATTTTTTTTGCAAAAAGACATCAAAGTAGGTTAAGCGCTTTAGAATAAATCTTACTATTTTGAAGATGGTGTAGAAATTAGTAGATTAAACGCAGATTACATGTTAAAATGAATCAATTGGTATAATACAAAGATAGCTTTGTGGACATTCATTGTTACATTTTACCAAATATAAAAACTATTTAAATTATAATAATTATGATTTACTTAATATAATTAGATTTTTTTGATACATTATTTTACTAATAAAGCAATCAAAAAAAGATTGTTATAATATTAACAAATTTCTATTGACGAATCGAATTAGATTTGATACAATGCAATTTGAAAATCGTGAAGGAGAAGATATGGAAAAAAGAATTGTAATTGTCGGTGCTGGGTATTCAGGTATTTTAACAGCAAAAAAATTAGCAAAAAAGTTAAAAAAATATAATGATGTTACGATAACAATTATTGATAAAAACCCATTTCACACGATGCTCACTGAACTTCATGAAGTAGCAGCGAACCGTGTTGATGAGGAAAGCATTAAGATAAGCTTGAAAAAAGTTTTTGCAGGTAGGAAAGTAGATGTTAAGCTTGATACGGTATCCTCAATTGATTTTGAGAATAAAACGGTGATTGGCGCAACTGCATCCTATCAGTATGATTATATTGTACTGTCAGCAGGTTCTAAGCCTACATTTTATGGAGTTACAGGAGCAGAAGAGTATTCTTATCAACTTTGGTCGTATAAGGATGCTGTTGTCTTAAAAGATCATATTCATAATACTTTTAGAAAAGCAGCATGTGAACCAAATGCGGAAGAAAGAAAAAGGCTGTTGACCTTTTATGTTGTTGGCGCAGGATTTACTGGTGTAGAGATGATTGGCGAGTTAGCGGAATATGTTCCTATACTTTGCGAAAAATATGACATTAATAAAAGAGATGTAACATTATGTGATGTAGATGGGTTAAGCAGACCGATTCCTAATTTACCTGAGAAACTTTCTCTTAAGGTTTCAAGACGTCTTGAAAAAATGGGCGTTAAGCTCATTCTTAGTACAACGGTATGTAGTGTTGGAAGTGATTTTATTGAATTAAAACAAAATGATATCATAACGCATTATAGTGTTGGAACCGTCATTTGGGCAGCAGGTATTCAAAGCGCAGATGTTACGAAGGAAGCTGGAAACAAACTTGAATTAACACGTGGTGGACGTATCCAGGTTGATTCTTATCTTCGTTCTACGAAAGATGAGAATGTATATATTATTGGTGATAACATGTATTATATACCAGAAGGTGAAGATCACCCAGTACCACAGATGGTTGAAAACTGTGAACAGTGTGCTGATACAGCAGCACATAATATTGTTTGTGCGATTTTAGGACAAGGTAAAATGGAAGTATATAAACCTTCCTTTCATGGAGTAATGGTTAGCATCGGCGGACGTTATGGAGTTGCACATGTTGGTTTACCGCATCACATGTTTAGTTTACCTTCCTTTCTTGCAATGTTTGCGAAACATTTTATTAACATCATATATTTTATCCAAGTACTTGGATGGAATAAAATATTTAGTTATATGAAACATGAATTTTTCACCATAAGAAATTGCAGAAGTTTCGTGGGTGGACATTTCTCAAATAGAACTCCAAGCTTTTTACTTGTACCTTTAAGAGTATGGCTCGGTGCAGTATGGTTATTTGAAGGTATTATGAAAATTGTTGAAGGCTGGTTTACGACACCTAAACTCACAGGATTTTTTGGTGGTGCGAATGCTTGGTATAACAGTATTCTAAATATTACATCAAATAGTACTGGGGGCGTGGATGCAACATCAGCCGCAACTACCGCAGTAGCAGGAGCTACAGACACAGCAGTAACTGCCGCGCCAGTGGTAACAGATGCAGTATCAACCGCTACGGGTGTAGTAACAGATGCAGCAGGAGCAGTAGTGGATGCAGTAGGAAAAGTTCTAATTCATTTTAATTTCTTAGGAATATTTAAAGTCATTTTTGTAAGTGGAAAAGATTTAGCTCATTCAACCATTGGTGATTATGCTTTTAAGCTTGATGTACCATTAATGAATTGGTTTGTTGATAAGTTAATATTACCGAATGATGGCGTTCAGATTGCAATGCAGATATTCATAGTTCTTGCAGAGGTTATCATTGGACTTGCATTAATGGGTGGATTGTTTACATCACCTGCAGCTGCATTATCTCTTGTATTACAATTTATGTTCGTATGTACAACTGGTTTGTATTTAGGAACTTTCTGGATGGCATTTGCCGGAGTGGCAGTATTAATTGGTGCTGGAAGAACATTAGGACTAGATTACTATGCTATGCCGAAACTGAAAAAAATATGGAAGAAACTACCGTTTGTAAGAAAGTTGTATGTTTATAATGATTAATGATAAAACAAAAATAATTAATAATATAGAAGGTTATCCGTATGATGAGGCAATCGAGCTTGCGAGAAGAGAAGTAGAAGATGCATTATCTTCTTCTCCACTCATCATTCGTGGATACACCAAACATCTAATAGCCTCACGAGGTAAATTTATACGAGCAATGTCTGTGATTATGTGTGCAGAAGATAAAGCTGGTTTGATACATCCGAATGCAATTAAGATTGCAGCTGCGATTGAGATTTTACATCTTGCTACGCTGGTACATGACGATGTAATTGATAATGCGGACATACGTAGGGGCGAAACAACATTACAAAAGAAATATGGCAAAAAAACAGCAGTAATCTGTGGTGATTATTTGTTGTGTGTTGCGCTTAACTTGGCAACCTCCATTCCAAATAAACAGGATTATTTAGAGCTTGATATGCCGGATTATATGGGTAAAGTTTGCCTTGGTGAATTAAATCAGCATATTAACAATGGAAATTTAAACTTGTCGATTTACCAATATCTAAAAATCATATCAGGTAAAACGGCAGCGCTATTTGAAGCTTCTTTCTTTGCAGGTGCAATTTTTTCAAGAGTTTGTGAGACAGAAGCAAAAAGATATAGACGACTCGGGTCTCATATCGGTATGATATTTCAGCTAATTGATGACTGTATTGATTTCGAAACTACAGTAGAGGTAGCAAACAAACCAGTGCAATCTGATTATGAGCAAGGAGTAATCACATTACCGCTGATTCATACTTTCCATGAAATGGTTGATTTTAAAGATAAAGCCGCAAGTAGTGGAGTGACAAGAAAAGAAATTAATGATGCTGTTTCTAAGTCTGATGGTCTAGGCTTTACACGTTTGCTAGTACAAAAATATTATAACAAGTCCATGCGAATTATCAATGAGCTAGATATATTAGAAAATAAAAAAGCGAAGCTTATCGCAGTATTAAATCAAGCATCTCGATTATCATAAACGCAGCACAGACAAAGACCTCATGAATAGAATGGGTGAACATTGTGATTAAAAAGTTTCTAAATTATGTTGAAATCAGGACAAAAATCACCAGTACATTTGCTTTTTTATTGACGATTGCGCTCCTTCTATATAAGAAGCAAACGATAAACTGGAAACTAACCTTACTGTTTTTCGCTGCGATGTTTTTATTTGATTTAACAACAACGGCGATCAATAACTATATTGATTCCAAAAACGATCTTCAAGCCTTACAGTATAAAAGAAAAACAGCACTTATCATAATTTATGTATTATTTCTATTAAGTGCAGCGTTTGGATTATATTTAGCTTATCTTACGGATATTATTATCCTACTGGTTGGTGGAATTTGTTTTTTATGTGGAGTCTTTTATACCTATGGACCGGTTCCTATATCGAGGCAACCACTTGGAGAGTTTTTATCGGGATTGTTTTACGGTTTATTGATACCATTTATTATATTATATATTAATATGCCAAGAGGAACCTTTCTATCTCTGAATTTTAATTTTGAGATAATATCATTAGAATTAAAGATTGTACCAATGATATCGTTGCTTCTTTTTTCTATCATACCTTTTTGTACAACCGCTAATATTATGTTAGCGAACAATATCTGTGATTTAGAAAAAGATATTGCAGTCAAGAGGCATACGCTACCTTATTATATTGGGGATAGAGCACTATATCTATTTGCGGGGTTATATTATTTGCCATACCTAGCACTTATCATTATGGTGACTTTCAAGATTTTATCCCCAATATGCTTATTATCCTTAATTACTATTATTATAGTACAAAAAAATATTAGTGCGTTTTTCAAGAAGCAAGATAAAGCAACCACGTTTGTGCTAGCAATCAAGAATTATATGATAATTATGGGTTCCAATACTTTAATGATTTTTATTAGTGCTTTGATAGCGTAAAAAGAGAGGTTATAATGAAGTTATTCAAAAGATTTGATGTGATAGTTATATTAATTATTCTAGTGTTTGCTATCGCTTTTGCTTTTATTTATAAACTTATATATTCTGATCAATCTGCAATAGCAGAAATCTACTACAATTCAGAACTTATTGAGACAGTAGATTTAGATACCGGAATAGAAAGAGAATTCAAAATTCCACAAAATGAACATGGTGTTTTTCATTTATTCAAGGACGGCACGATATGTTTTGAAGAATCAGATTGTCCTGATCAAATTTGTATCGAAGCTGGAAAGATTGGTATCGTTGGAGAATATGCAGCGTGTTTACCAAATAAGATCGTAATGAAAATTATTCCAAAATATGGGTATGGCGATGACGCTGCCGACATTATAGTTGGTAATTAGAAAGGTCTGTTATGGACAATAAATTGGTAGAAAATAAAGCTACTACAAGTTTGAATAAAACAAAAAGTTTGGTTTTGGCAGGGTTATTATTTGCCGTTGCAATTGTGCTTTCAATCGTTGAAAACTCTTTTCCACCAATTATGATTGGTGTACCGGGAGTAAAGTTAGGCTTATCGAATATTTCGGTAATGTATGCGTTGTTCTTTTTGAACAAAGGCCAAGCTTTTTCAATTGCAATATTAAAAGCGATGTTTGTTTTAATAACGAGAGGCATTATGGCTGCAGCATTAAGTTTATCTGGTGGCATATTATCATTAATTATCATGTCAATCTTGTTGATGCTACTCAAAGAAAAAATATCTTATTTAATTATTAGTATTTTTGGCGCAGTTTTTCATAATATCGGACAACTGGTTGCGATATCATTTATGCTTACTTATGTATATATTTGGGCTTATCTTCCGGTGCTTTTAATCACTGGAGTGTTAGCGGGAATTGCGACATCAACATTACTTAAGTTTATTCTTCCGGCTTTTAAAAAGCTTGGATTGAAATAAAAAAAAATACGTGGAGGAAAAAAATTATGAAAAAAGTACTAACGCTATTATTATGCTTAACGCTAGTAATTACAATGATTACTGGTTGTTCAAAAGCGAAGGAAAAGGCTTCAACAGGTCTTTCAGTCATCTCATCAATTGGCAAGTCAACGAGTGTTGGCGAAAAAGATGGTTTAGGTCAGATTGACTCTACCGTTGTTGCAGTATTAGTTAGTAAAGATGGCAAGATTTTAGACTGCAAGATTGATGCTGCTCAAACAAAGATCAATTTCTCAGCAGAAGGTAAACTTACTACAGACTTAGCTAGTGTTATGAAGTCAAAACAAGAACTTGGAACAGAATATGGTTTAGGTGCAGTATCTGGAGTTAGTAAGGAATGGAATCAACAAGCGGATGCATTTGCTGCTTATGTAGTTGGTAAGACAATTGCAGAAGTAAAAGGTATCGCTTTAACCGAAGAAGGAGTTCCAGGAGATGCAGATTTAGCTTCTTCTGTTACAATTCATGTTGGTGACTTTATTGCCGGAGTTGAAAAAGCTGTTGCAAATGCACAAGATTTAGGTGCTAAAAAAGGCGACAAACTTGGACTTGGCGTATCAACTGACATTGCAAAATCTACAGATGCAACAGCAGAAGCAGAAGGCTTAGCTCAAGCTTATTCCTTCTATAGTGCTGTAACAACAAATGCGGATGGAAAAATCACAAGTTCTTTCATTGATGCTTCTCAAGGTAGTGTAAACTTTTCTTTAGAAGGAGTAGTTACTTCCGATATAGCAGTAGCTCCTCAAACAAAACAAGAGCTTAAAGAGGGTTACGGAATGAAGGGAAGTTCTGCTATTAGTAAAGAATGGTATGAACAAGCCAACGCATTTGCAAAATATGCTACTGGTAAGACTTTAAGTGAAGTTAAGGGAATAGCAGTTACGGAAGAGGGTTTAGCTGGAGATGCTGACTTAATAAGTTCTGTAACAGTTCATGTTGGACCTTTCATCGCAATAACTGAAAAAGCAGTTACAAATGCAAAATAGTACATATTAGTATTGTATTACATTGGGGGGGAGCAATGAGTTCCTCCCCTTTTTTGAAGTAATTAACGGATACAACGCTACAGCAAACAGATAGGAGCCAAAGTTGAATAGAAAAATAATAGTAATCATAATAATAACAGCACTTATAGTTAATCTTACAGCTTGTAGCGCACCAAAGAAAACGCGTTATGAAGCAGAATTTCTTGAACTATTTGATACCGTTACTAAAATAGTTGCTTACACCAACAATAAAGAGGAATTTAGTGCGTATGCGCAGATGATTTATGATAATTTGAAAGAATATCATGAGCTATATGATATATATCATACTTATGAAGGAATTAATAATATAAAGACAATTAATGATAATGCCGGAATTAAACCAGTTAAGGTGGATCAAAGAATAATAGATCTACTTCTATTTGCCAAAGCTTCCGATCAACTTACAGATGGTAATGTAAACGTTGCCTTTGGAGCTGTATTAGAGGTTTGGCATCAATACCGTACAGAGGGGATTGACGATCCTGATAATGCCAAAGTGCCATCAATGGATATCCTAAAAGAGAAGTCAAAACATACAGATATTGATAAAATGATAATTAATGAGACGGATTCAACCGTTTATCTAGAGGATCCGGAGATGAGTTTGGATGTAGGTGCAGTAGCAAAAGGTTATGCTACCGAGATGGTCAGTAACATTACGATTGAAAATGGATACTTGAATGGAATGATTAGTGTTGGAGGCAATGTTCGTACAATTGGTACGAAAGGTGAAGAAGAATTAGCATGGAATGTTGGAATTCAAAATCCTGATTTGGAAAATGAAAATTCCAATCTCTATATATTAAATTTGAAAGATATGTCTCTTGTGACCAGTGGAGATTATGAAAGATATTACACGGTGGATGGAGTACAATATCACCACATTATAGACCCAGAGACATTAATGCCTTCGGTGTATTTTGCTGCAGTCACTATTATATGCAAGGATTCTGGAACCGCGGATGCTCTTTCTACTTCAGTCTTTAATATGCCATATGAGGAAGGGTTAAAGTTAATTGAAAGTCTGCCAAATACAGAGGCTCTGTGGGTTTTTAAAAATGGAGATATGAAGTATAGTACAAGCTTTGAAGAGTATATCCGTAAATAAGAATATAGTATCATCGTATCGTGAGCATTCCGTGTAACTGTGAAGCATTATAGTTACTTAGGGATGCTTTTTTTCTATTTATAATTATTGTGCAGGTTGTCGAATATTCTAATTAATCCTTCTATTAAGGAATTATTTTTAATAATGTGGAAATAATGTTATTAATTCATATAACTATGATACTTTTTTAAGGAGGATTTTTAATGAAAGTTAAAGTTGGTTTCTTAATATTATTACTACTTATTACAATATTTACGGGATGTGGAAAGAAAACGGATGAACCCAATGGCACCACTCCAACAGTACCAGCGCAGACAACCCCAGCTGCAACAACCCCAGATGTTGTAACCACTGCTTCAATTGTAGATACAGAGGCTGCTTTTGAAAAAGCGATTAGCAGTAGTGGCACATGGATCATTGCAATAATCAAAGATTTATCTATTGATAAGGATCTCGTCCTTGATGGCGAATTTAAAAATGGTAAGAAAGATGATGCCGGTAAAGATATTATACAAAGAAAAGTAGCGCTTTATGCGCAAGACGCGAATAGAACTATAACTGCTAGATACACATTAACTGCACCAAAATTTACAATAAACAGTCCGGAAGCCAGTATTCAACATGGAACTTTTAAAGGTGATGTATATGTTTCCGTAAAGAACTTTCAGTTAATTGATGCTACCGTTGAGGGTAATCTATATTTTACAACGGATGAAGCGCAATCTACCTTCAAAATGGATGAAACGAGTAAAGTAACTGGAAAGCAGGAACTAAAGAAGTAATTGTGAAAAGCGTCTCCTTACATTGTGGGGAGACGCTTTTTTTATGGTTCGAGTAGGGGGGTAGATGAAGTAAGAAGCCACTGAAAAAGTATCTTCTATAGACTTGGCACGTATAAGGTTGTATATGTGCGCGACTTCTTGAATTGTTTCCTTTTATAGCATATAATAAATACCAAGATACCAATAGGATAGCTAAATGCCTATAAAAAGGAATGCCTATAAAAAAATAGTATATTATGAAAATAGGAGTGAATACAATGTATTTAGAAATTCTGATACTATCTGAAATAATTAAAGAACCTAAACATGGGTATGAAATTAGAACTAGAGTGAATACAATACTTGCGCGAGAAAAAAAAATAAATAATAACACTTTATACCCAACACTGAAAAGGCTAAAAGAGAGTGGGTTTATTACACAGCATACACAAATACAGGTTGGTAAACCAAATAAAAATGTGTATTTAATTACAGATAGTGGAAAAAAACATTTTAATGGATTGATATCAGAACTTCCTGAGGAACTTGTAGGGGAGGACATAGAGTTTTTTTGTAGAGTATCCTTTTTTAATCTACTAGACAGTAAATCAATCAGTACTATCTTAGATAAAAGGGAAGATTATATAAAACAGCAAAATGTATATTATAATACTTATGGATCGGAAGAAGAGACAGGAGATTCTCTTATCAATCGGTTACTCATAAAAGATTTTCTGTTAGTTAGATTGCAAGATGAATTGACATTTGTTAATAGTTTAAGAAAAAAATTTATATTATAAAGTGATAATTATAGATTTAACATTACCGGATGCACAAAAAAATGAGGTCATTAGGCCTCATTTTATTTTGTAAATATTGATAGGAAAATTGCATCTATTCATTACAAGTGGTTGCAATTTCCTCTAGTCGTTCGATAATTGGTAAGTGTTGTGTACACAGGGTTTCGCATTTTCCACATTTGATACATTCAGCTGCTTTTTCAATTGGGATATTCCAGTGATACAATAGCCTATCACGAAGATTATTGCCTAATAATTTTTCGTTGTAGGAATCCATGTATTTTGGAATATCAATATCAACTGGACAGTGTTTACAATAACCACAGCCTGTACAGAGATTATTAAGAGCAACTCCCTTATTCTCATATTCTACACAGATTTCTTTTGCTGGTTTTTCAATCAGATTCTCTACCGCTTTACATGCGTCATCAACATGTTGCTTTGTGGTACATCCAGCTAAAGTAATCGTAATCTCTTTGTGAGAAGCTACAAAGCGAAGGCCTGCTTGAGGAACAGTTAAATTGGTGCCCTCAGCGAGATAACTGAAAATCTCAGGATTATTAGGAATTAATCCACCACCTAGTGGATTCATAACGACAACACCCATACCTTTTTGATAGGCAGCTTCGATACCTTTTTGGCGAAAACGGTAATTCAGAGCGTTATAGCCAATTAACATACCTTTAAATAGATCCTTTGCAACAGCAGCCTCTAATTCATCACCTTGCATGTGGGAAGAAAAGACGATATTACGAATTAAACCTTCTGCTTTCGCTTGTTCAAAGCTTGCGTATAAAGTATCGCACTCTTTTGCGAAGGAGTCTAGACTTAACACACACCATAAATGATAAAAGTCCAAATAATCAACCTTTAGGCGAGTTAACGTAGTTTCCAGTCTGCGACGAAAATCTTCGGCGGTACCTTTACCACCGGTGGTACCTATATTTGTTTTTGAAGAAACATAATAACTATCTCGTGGTAATTGGGACAGAGCCATTCCAGTTATAATTTCACTTTTATCATCACAGTAAAATGGCGCTGTGTCAAAATAGTTAATTCCTTTTTCATGGGCATATAAGGCCACATCTGCACATTTCTCTAGATTACCAGATTTAATATCCGCATCATCATATCGCATACAACCCATTCCAACTGCTGATACCTTCATATTCGTATTGCCATATTGTTTATAATACATTGTTTACCTCCCTTTATCATCAATCATTTTAGTATAACATATAGTGATAACTTTTTTCTACTATTAGTTTCTTACTTTTTCGGTATTTGTTTTCTTTACAGCATTCACTGTGTAAATTCCGACACATACCAATACAAGTGCCACACCATTACTCAGTGTAAATAATTTTTCCCCAAGAAAAAGTGCTGATAGTAGGGAACCGAATACTGGAGTTAAGAAGCTGTAGATAGCCACCTTGGTGATTTTATTGTATTTTGATAGAATAGTCCATATTGTAAATGCAATAGCAGAAAGTAAGGCCATATAGGAAAGGAGCAGTATTCCACTTCCTGTGACATGGTTCAGCCTTCCACCAGTAACGAACCCAATTAATATTAAGAGGATGCCACCGAGAGTCAACTGATAACCGGTAACCATCATGGGGTCAGATTTTTGACATACATTTTTTCCAATTAAAGAACCTACAGAAAAAGATAGAGCAGATAATATCATCATACCATCACCTAAAAAATGAAAGCTTAAATCAGTGGAAGAGGCGCCGTTAAGGTTGATTGCTATGATTCCACAAAAACCAATCATACATCCAATCAATTTGCGGAGGGATATTTTATCGTTTTTGTAAAAGATATGAGCCAATATTACAACAAAAAACGAGGAAGAGGCGCTAAGAACAGAGCCTTTTACACCGGTGGTATTTGACATGCCAATATAAAAGCACAAATACTCCAAAACAGTCTGTGTAATGCTTACAAGGAATATCCCTTTCCTATTTGAACGGTCAGGAAGAACAAATTTCTTGCTACCAATCATATATATTGCAAGGGTAATTAAACCTGCTGCAAAGAATCGAATTCCGGCAAAAACTAATTTTCCACTGATATCATTTCCTTCAAGAGCAAAAAGCTTATAACCTATCTTTATACATGGGAAGGCACTTCCCCACAGGATTGTGCAAATCAAGGAAAATGCTAAAACATGAATAGGCTTCGTAAATAACTTTTCTTGTGTGTTTTTCATCATTATAGTCCTCACTAACTATTTTTATAACGAGGTTTATTATAACACAAAAGTTGATAAAGTAAATTAAATATGAAATAGTCACATGGACTTTCTAGCAAGGGTAATAGAATGAACCAGGTATGCTTTCACATAGCTGGCTCATTTTTTCTCTAAAAGAATTTTATGCTTTGATATAAATTATTTACTAGATGGAAAAAATGGTCTTAATGTTGCTGCCATATTACTTGCAGGCATAGTTTGTAAAATGATTTTTCCAGGTCCAGTTACAACGGTATTGAAGATTCCTTCGCCACCAAATAACATATTTTTTACACCCGGTACTGTTTGAATATCAAGAGAACAGCCTTCTGTCATTGCGGCCAGATAACCGGTGTCTATTATCATTGATTGACCTGCTTGAAGATCATATTCCATTGCAGCGCCATCAATTTCAATAAATGCAGTACCCATGCCTGATAATTTTTGCATAATGAAGCCTTCTCCACCAAAGAATCCGGCTCCAATTTTCTTCTGAAAATGAAGTGATAGGGTGACTCCTGCTTCAGAGGCTAAGAAAGCTGATTTTTGAACAATCATATTATTTCCGGGTGCAATGTTTAGTGCTCTAATTGAACCTGGAAAGCTTGATGCAAATGCAATCAATCCTTCTCCACCCAATGCGGTATATTTATTTTGGAAAAGGCTATCTCCTGAGAACATTCTACCGAAGGCCTTCCCAATTCCGCCGTTCGTCGATGTCTCCATCTTCATATTAGGGCTCATCCAACTCATTGAGCCACTTTCTGTGATTAAAGTTTCTCCTGCGCCAACAAAACATGTTACGACAGGAAGGGGTTCCCCGTGGATTTCATACCTCATAGATAATACCTCCATTTTTATTGAAATTTTAATATTGATTGAGGTGCCAAAACTTTAAATTTAGAACCCACCTCATTCATACAGAACTCATTTTTATGAATTCTGATTTGTTTTATCGCTGATTTTCTTGGATATGCCTATTTTTAGAAGGTTATCCTTAT
>Ga0209511_1001892_pt1 | contig 17872 bp, 15 predicted proteins | sample SSSSmetaG_FD_184141 | JGI IMG/M metagenome (GOLD analysis project Ga0209511, IMG submission 184141) | Glacier valley bacterial and archeal communities from Borup Fiord, Nunavut, Canada, to study Microbial Dark Matter (Phase II) - ​SSSS... | ecosystem: Environmental > Aquatic > Freshwater > Ice >...
GCTATCGAGAGCAGGGTTATCGCTTTTATGCAGAGTATGTGCCTGGGTTAAGTCCCGAAATTGTGCAGGTGATTCGTAAATTGACCCATCCTGAAGTCAGCGATCGCTACGCATCAGCGCCAGAAGTCTCGGAGGCACTGCGGCAAATTGTTTAGGTGACGTGAAAATAAAATTCCTCGTCGATGTTCTAGGGGGTTGAGCGGAGCCGAAGCCCGATCTATTGCAAAACTGGAGACTCGCGGCTTTTTCCAGTACGCTATTTGCTGTTGGCTGATTTGGTTGCTCTATGAAAATTGCGACGTGGAATGTTAACTCGGTAAGAACTCGACTGGAGCAAGTTGTCGGATGGTTGCACGATAACCCGATCGACGTGTTGTGTTTGCAAGAAACTAAAGTGGTCGATGAGAGTTTTCCGCGATCGGCGTTTACTGATCTTGACTATCAGGTTTATGCGTTTGGGCAGAAAAGCTATAACGGTGTGGCGTTGATCAGTCGATCAACGCTTGCGGATGTCAGCATGGGGTTTAGGGCAGTCTTGCCAGAGAGTCTAGTGGGTGATTTGGATGAACAGAAACGGGTGATCACCGGGGTTTTAGAGGGAGTTAGAGTCGTCAATCTCTATGTCCCTAATGGGTCAGCAGTTGGAAGTGACAAATATGTCTATAAGCTGCACTGGCTCAAGGTGCTGCGAGAATATCTGCACGTTTTGCTGCAACAGACAGAGAATTTGCTGGTGTGCGGTGACTTCAACATCGCTTTAGACGATTTGGATATTCACGACCCGAAAGGACGCGAAAAGCAGGTGATGGCAACCGACGCTGAGCGAGAAGCGCTGCGCCACGTTCTCGATTTGGGCTTGGCGGATCTGTTTCGCAAATTTAATCAAGATGGCGGACAGTTTAGCTGGTGGGATTATCGCACGGGGGCGTTTCGTCGCAATGCGGGCTGGCGAATTGATCACCATTATGTGACTCCTCACTTATATGAACGCACGATCGCCTGCACGATCGACACCGCACCTCGCAAACTCACCCAGCCAAGTGATCATACGCCCGTGATTGCCGAACTTTCGCTAAGTTAGTAGGAAACGATTGTGGGTTATTTCTATGTTTTTAGTGACGGGTGCAACAGGTGGGTTAGGTCGTCGAATCGTCCGACTTTTGCGAGAGCGAGAATTAGCGGTGCGATCGTTCGTGCGGCTAATGTCAAATTATGCGGAACTTGAGCAGCGAGGCTCTGAGATTTTTATCGGAGATTTGTCTCGTGAACGGGATATCCAAAAAGCGGTGCAAGGGGCGCAGTATGTGATTAGCGCTCACGGCGGAGACGCGGAAGCAATCAACTATCGTGCCAACATTGACCTCATCGATCGAGCAAAAGAGGCAGGAGTCGAGCATTTTGTATTTATCTCGGTGTTGGGGGTCGATCGCGGCTATGAAGATGCTCCGGTCTTTAAGGCAAAACGCGAGGTCGAGAAATATTTAGAGACCAGTGGGCTAAACTACACAATTCTTCGCCCTGCGGGGTTTGCGTCCAACTTGTTGCCCCTAGCAGAACAGTTTCGACGAACTGGAATTTATTTATTGATTGGCGATCCTCAAAGTCGCACGTCGATTATTAGCACCGATGATTTGGCGAAAATAGCGATCGAGTCCGTCTCTCTAGATGCCGCACGAAATCAAGTTTTACCCGTGGGCGGTGCTGAAATTTTGCAACGTCAGGAGATTCCTCGCATCTTTGGGCGGATTTTCGATCGAGAACCCATCATCATCAATCCGCCTCTATTGGCATTTGACGCGACTCGAAATTTGGTCGGTTTGCTCAATTCTAAAGGTCAAGAATCATTGGGGACTTTAAGAGCACTCCTCGCCAATGAGTTTTTCTGCACTCCTGCCGAGACTGAACGCATTGAATCACTCTTTAACTTGAAGTTAGAAACGCTAGAAAGCTTTTTGAGACGATATGTGAGTGTTTGACTTCAAATTCCGATCGCCCATCCTAACCCGATCGCCACGATCGCGCCAATCAGCGTGTTGAAAACATTCACGACTTCGTTCGTCATCCAATCAAAGTCTGATTGCAGCGTTGCACCGATGACGCTTTCTAGATTTGTGGCGATGAACGCTGCCACGATGCACAGCCCAATCCCGATCGGGCTAATCAACCCAACTGACCAGGCGACGAGGGCGATGGCGATCGATGCCACAATTCCTGCCAAGGTGCCTTCTAGACTAACCGCTCCTTCCGTTCCTCTCGGCACAGGTTTTAGAGTTGTGATCAAAAAAGTCCGCTTGCCGTAAGCTTTGCCGATCTCACTCGCACAAGTGTCTGAGAGTTTTGTGCAGAAGCTTGCCACATATCCCAACAACAGCAGAGGAATGAATTTTTCGCCTTGACCGATAAGCGAAATGAGCAGAACGCCTAACGCGCAAATGGTGGCGATCAGGGCAGAACCCCAAACGTTTTCAGGTCCGCGAGCGCCCGATCGTTTCTCGGCGATGCCCATCGCTTCTTTTTGCGCTTTGCCGACAAACGTGATGCCAGAACCGACTAGAAAGTAGAACCCAACTACGAGATAACCCCGCCATCCCAAGCTGCCCCAGACAATGACTCCCAAAATCCAGGCGTGAACAATGCCTGCGGGAGTCAGAAGTTTTTTAGGAGCAACCCAGACGATCGCTAGCAAAACAGTGTTGAGTCCGATCGCGATTAGCCAGGGAGTCAGGGAGGGTGACAGCATCAGCAAGCCTAGAAATTCGCCATAATTTATTCTGACACCTAACTTTCCTAATCCCATGTCTCCTACGCTTTTTCACCTCACCTTTCCCATCACAAATATCGCTCAGACAAAAGAATTCTATGTGAACGGGTTAGGCTGCCAATTAGGTCGAGAAAATTCTCAGGCGATAATTCTCGATCTCTATGGTCATCAACTGGTTGCCCACATGACCGATGAGCTACTGACTCCTCAAAAGGGCATCTATCCCAGACATTTTGGGTTAGTCTTTATCGACGAAGCAGACTGGAAGATGTTGTTAGAACGGGTGCAGATTAAGCAACTGTCGCTCTATCAGCAGCCCAAACAGCGCTTTGTCGGAACGCCATTAGAACATCGAACGTTCTTTTTATCTGACCCGTTTGATAACTTGATGGAGTTCAAATTTTACGCGCATCGATCGGCGATCTTTGGCGATCGTGACTATGACCAAATCGGCGATCGAGGGTGAGAAATGACTCCCTTACCTGTTTTGCACAGGTTCTCGCAGGGCGTTTGCCACTGCTTGCAGCCCTCTCACGTCTTGCACCATCCACGAATGAAGCGGCACATTCACCTGAATATTTCGCCCCACTTGCAATTGAGAACTGGTGGCTGGCACAATCATCAAATCCATCGGAGTCCAGATCGAGGTGAAGTCTAGCTGGTCTAACATCGGGACATCTCGATTGAGATCGTTCAAAAAAGAACTGTTGGGACGCATCTGCACACAACCCGGACGCTGAGAGAAATGAGCGGTCAACGTGCCGTTATGAGGCGAGGCAATGGTGATAAAACGCTGGACTCGATCGAGTCCTCCTAGTCGCTGCACATAATAGCGGCTGACGATGCCTCCCATGCTGAAGCCGATGAGATCAAAGGGCTGCTGGTTGGGCAGGGCTGACTTGATGAAAGTGTCAAGCTGCTTGGCGAGTCGATCAAGTTCACAATCTCCGTTTGAGGGCAGCAAATTGACGCTATGCACCGCCCAGCCGTGTTTTTGTAAATAAGCGGTCATGGGTTTAAAGATGACGTTGGTGTCGGTCAGACCATGAACTAACACGACGGGGTTAAGCTGATCTGAGGGATTCATTAATTTAGAAGAATACTACTTCTAGCTTAGTGCGTGACGATCGAGGCTTGCAGTGAGTAGAGGACAGACGATGAAACGTCACTAACTGCTCACCTAGATTCCCGACTTCTTCGAGAAGCCGAAAGTCTTACTGTTTTGCGTGTAGACAATAATTCTTGACGGGCAACTCGTCAAACAACTCGATGAGTTAGGTTTTCTTGAATTAGCAGGGTGATGTAATGTTCTCCAGGAGTAATGTCTGGAGGAAGCTGAAGGGTGATTTTGCCGTCGGGAGTAACGGTTGCTAAAACTTCAACCGTTTTAATCTGGACTTCTCGATCGCCGTTCTCTGTTTCAATTTTGATGCTTGATTGGCGATGCCCTTGATAGGGGTTGCCTCTCATAGCTTGGCTAAAGTCATATTCATCCAGCATCTCAGCATCTTCAATGTTTTCTGAATGGGAATTGGATTTAATATCCTTGTTCATAACTGCGTCTTTCAGATGGAGTTGCGGGTCGAGCGCTGATAATTCTGATGGTGTTGCCGCGATCGCAATGAACTACTAGCAGTAGCCTGTCAACCACCGAATAACCCAAAATGAGAAATCGAGACTCTCCGATCGAGTGGTTTGGATCATCCATGAAGAGACAGTGCGGATCATCAAAAACGGTTGTAGCTTCGGCAAAGGAAACTCCATGTTTGCTGAGGTTGACTTGTGCTTTTTGTTCATTCCACTCAAACCCAGGCAACATTAGTTTTGCTCAACTTATGGTCTAATTCTATCGACTCTTCACGAAAACTATTTTCTCATACCAATTCTCTATGAGGCTGCCCCTAGCAAGGGGCTTAAGCCCCTTGTTCCACAGGGGTCAATTTTATGCAAGCTCACATTCAGTTATCATCACAAGGAGTTTTATTCTCCATCACCCATCTCAAAAGGAGCATTTAGTTTTCTAGATCTATTGCTGCTATGATTGGCTGCGATCGACTCTCTCGAAAACAAATCTGGTATGCCACAGCGCTACGCTAGACTTCGCCACACGAATCCGATTTTCCTCAAATCTCTCAGCTATCTCCTATCAGGCGGATTGCTCGTTTCAGGCTTGGTGAGGTTGCCCAACGTTCAGGCAAACCCGGTGCTGATGGCGCAAGCCAACGGGCAAGCAGCCGAAGAGAAGGTCAACCAAGGGTTGCAGTTCATTCAGCAGGGCAGACTCAACGACGCGATCGAGTCTTTTAAAACGGCTGCTCGGCTCAATCCCAATATGGCAGCCGCTCACTACAATTTAGGGTTAGCACTTCGGCAGCAGGGGCAACTCCAAGCTTCGGCAACGGCGTTTCATCAAGCCACTCAAGCCGATCCCAATTTTGCGTTAGCGTATGCAAACTTAGGAGCCGCCCTACTTGAGGGCAATAACTTAAATCAGGCGCGAGATTATTTGCAGCGATCGCTCGAACTAGAACCCAAACTCGGACTCGCCCACTATAATCTCGGACTTGTGCTAGAGCTTCAAGGCGATTTGCAAGGGGCGATCCGGGCATTTCGAGAGGCGGCTCAGTTGACTCCGAGCGCACCAGAGCCGCCTTATCACTTGGGGTTAGTCTACCAAAAACAGCAGAAAAGTAAGGACGCGATCGCGGCGTTTCAGCAAGCGGTGCAGCGCAATCCTAACTATGCAGAAGCTCATTACAGCTTAGGTTCAGTCTTATTTAATCAAGGAGATCTAGGCGGAGCGTTGTCGGCGTTTCGCAAGTCTAGTCAGGTAAATCCTAACTATGCCAATGCCTACTATGGGGCAGGATTAGTTCTTGTGCGTCAAAAAAAACTCACCGATGCTCAACAAGTTTTGAAGTATGCCAAGAATCTCTTCACAGCACAAAAAAACCTGCCTTGGGCAGAAAAAGCAGATCAGCAGCTTAAAAAGCTTGGAACTCCCTAGAGATATCCTTTTGGCAAGGGGCTTAAGCCCCTTATCTTAGAACGGTTGCTGTACTTTAGTCGTCTGAGAGTTGATGTATTAGCCAAACGAATCTAAGTCTAATGCTTGAGATCCGCCTTGATCGAGCTGCGCCAAAATTTTGCCGAGTTGCCACCAGACTAACCAGCTAATTCCGATCGTCAAGGGCACTGCAATTCCATACGCTAGAAACGAAGGCAGTCCAAAAATCTCCATACCAGACGACAGGAAGAAACAGCAACCCCCTGCGATTCCTAGAAATGGGACGAGCAGTTGCGTTCCTCGCATATTTGCAAGTGTGCGGGTCGATCGATTTTTTGCCCACTCGCGCACCGATTGCTTGAGAACCGCATCAAAGGCAGTGCCCGATGCAAGGCTTGCTAGCAGTCCGACGACGAGGAGAAGATAAGGAGGTTCGGGGAAGCTATACACAGTTGGTTAGGAAAATAAGGGATGGTTGTCTCAGGCGATGAGTGATGTCAGAATTCGGCGATTCTTAAAACTCCTTCATCGTACCGTTACTCGGATTGCGAGTCAAAGCCGCAACCGACGGAATAATTGCGGCAGTGCGAGCGGCAGAAAATTCGGCGATCGCGCCCACTGCGGCACTGAGCAATCGATCGGGCTTGAGGTCGTCTTTGATCAGATTCCACAAACGCTGAACTTCTTCAGTGTGAAAGCGATCGTCTTCGGTAAGGGCTAAAAGTAGCTGTTGCCGCAAGAATTGACCCTCCCCAGAGAGAATGTATTGCAGCCCCAGTTGAGCGGTAGGCAGTAGATCAAAGCCGTCGTCAGACTGAGCGATCGCGATTAAGTTCTCCAATCGCTGCCACTGAAACTTGCCATCTTTAAACAGCACTTCGATCAGTCTGCGTCGCAGTTGAGCCGATTCGCCCGTCAGCAAACGACGAGCTATGTAGGGATAAGCAACTTCGACGATTCTAAAATTGGGATTGAGAGTGAGCGCTAATCCTTCTTGAGTGACGAGCGATCGGATAATCAGCGCAAATTTAGCCGGAATCCGAAACGGATAGTCGTACATCAACGTCGAGAACTGATCGGTGATCGTCTTAAAATTAAAGTCTCGAACGCTCTCGCCTATGATATTGCCCAGAACGGACTCTAAAGCGGGGACGATCGGCAGAATATCGACATCGGGCGTTAAGAAACCCAGTTTGACAAAATCTTTGGCAAGTTCGATATAGTCTTTGTTGATCAGATGCACAATAGCATCCACCAGATTTTCTTTGCCGCCTTCATCAAGCTGATCCATCATGCCAAAGTCGATGTAAGCCATTTGCGCCGTCACGGGCTGCTTACCGTTCGTAGACGGTGACGCAACCGCAAATAAATTACCAGGGTGCGGGTCGGCGTGGAAGAAGCCATGTTCGAGCAGTTGCCGTAAACCTGATGTGACTCCGATCCGAATCAGGGCATCGGTGTCGAGTCCAACTTGTTTGATACGATCGAAATCAGTCAGCTTAAAGCCGTTAATCCACTCTAAAACGAGGACGGTGTTAGTCGTGTAGCGCCAGACGATCGATGGCACTTTCACCGTTGGATCATTGCGGAAGTTGTCCGCAAATTTCTCAGCGTTGCGACCTTCGTTGATGTAATCGATTTCTTCAAACAGCTTGGTGCCAAACTCATCGACAATCAGCGTCAGGTCGTGCCCCAAATTGAGCGGAAGCCAGGGCGATAGCCAACCCGCCGCCCAGCGCATCAAATAGAGATCGAGCGTCAAAATGGGGTGAAGATTGGGACGCTGCACCTTGACGGCAACCTCTTCACCACTGAAGAGACGAGCGCGGTAAACCTGCCCCAAACTGGCAGCTGCAATTGGGTTGGGAGAAATTTCGCTAAACGTGTCGGCGATCGGAGCGTCGAGTTGGGTCTCAATAATACGAAAAGCTAGCTCGTTCGGAAAGGGAGGCAACTGATCCTGAAGCTTCACCAGTTCGTCGAGAAAGTCTTGTTGCACCAAATCAGGACGCGTAGACAGTGCCTGACCGACCTTAATAAATGTCGGACCCAAATCGGTGAGAATCTGCCGTAGCTGAGACGCGCGACGATATTTGTTGCGTTCCGTCTGACCCTGCCAGTCGTCCCACTTTAGACCGAGAATAAATCCTAAAAACAATCCGGCAATTCTGAGGGCACGCCAGATAGCCCTCCACGGACGGTAGCGATAATATTGGGCGATCGCGATCGCATCATAACGTCTAAGCTGACTTAGGGGACTTCGACCCACGTTCTACAGTGCCTCTCAAGACGAATATTAAGCACCAATAGCAGTCGAGCAGGTTGAATAGAGGACGACTTGCGTCTACAAAAACAACTGATTGCCAAAAACTTCGGAAAAACCCCGGATATATAACTGCTATTAATGATTATTAATTGTTACCTTTTGCTTAATTCTAGTATGGAAAACTACAAATTTTCTGCTTTACCCTAAGCAGTCTTTTAAGCCATAAACCACTTGATCTTGTTGCTCGATCGAGAGTTCAGGAAACATCGGCAGCGATAACACTTCATGAGCCGCCCGCTCGGACACGGGCAACTGCCCAGGCTGGTAGCCCAACGGCTTGTAAATCGGCTGCAAATGCAATGGCAACGGGTAATAAACCATTGAGGTGACTCCCTTTGACTGAAGTTGAGTGCGGACTCGATCGCGGAGCAATTTCCCACTTTCAGACTGACTAGAATCCTCCACGATCCGCACAGTGTATTGATTCCACACACTGCGACCATTGAGAATCTCTTGCGGGATCACCACGCTGGGAATAAATTTAAGCAGTTGATGATAGCGATCGGCGATCACCCGACGCTGACCATTCCAGCCGTCGAGATAGCGTAGTTTGATCCGTAAAATTGCCGCCTGAATTGCATCAAGTCGGCTGTTGACCCCAAATTCTTCGTGATAGTAGCCACTGCGTCGCCCGTGATCGCGCAGCATTCGCAGAGTCGCCGCAATTTTCGGATCGTTCGTCGTGACTGCGCCGCCATCGCCACAAGCCCCTAAATTCTTGGTGGGATAGAAACTAAAACAGCCAATCTGCCCAATGCTGCCCACTTTTTGACCTGCCCATTCTGCACCCGTTGCCTGAGCACAATCTTCGATAACCGTCAGGCGGTGGGCGTGAGCGATCGCCATCAATCGCGTCATATCGACAGGTTGCCCAAACAAGTGAACGGGGATAATCGCCTTGGTTCGAGGTGTGATCGCCGCCTCAATCTGATTCAAATCTAAGTTAAACGTCTGCGGATCGATATCGACAAAAATCGGCGTGGCTCCCACTGCGCTCACCGTCTCGCCTGTAGCGACAAATGTGAAGGGCGTTGTGATTACTTCATCTCCGGCTCCAATCTTTAGAGCACGTAGGGCGAGATAAAGGGCATCCGTGCCAGAATTGCAGGCAACACACTCAGAAACTCCTACATAGTCTGCAAGCTGTTGCTCAAACGTCTCGACGATCGCGCCCCCGATATATCGACCAGAGGCAAGCACGCCTAAAACTGCCTGATTAATCTCCTCGCCGATAAGTTTGTATTGGTCTGACAGGTCAAAAGGGGGGATGGTATTCACTTTGCACCACGAGCCGTAATTGCTAACGCCACGTTCAGAAACGGTTTTCTTAGGCGTTAGACTATGAAACTTCTTAATTGTTTCAACAAATCCCCTTTCTGGCAAGATCAGGAGGTTGAGATATCTAGAGACACGATGGATTTACTGATTCGACTCCCGTGGGCATTGGGGCTAGTCGTGGCAACGATTGCGCTTTCATCGTGGCAAAAACTTGGTTTAGAGGGCAGTTTGGCACTCGCAGCCGGACGGACGATCGTGCAACTCACCGTAGTGGGCTACTTTTTAGGAGTGGTGTTTGCGTTTAACAGTCCTGGGTTGGTGTTAGCTGTTTTAGGAGGAATGCTTGTAGTCGCGGCGATCGTGGCGCGAAATCGCATCAGCCAAAAGATTCCTCGCTTGCTGCCGTTGATCGCGGGGTCAATTTTAGTTAGCACGGCTCTGACGTTGACCTACACCAATCTGCTGATCGTGCAGCCGCAGCCCTGGTATGACCCCAAAACCATTATTCCACTAGCGGGAATTGTCTTGGGCAACGCTATGAATGGGGCGGCGATCGCGGGCGATCGGCTGGTCAGCACTCTCAACTCTAGTCAACTCGAAATTGAGACTCATCTCAGTTTGGGGGCGACTCCTCAGCAAGCGGTCGCCGATTATCGCCGAGATGCGATTAAAGCAGGGCTGATTCCGACGATCAACTCGATGATGGTGGTGGGGCTGGTGACACTTCCCGGCATCATTACAGGGCAACTGCTAGGCGGGGCAAATCCGATCCAGGCGGCGGCGTTTCAGATGCTGATTTTGTTTATGTTGGCGTTTGCCACATTGCTAACTACAGTACTCGTGACCCAGGGGCTGCTTCGACAGTTTTTTAATCAGGCAGCCCAGTTGATTCTTTGGTAGTCAGATGTACGAGAATGGTTTCGTGAGGTCGTCACCGATTGCTTCAACTCGATATCGTCAATAGTGCAGCAACTCAGCGAATTTTAGAAAACTTGTACCAACTGTTAGAAGAGTCGCTCGGCTACCCCTATACACTGAAAGTAGTCGATATCTTTAAACACACAGAACAGGCAGAACTGGATTAGGTTTTGGCAACGCCGACGCTGGTTGAGCTTTATCCTCGTCCGGTACGGCGGATTGTGGGAGACCTGAATGATGTCGATCGAGTGTTGCAGATGCTGGAAGCGCCGGGAGACGTATAACCATGAATAGTCAGGTTGAAGAGATTTTAGAACGGGCGATCGCGGGAGAAGATTTATCGCCAGAAGCGGGAGTGGTGCTGCTTAAACAGACTGACGAAACCGCGATCGGGCAGATTCGCGACACGGCGGATCGACTCCGACAGCGGCAAGCCGGAGACACCGTGACGTATGTGATTAACCGAAATATCAACTTCACCAACATTTGCGAACAGCACTGTAGCTTTTGTGCATTTCGGCGAGACAGCGGAGATGAGGGGGCTTATTGGCTCGATCGGGCACAAATTCTAGAAAAAGCCACCGACGCGGTCAAGCGCGGGGCAACTGAGATTTGTATGCAGGGAGGCTTGAATCCAGAAGCACAAATTAACGGAGCATCGCTTCCTTATTATTTGAAGGTGATTGACGGAATCAAATCTGAGTTTCCTCACCTGCATTTACACGCCTTTTCTCCCCAAGAAGTTGAGTTTATCGCTAGAGCAGACGGCTTGACGTTTGCAGACGTGGTGGCGGCGCTGCAAGAAGGCGGAGTCGATTCGATGCCCGGAACGGCGGCGGAAGTCTTAGACGACGAGGTGCGACGAATTCTCTGCCCTGAGAAAATTAACTCAGAAACTTGGTTAGAAATCGTCAGAACGACGCATCAGCAAGGAGTTCCTACAACCAGCACGATGCTCTCAGGGCACATCGAAACCCCCGAACAGCAGATGCGGCATTTGGGATTGATCCGATCGCTCCAACAGTCTGCTAAAGCCCACGGCTACACGGGCATCACTGAATTTATTCTGCTGCCATTTGTGGGTCAAGAAGCGCCCAAGCCTCTGCGTCGTCGAGTCGGGCGCGATCAGCCCATTCTCTCAGATGCTCTGTTGCTGATGGCAGTCTCCCGCATCTTTCTCGGCAACTGGATTCCTAATCACCAGCCAAGCTGGGTCAAGCTGGGGTTAGCTGGAGCCGTAGACGCACTGCAATGGGGCTGCAACGACATCGGCGGCACCTTGATGGAAGAACACATCACGACAATGGCGGGTGCCTTGGGCGGGACGTGTATGGAAGTGGAGACTCTGCAAAGCGCGATCGCCGCGATCGGTCGTCCCTATCAGCAACGAGATACTCTCTACAGAAAAGTAGCCCCAAAGCCCAGCAACGATGCTGTATCAAAGCAAGAATCAACTCCTTGAGCAGTCCTATCTGCCTCATACGAACAGGGAACAAAAACTCGTCGGCATGGGGTTTTCTCGCCTGCGACGCGAAATTGATCCCCAATCAAAGCGACGTGAGTCGAGGGAGGATATCGACTGCACGGGCAGTACCGTGGATCGCTGGGTTTAACTTTTCCCAATCGTTTTTGCTGACGGCAGTATTATGGCTCTACGCAGATATTTTAGGACAAGGGGCTTAGGGCGAGGCAGAATCGCAGCGAAAGGGCTTTAAACCGCGCTCTAATCTCCTTGTTGCTTCCCGCAACCCAGCGTCCTAACATTCCTGCGTACCAGCTATCTCATTAAAAAGGGGCATACCCATGTACGCCCCCACCTTCAAACTTGACCTAACGGTTACCGCACAAGCGATAATGTCCGACGCTTCGACACCATCCGGTAAGCCTCGATAATATCGCCGACTACCCAAGCGCTGAAGTTGTCTAAGCCGATACCGCACTCATAGCCAGCATTGACTTCCCGTGCGTCTTCTTTCATCCGCTTCAGGGAGTCAAGGTTGCCTTCATGAAGAAGGTTAGTGCCTCGACGAACGCGAATCTTACAGTTACGAATGATTTTGCCAGACAAGACATAACAGCCCGCAACCGCACCGCGACCCACTGGGAAGACCGCTCGAACTTCGACCTGACCGAGAGGTTCCTCAATCATTTCAGGCTCTAGCAGACCTTCCATCGCGCCCTGCACGTCATCCAGCAGTTTGTAGATGATGTTGTAGTCGCGCACATCAACCCCGGCTCGATCGGCAGCTTGTCGTGCCCCCGGTGCCAGCGTCGTGTTGAAGCCAATCACCACAGCATCACTCGCCGCCGCCAGGTCAACGTCTGTCTCAGAAATCTCACCCGGAGCCGCATACAGCACCCGCACCTGCACCTCGTTTTGAGGCAGTTGGCGCAAGGAACCCAGAATCGCTTCTACAGAACCCTGGACATCTGCCTTGAGAACCAGGTTTAACTCCTTCAAGTCACCCTCTTGCGCCTTCTGCGAAAGCGTATTGAGGCTGACTCGACGAGAAGACACGGCTGCCAGCAGGCGAGACTGGCGTTGCTCATCGGCTCTTGCATCTGCAACGGCACGAGCTTCACGCTCATCCTGGAAGACCTCAAACTCATCTCCAGCCGCCGGAACGTCGCTTAAACCTAAGACCTCAACCGCAAATGAAGGCGATGCAACTTGAACTCGCTTGTTGCGATCGTCTACCATCGCTCGAACTTTACCCAGTGACGATCCCGCTACTAGAATGTCGCCCACCCGCAGCGTTCCATTCTGAATCAGCAGCGTCGCAACCGGACCCTTTGCTTTATCAAGGTGTGCCTCAATCACCGTTCCTCTCGCAGAGCGATCGGGGTTTGCAGACAGATCCTCGACCTCTGCCACTAAGAGAATCATCTCTAGCAGCGTGTCTAGGTTATCGCCACTGATCGCACTGACGGGCACCATAATGGTGTCGCCGCCCCACTCTTCAGGAACCAGAGCGTACTCAGTGAGTTCTTGCTTAACGCGATCGGGCTGCGCGCCTTCTTTGTCTATTTTGTTGATAGCAACCACGATCGGCACTCCTGCTGCCTTGGCGTGGCTAATCGCCTCAATCGTCTGTGGCTGTACGCCATCGTCGGCTGCCACGACAAGAATGGCAATGTCTGTCACTCGTGCGCCGCGTGCCCGCATTGCAGTAAAGGCTTCGTGACCCGGCGTGTCGAGGAAAACGACTTGCTGCTCTTTCCCGTTGTGCTCGACATCAACGTGATAGGCACCGATATGCTGAGTGATTCCACCCGCTTCTCCCTGCGCGACTTTAGTTTTGCGAATCGAGTCAAGCAGAGTGGTCTTACCGTGATCAACGTGACCCATGATTGTGACCACTGGCGGACGGCGAATCAGGTGCTCTAGATCCTCAGCCCCAACCATTTCAGTCACTTTACGAGCGGCTTCCTCTTTCTCACCCGCTTCGACCTCGACCCCATATTCTTCGGCAACCATAGTGGCGGTGCCGATGTCTAAGGTTTGGGTAATGGTCGCCGCAATGCCCTTCATAAACAGCTTAGTGATCACATCGGTAGCAGGAACGGATAGCCGTTGAGCCAAGTCCTGCACGGTCAAGCCACCTGTGAGCGTAATTGCCGCTGGACGCTCGACTTTGACTTCTTGGTCGCGGCGATCGCGGCGATCGCGAGTCCCGCCAGACTTTTTGCGCTGAGGAGCCGCCGGGGTTGGAGCCGCCGCTACTCTGATTTGACCTGGCAGACCTTTGGGTTTAGCAGGGCGAGCTAAGGAGATGCTCATTTGAGCCGCATCTACAATTCCGCCACCGGCTGATCCATCTAGATCGTCATCATCATCTTCATCAATTTTGGGTTGAGCACGTCGCTTGCCTTTAGCCGCAAGCTTCGCCTTATCGGTCGGAAATTCTTGAACTTCCTCTTCCTCGTCATCCCATCCTTTTGCCCGTTTGGGTTTTGGCGGAGTCGGCTTATTAAGCTGTAAATCAAGCGAACCTGGAGCAACGGGCGCATCAGCCGAAGGTCTAGTTGGGCGGTTGATTCGTAGAACTGGCTGACCCGCAAGAGCAGTGCCGTCTCCCTGAGCCGCAAAGTCTGAAGGAGCTTGGGGCTTTGGACGACGCAACTCTACGATCGTCTGTGGGCGAGGAGCAGAACGATCTTCAGAGGGTCTGCCGCCCGGAACAGGACGACGAACGCCTTCACCAGGAGCACCTGTTTGAGGTCTACCACCTTCTCTCTGAGGAGCAGCGCCCGCTTCTCTCCGAGGAGCTTCGGTACTAGGGGCTGTCTGGGCGGGTTTATCTCGTTTCAAGACAGGCTTAGTTGCTGTTGAAGGACGAAAAGCGGTTGCCGCAGGTCTTGCAGGAGGCTGAGATAATGGCTTTTCTTCAACCAGTTCAACCGAGATCGACATACTGGGCTTGCGAGTGGCTGGAGACGCAGCTTGAGGAGTTGCGACCGGGGCAGCAGAAATCTCTGGTTCAGCCTCTTTGAGAGATTCGATCGGTGCAGCCAATTCTGCTCCAGATGTTTCTAGCTCTAATTCTGGTTTTGAAGTTGAACGGCTTGAGTCGATCGAGTCAACAGAAGCCTGACCGGGTTGAGTAGGAGCCGATGGAGGCGCTTTTAACTCAGATTGTTGCTCAGACGGTGCAGAGCGCGTAATTGGTCTACGGATTTCTAAAATTTGCTGTTTCTTCTGAATATTCAAGGGCGTTTTCTTTCTAATCTCAGCAGGTTGTGAACTAGCAGTTTGACGAGTTGGATTGGGCTTTGTAGAAGGTGGGTGACTAGCCGTGTATTTTGCTGCCGCAGCGCGAATCCTTTCGGCTTCGTCTCCTGTAATCGTGCTGCTGTGGCTCTTGACCGAAATGTTTAGTTGTTCACAAATCGCTAAAAGATCCCTATTGTCTAGATTCAATTCTCGTGATAACTCGTAAATTCTGACTTTGGCGTTGTTCATCCACTCTTCCCTCATTCGATCCAGGTTGTCACATAGTTGCCTTCTGTTTTGACTAAAACTACATTCGATCTGGGTTGACTCTGTGTGACGCTCCTACCGCTTTTCAAAGCTCTGACGGTGGTCGGAAGCCCGAAAATGTTTGGAGCGCCTCTGATGAAACAATCTTTAAAGACTGACTGCTTCACACTGTAGACAGCTTTTACGTTTTTTCGTAAAAGTCCATCGAGACTTTTAGTAGGCTGGCATAACTGAGAATCTGTCTCAGCGATCACCCACCCTGTCTCTACTATTGTCGCACTCACACACACTTATCGGTACTTCAAACAGATCAAACTCCAGCAGAAAAACATCTAGACCTAAGTCTAGGGGTTGCAGCGTTAAGTTATCGATCTGAACCTGAAGAAAATCTTTCAAAGGCAAACTCTGATTCCTCAAAGTAGGTTGACTAAATTTCCAGAAAAAGATTTGTTTGGCACGAGAGCAATCACTCAAGTTAGCCAGCTTGGGATAGTCAAGACAATTTCGATTTTAGCGAACCCGACCCCTGATGACTGCATGGAGCCTGATGTAATGCTTCACTTCCTACTTTTCCTTGCCTTCCATGAGTTCGCCTTTACAAGCGCTGGAGTTGGCTATCAATCCCTATGACGGTGCTCTTATGATATCGCAATTTCAATCAGTGGGTAGGTTAGGGGACGCAATTAAACCTAAATCACCCGTCGTAGGTGGGCTTGTTGTCTCTGAAAGACGGTGCCACAGAGCTTTATAGATTTGGTCAGAAACGGCTGCTTTGAGGACACGACTCAATCGATCCTTTTTCTGAGCGGCTGTTAAACACTCAGGTTTAGGACAGAGATAAGCAGATCGTCCCATCCCTTGGTCGAGGACGATCGTGCCCGATGAGTGACTTTTAACAACTCGCCAAAACTCATCTTTAGGGGCAGATCGACGACAACTAACACAGCGGCGATAGTTAGGTTCCATGAGAAAATAATGGAGCGCATATCACACGCCCCCACTCTAGGATCAAATCTCGTCTTCAGTTGACTCGTTTTCTGAGGTCTCGGGCTGAGACTCGACCGCGGTCACAGGCTGCTCAGTCTCAGTCTCATACTCCTCTTCGTCGTAATATTCGTCTTCATAATATTCGGCTTCAGCCTGCTCTTGAGCAAGACGGCGAGACTCTTCTAAAGCAGCGCTCTTCTCATTTTCAGCTTCGTAGTCGTATTTTTTGATGTCTTTGATGTCAATTTTCCAGCCAGTCAGACGGGCAGCAAGACGGACGTTTTGACCTTCTTTTCCGATCGCCAAGCTCAGTTGATCTTCAGCTACCAAAATATGTGCTTGGCGACCATCGGGATCGACGAGACGCACTTCATCTACCCGAGCCGGACTCAGAGCATTCGCGATATAAGTCGAGGGATCGGGTGACCAGCGAATCACGTCAATTTTCTCGCCCCGCAATTCGTTCACGACTGCCTGAATTCGAGATCCTCGCGCCCCGATACACGCCCCAACCGGATCAACGTCACGTTCTAACGTATCAACCGCGATTTTAGTCCGAGGACCAACGTAGCGAGAGGGAGGATTGGCTTCCCGCGCTACTGCCACAATGCGGACGATATCATCCTGAATTTCAGGAACTTCATTCTCAAACAGATAGACGACCAGCCCTGCGTCAGCCCTAGAAACCAGAAGCTGGGGACCTCGATGAGATCCTTCGCTCACTTTTTTTAAATAGACTCTAAACGTGGCGTTTGCTCGGTAGTTGTCGTTGGGCAACTGGTCACGCTTTAACAATTCTGCTTCGACTTCTGGCTGACCGAATCCACTCATCACCGCCATGATTACGGACTGTCGCTCAAATCGCAGCACTCTGGCTTGCACGATCGTTCCTTCCAACTCCTGGAACTCTTCTTGAACGAGTTTGCGCTGCTGATCCCGCAGTTTTTGCGCCAAAACTTGCTTGGTCTGAATCGCCGCCATCCGTCCAAAGTCGCCCTGCTCGGGGGTGACATCTAGAACCACTGTGTCGCCAGGTTGGGCTTCAGCCGCGACCTCCTGCACTTCTTTCAGCGCAATCTGGTGATCGGGGTTGCTAACATCTTCGACGATCGTCTTGGTTGCCAAGACGCGAAAGCCTTCTTCGTCGGTGTCTAGCTCGACTTCAAAGTTATCGAAATATTCTTCTTCAAAGTTGGGGCTGTCCATGCGCTGGGTGCGCCGAAACCGCTCATATCCCTTCATCAGGGCTTCGCGCAGAGCGGCTTGGACTGAGAGCTTGGGCAGGTTGCGCTCTCGACTAATGCTATCGATCATGTCTTTGAGTCCGGGTAAGGCGACCATTGACATAGTGAAATCTCCGTGAATATTAGATTGTTAGAAAAGGGTTTGGGTCAACTAGCAGAATGATTTATTCTTCACCTTCGACCAATTGAACCTGAGCGACTAAATCGCGAGGAATGGTGATTGGTCTTCCTTTTTGGTTGAGATAGACGGCTTTTTCATCTCGACGAACTAAGTCTCCTGTCCAGTCGGTGTGACCTTTGTAAGGTTCAGAGGTGGTGACGATCGCCGGAAATCCTCGAAACGAGATGAACTCTCGATCGGTGGTGAGAA
>Ga0209511_1001896_pt1 | contig 17845 bp, 9 predicted proteins | sample SSSSmetaG_FD_184141 | JGI IMG/M metagenome (GOLD analysis project Ga0209511, IMG submission 184141) | Glacier valley bacterial and archeal communities from Borup Fiord, Nunavut, Canada, to study Microbial Dark Matter (Phase II) - ​SSSS... | ecosystem: Environmental > Aquatic > Freshwater > Ice >...
TTTCGGAAGCAATCAAGGCCGGAAAATCGATCGAAGTTGACATCCTCAATTATTCAAAATCACACAGGAAATACTGGCTAAAACTGCAGATCCAACCGGTTTTTGACTCAGCCGGCCGTGTTGAAAATTTTATATCCATTCAGAAGGAAATCACCAAAGAAAAGGAAATCGAGCAGCAACTGGTTAAAAGTGAAGCAAGACATACAAGAATGGTCGCCAACATCAGTGATGTGATTGTCATCATTGATCAGGAAGGGTATAATCGGTACAAAAGTCCCAATATTGAAAAATTGTTTGGATGGAAACCGGAAGAGGTAATCGGTGTCAGTGCATTTAATAATGTACATGCTGATGACCTTGAAATATCCGAACGTTTTTTTGCAAAACGAATAGCAGAACCGGGTGTAAGCGGGAAATTTGAATTTCGATACAGGTGCAAAGATGGAGGTTATAAATGGGTGGAGATGACCGGTATAAATCTTTTAGAAGACCCGGATATTCACGGAATTCTGTCTAATTACCACGATATCACCGAACGGAAAATTGCTGAGGAGGATTTGAATAAACTATCAAGAGCGGTTGAACAAAGTCCGGTAATGACCTATATTACCGATCTAAGCGGAGCGATAGAATATATAAACCCCAAAGTTCTTGAAATAACAGGCTATTCAAAAGTAGAACTGATTGGTCAGAACCCGAAAATATTCAGCTCAGGTGAAAACCAAAAAAAGAATTACATAAATCTTTGGCAAACAATTAGCTCCGGAAAAGAATGGAAAGGTGAGTTTCACAACAGGAAGAAAAATGGTGAATTATATTGGGTAACCGCTTCATTATCCCCTGTCTTCAATGCATCAGGGATTATCACCCATTACATTGCTGTAGAGGAAGATATAACAAAACGAAAAGAAGATTTCGAAGCCCTTCAGATTGCAAACCTAAGATTCGAGTCATTGATTTCAAGCATACAGGCAGGGGTTATGGTGGAGGATGAAAATCGCAAAGTTGTACTTGTAAATCAATACTTCTGCGATCTTTTTTCCATACCTGTCGCACCCAAACAATTGGTTGGAATGGATTGTGCCTTAGCAGCAGAAAAGACAAAAATATTGTTTGATCATCCGGACATTTTTATAAGTGATATAAATAGCACCTTAAATTTCAGGAAAGCAATTGTAAATCACGAATTACAAATGAAAAATGGGACCTCGCTTGAACGTGACTTTATCCCAATCGGAGATTCGGAACATAAAAATCAGGGAATCCTTTGGATTTACAGGAATATCTCGGCGAGGAAAAAGGCAGAAAGAGACTTATTCCGCCAAAGCGAGATATTAGGCGGAACTGCAATGGCTATGAACTATTTGCTCACCATCACCGATCATCATCAGGCGATGCAAAAAGCACTCGAAGCCGTGGGCGTCGCCACTGGTGTTGACCGCGCCTACATTTTTGAAGCAAAAATTGATGAATTCACCGGAGAAACTTTTCTCGATCAGCAATTTGAATGGACCGCCGAAGGTGTAATTTCCGAGATTGGCAATTCAGAGCTTCAGAATATGCCTTTCAGCCGTGAATATCCCCGGTGGTTTAATCTGTTATTTAATGGCCAGACACTTTCGGGATTAGTAAAGGATTTTCCTGCTAACGAACGACAATTTCTTGAACCTCAGAATATAATATCGCTCATTGTCGTTCCTGTTTTTGTAAATGATGTATTCTGGGGTACAGTAGGTTTTGATGATTGCTCGAAAGGGATACAATGGTCTGAGAACGAAGCATCCATACTTACCGCTCTTGCCGCAAGTATTGGAGGTGGCATCTCCAGGGAAATCATTGGAAGAGAATTGTCGAATGCCAGGCAAATCGCTGAAAAAGCCACGAAAACCAAATCTGATTTTTTAGCGACAATGAGTCATGAGATTCGTACTCCGATGAATGGTGTAATCGGAATGACCAGTCTCTTGTTACAAACAAATTTAACCCCTGATCAACGCGATTATACTGAAACAATTAAAACAAGTGGCGAATTGCTGCTGGATCTGATCAATGATATTCTCGATTTTTCGAAAATAGAATCTGGAAAAATGGTTCTTGAGGAACACAGTTTTGATCTGAGAATGGCAATTGAAGATGTCTTAGACCTTGTGGCCACAACAACATCACAAAAAAAACTTGGCTTATATTTTCAGATTGATTCCGCTATCCCGAAAAGAATTACAGGAGATCTTACCCGCCTTCGGCAAATTTTGGTAAATCTTGTCGGAAATGCCATTAAGTTTACACCCACCGGAGAGGTTGTAATCCGTGTAAAACAAATTGAATTACAGGCCAATGAAGCAATCCTTGAATTCTCTGTCAAGGATACTGGCGTAGGTATCCCCGCGGAAAAGATTGACCGGTTGTTTAAGCCATTCAGTCAGGTCGATGCCTCCACAACACGGAAATATGGTGGAACAGGACTTGGATTGGCAATCTGTGACAAACTGGTGAAACTGATGCATGGAAATATCCGCGTAAAAAGTGAGCCCAACCAGGGTTCGGAATTTCTGTTCACCATAAAAACCAGTTACAACAAAACAGAAGCTGAGCATCCGGAAGACCACTCCCCCGCTACTGAAATCATGAAAGGGAAGAAATTATTGATTGTGAATAATCATCCCACAGGTAGTGCAATTTTAAACGCACTATTCAAAAATCTAGGAATGATAACGATGATGTCCAGAACGGCAATTGAATCCTTATCTATTATTGAAAATACGAAGGATATTGACATTATTGTGATTGACAATGAACTCACAGATTTGGATTTAAACCTTTTTGCAAATGAAATAAAAAAAGTAAATGAATCCATCGATCTCCCGTTGATACTCATTTCCTATCCTGTTTCAGCAGATAGTGAGCCATCCGAATATAATAATTTTCATGTCCGTATCAATAAACCTTTGAAGCATTCACAATTGATTGTTTATGTTGCCAAATTACTCGCAGAGAATAAGAACATTCCTATCCAAAAAATAAGTGAACCGAAACAACTTCAGAAAATCAATGAAATATATCCCTTAAATATCCTTGTTGCCGAAGACAATACGATCAATCAAAAACTGATTCTGAGACTTTTCGAAATGCTGGGTTACACGATCAACATTGCAGCGAACGGGTATGAAGTGATTGAAGCGTTGAACAGGATGAAAATTGATATTATTTTTATGGATATTCAAATGCCCGAAATGGACGGACTTGAAGCTACCCGACAAATCATTTCCGCATGGGGAACTCACAGACCATTAATCGTGGCCATGACGGCCAATGCACTTAAAAACGACAAAGACATATGTATTTCAGCAGGCATGGACGACTACATCAGTAAACCACTAACCATCAACCAGGTAAAAGTAGGGATTGAAAAATGGGCATCATTATGCAATATTAAAAACAATATACCTTAATATTGACGATGATCATGTTTGATACATCAGAGAATAACAAAAAATAAACGGTGAATAAATGAAACGAGCCATGAGAGATAATCTCACTCAGACACATGATTATCCCTGGCGAGTTCCATCTGGCAATTAAAAAACAAATTATAAACAGATGAAAATAGGGATCGAAGGACAACGCCTTTTTCGCAAGAAGAAACATGGTATGGACATGGTTGCACTTGAATTGATTCGTAATCTTCAGGAAATTGATCACGAGAACGAATATGTCATTTTTATTAAACCAGACATTGATGATACTGTTTTGAAGCAAACTGCAAATTTCAGGATCATAAAACTCAAAGGAGGATTTTACCCGTTGTGGGAGCAGTTTTCTCTTCCACGTGCCGCAAGAAAAGAGGGTTGTCAGTTACTTCACTGTACCAGCAACACAGCGCCCGTCAATACCCGTATACCATTGATTGTAACGCTACATGACATTATTTACATGGAAAGCGGTTACCTGAAAATCTTAAAAGGGAGTGGAACGCTTTATCAAAAGATTGGTAATATCTACCGACGGTTAGTAATACCCCGGATTGTAAAGAAGAGTAATAAAATCATTACTGTTTCCCATTTTGAGAAGACCCGTATTGGTGAATTCTTTGGAATGAAAGGTGACAATCGGCTAACTGCTGTTTATAATGGAGTTAGCGAGCATTTCAAACCCGTTACTGACCAATTAGAATTAAAAAGAGTCAAAGAAAAATATCGACTTCCCGATCGTTTTTTCTTTTTCCTAGGCAATACAGATCCGAAAAAAAACACAGAAGGAACATTGAAAGCCTTTTCTGATTTTATTCAACAAACAGGTACCGACCATAAATTAGTGATGCTGGATTTCGACAGAAGTGAACTTGAAAAACTGCTGGATGAGATTGGCGATAAAGCACTTATCGATCGCATCGTTCTCACCGGGTATGTTGTAAATACTGATCTGCCTTCGATATATTGTCTATGCGAAGTTTTTCTCTATCCTTCTTTACGCGAAAGCTTTGGAATTCCAATGCTTGAAGCAATGGCTTGCGGCGTACCGGTTATTACATCCAACACCTCTTCTATGCCAGAAGTTGCAGGAACAGCTGCCTTTATAATCGACCCTTATAAACCCGAACAAATTACCGATGCCCTTATTCAAGTCACAAACAATCACAATTTAAAACGACAGTTGATTGAAAAAGGATTGCAACAGTCGGCGAAATTTTCGTGGAGAGCGATGGCGAGTGAAGTACTAGAAATTTATACTCAAATCAACATGTCCTCATCCAAATAATTGAAAAGCAAAGGCAATGATTAAAAATCGTGATATCATCGTAGTTGGAATTCAGCCTTGGGATATTGAAATTGGGAGTAACTGCAAAAATATCGCCTCAGAATTTGCCAAAAACAACCGCGTTTTATATGTGAACTCGTCATTAGACAGGATTTCGATGTTCCGGCATCGAAAACTCGAAAATATCAGGAAACGAATTAATATTGTAAATAGTGGAAAGTCTGAATTGGCTGAGATCTCAAATAACTTATGGAATCTGAATCCGGCGAATCTTATGGAATCAATTAATTGGATCAGATCCCCTAAATTGTTCGACTGGTTTAATAAAATAAACAACAAACGATTTGCAAAACAGATTTTGTGGGCAATTGAAAAGCTTGGTTTTCAAAACTATATTATTTTCAATGACAGCGACATGTTTCGAAGCTTCTATATGAAGGAGCTCCTTAAACCAGAAATATATATTTATTACACGCGTGACAATCTTATTGCTGTTGACTATTGGAAAAAGCAGGGTGTGCGAATTGAAGCACTACACATGCAGAAAGCAGATCTGGTAGTTGCCAACTCGACTTATTTGGCAGCCCTGGCAAAAAAAAATAATCCAAATTCATTTTATGTTGGACAAGGCTGCGATGTGAGTTTGTTCAACACAAGTCTTGTTAAAATAATTCCATCTGATATTCAGAATATTCCAAAACCAATCATTGGTTACATAGGAGCATTGCTATCCCTACGACTTGACATTAAAGTTATTGAATTCATTGCTGTGAAACGTCCGAATTGGAGTGTTGTGCTGGTTGGCCCTGAAGATGAATCATTTATTGCCAGTAGCTTGCATCAGCTTAAAAATGTTTTTTTCTTAGGCAATAAAACAGGAAATGAACTCCCCTCCTACCTCAATCATTTCGATGTGGCTATAAATCCTCAGGTTCTTAGTCCGGTAACAATCGGCAATTACCCTCGAAAAATTGACGAGTACCTTGCTATGGGGAAACCAACAGTTGCTACAAAAACTGAAGCAATGGGTGTTTTTGCAGATTATACATATCTTGCTGAAAACAAAGAAGATTATGTTACGTTAATCGAAAAAGCACTCCAGGAAGATAATGACCAAATCCGACTGAATAGGGAGGCATTTGCACAGAAGCACACCTGGGAAAACAATGTCCGTGAAATTTTTAATGCTATTGAAACCGCAAAATCGTCAATACAATAAAAACAAAACAATGAGCATCGTTGAAAAAATAAAAGCAAATCCAAAGCTTAAACAGCTGGTTTTAAATGCTATGATGCCTAAAAATCAATCCAGACCACGGCTTTGGGTGAAATTATTTATGAATCCGTTTAAGCACAAAAAAGGGAAGAATGCCCGTATTTGCCGACATACCAGAATTGATGTGATGCCATTCAACAATTTTGTGTTGGGTAATGATTCTACCATCGAAGATTTCTGCACTATAAATAATGGCGTTGGAGATGTGCTGATTGGCGACCGCACCCGAATTGGAATGAGTAACGTTCTGATCGGTCCTGTGACTATCGGTAACGATGTTATGTTTGCTCAAAATATTGTCCTCTCAGGATTGAATCATGGTTATCAAGACATCACAAAATCACCTCATAAACAAACTGTTACGAAGGCCAAAATCACCATCGAAGATGAAGTTTGGATTGGTGCCAATTCCGTGATCGTTGCTGGAGTTACAGTTGGGAAGCATTCGGTGATTGCAGCCGGATCAATTGTAACGAAAGACATACCTCCTTACTCCGTAGTTGTCGGAAATCCTGCCAAAGTAATCAAACAGTACAATCCAAAAACAGGAATTTGGGAACGAGTTATTAAGTAAATTAAGTTTTTATCATTTAATCTTCAATCTTTATGCAAGTTATGCAATTGATATTCTGGTTGCTGCTTTTTGTTGTATTTTATGCCTATATTGGCTATGGGATTCTTTTATTCGTAATTATTCGCATCCGAAGAATTCTTGGGCATACGAAAGTGCATGAAGAAAATCTGGAGTACGAGCCAGAGGTTACACTTTTTATTGCTGCATACAACGAAAAAGATTTCGTCGCTAAAAAAATTAGTAACTCGCTTAAACTCGAATATCCAGCGAAAAAACTCCATATGATCTGGGTCACTGATGGTTCGGATGATGGGACACCTGAAGAGCTTTTTAAGTATGAAGGGATCGAAGTACATCATCTTCCACAACGCAGCGGAAAAATCGGGGCAATGAACCGTGGAATGCAATTCGTTAAAACACCTGTTGTTATTTTTTGTGATGCCAATACCATGCTTGGCCGCGAATCGGTTCGCAGGATTGTAAAGTTGTTCAGTGATCCTAAAGTAGGCTGCGTTTCTGGCGAAAAACGCATTTTCGGAAAGGACAAAGATAGTGCTGCCGGTGCTGGTGAAGGACTATACTGGAAATATGAATCAACTCTAAAGAAATGGGATGCAGAACTATATTCTGTAGTTGGTGCGGCAGGTGAGTTATTTGCCATCCGTACAGAGCTATATCAGGAAGTTGAAAAAGATACCTTGCTCGACGATTTTATCATTTCACTGCGCGTTGCCCAAAAAGGATATACAATACAATATGATCCTGAGGCTTATGCTATTGAAACCGCTTCGGCCAATGTGAAGGAAGAACTAAAACGTAAAATCAGGATTTCAGCCGGAGGAATCCAGTCAGTGGTCAGACTTAGTTCGTTGCTAAATATTTTTAAATACGGAACTTTATCGTTTCAATATATTTCGCATCGTGTTTTGCGCTGGACACTGGCGCCTCTTTCATTATTGTTTCTGATTCCAGCCGGACTAATTTTGGCAGTCAATGAAGGAATTTTAAATTTCGGGTTTTACAGCATCTTATTTTGGCTTCAGTTGCTATTCTATATAAGTGCTTTACTAGGCTGGTATCTCGAAAACAAATCAATTCGCATAAAGCTTCTATTTGTTCCATATTATTTTTTTATCATGAACTTATCTGTTTTTTTGGGATTTAAACGATATTTAAAAGGCTCACAATCTGTCAATTGGGATCGTTCAATACGTGGTAAGTAGTTATCATTCAACTTGCTAAATGTTTAAAAATCTGACGATTATTCTAGTTTGCGGGTTACTTTCAACGGCATACCTGGCGATTGGTCAAAAGACCAGTTACCTGATTGCAGTTGATAAATTATACCTCGATGGCACTGAACTGGCATACAAAGACATAAAACCTGGGGATACACTATTATTTGCCGCAGGAAATCGCGATTATCTGTTAATCAAAAATTTCATAGGTCTACCGGGAAAACCAATTGTGATGATGAATACAGGGGGTGAAGTTATCATCGACACCGATCATTATTATGGAATATCTATTCAGAATTGCCGGTATTTTAAATTTACAGGAACCGGCGACCCTAAACAGACTTACGGTTTTCAGGTAAAACGGGTTGCCAATGGTGGAGGAATAGGCATAGGCGATTTAAGTTCAGACTTTGAGCTTGATCATGTTTCAGTTGAAAACTGCTTAATTGGTGGCATTTATGCCAAAACCGATCCTGACTGCACTTTGACTTCTGTCAGAGATGCCTTTACACAATACAACACCAACATCCATGACAACTTTATTGCGAATGTCGGTAACGAAGGATTGTATGTTGGAAGCTCCAACTATTTTGGTCAAACGGTTAATTGTAATGGTAAAGACTTAGTACTTACGCCAAGTTTGCTCGAAGGGGTAAAAATATACAATAACATCATCAGATATTCCGGTTGGGATGGTATCCAGGTAAGTTCAGCTTCCAAAAACTGTCAGATTTATAACAATACGATTCTGTTCGACAGTCAATCAGAAACAGAGTCCCAAATGTCGGGGATATTAATTGGTGGCGGCTCAAAGTGCGATTGCTACAACAACTTTATTAGTCAAGGCAAAGGGGATGGAATCGAAAGCCACGGTTTAGGCGGTTATAGGATCTTCAACAATATCATTGTAGATGCCGGCCGGAGTTTTAAACCAGCCGATTTTACACAGATGAAATATGGCATTTTTGTCACAGATGTTTCTGTTCAAACCGACTCGACTTTTTACATTCAGCACAACAATATTATCAATCCAAAGTCCGAAGGTATCAGGTTTTCAAGTATCAAAAGCAAAAATAACCTGATTGCCGCTAATGCAATTATCAATCCGGGGAATTTTGATTATTACGAAAACGGAAATACCAGTTTCACGGGGAAAGACGCATATATAATGTTTCAATATACTCAATCAGAAGCGATTATTAAAAATAATTACCTGGCTCTGAATGTCCTTTCCGTAGGTTTTTCATCCCCAAATATGAATTCGCCTATTGACTTTAAGTTGGTTGCAGGTTCCCCGCTAATTGATGCAGCAGATATAGACGGGAAGATTCGTTTTGATTTTTCAGAATTTCCGCGACCTTTAGGAGCAAAATCTGATATTGGAGTCTTCGAATATGATCCGGCAACATCTGTGAAAACACCACCCTTAATTTCAGATAACCAGATCAACCTTCTGCAAAATCCAGTAAAAGATTTTTTAATATTCAGAATACCTAAAGAATCAAATTCCATCGTTTATCTGCAAGTTTATACTTTGAACGGAAAAATAATCATGCAGTTAAAACAATCTAAGCTATCTGCCGAAAACCAGATTATTCAGGCTAACATATCGAAAATAGTATCAGGAATATATGTTTACACCATTCGTTCCGGCGAATATGCAAGCTCAGGCAAATTTTTAAAATGGTAATTCACTCGTAATATCAAAATGGAAAAACACATAGATATTCAAAATAAGATAACTTGTATCGTCGTTGGCGAAGGAAATCTTCCCTTACGGTGCATGGGAATTCTCAAAGACCACCGCATAAAAATTGAGGCATTGGTTTCGGGAGACGAATGGCTGCTTCGTGCGAATGCGGCTGAAAACTTTCCAAAACACAATAATCTTAACGACTTAACAAATTTCAAACCAGTCGACTATATATTCAGTATCAACAACAGTTTAATCCTCAAAAAGTCATTTACCTCACTTGCCAGTATTCTGGCTATTAATTATCACGATGCCCCCCTTCCCAGATATGCCGGTATGTATGCAACCAACTGGGCCATTTTGAACGGCGAGATAGAACATGGCGTTGCGTGGCATGAGGTGGTTGACAAAATTGATGCTGGTGATATTTTGGCCAATGAGCTTCTTCCTGTACTACCAAATGATACTGCACTTTCGCTCAATACCCGATGTTTCGAAGCGGCCATAAAAAGCTTTGAAAAATTAATCACTTCAATTGTTGAAAACCGATTAACGCCGGTTCCCCAGAATCTGGTAAACAGAACTTATTTTCCCTATGCTGCCCGCCCGGAGTCATTTGGCCTTATAACCTATGAAATGACTGCTAAATCGGTTGATAACCTGATTCGGGCAACCAATTTCAGCAGCCATTATCCGAATGAATTTACGCTTCCCCTATTATTCATTCGCGACGAATACTATGTAGTAGCCAGGACTTCAGTCCAATTTGATCAAAAAGGTAATCCGGGTCAGGTGATTGATTATTGCGGAAAGACTGGTTTTTATTGCCAGGATGGATTGATTATTCCCGAAGTTATTTACGATAAAAATGGCAATAAGGTCATTATAGAATCAATTCTGCAATTCGGCAATCAAATTCAACTTCCGGATAAGGCCATAGCAGGCAGGGCTTTAATTCACTTTGGTGATTTGGCCAAATTCGAGCCTTTCTGGCGAAAGCAACTTGAAATAGCTGAGTTTTTAACTTGGCCTGTACTGAACGGAGAACCTGGTCCTACAATTTCAAGCATTAATAATGATAAAATCGAGAGACTTGAAAAGCTATTTCCAATTCAAAATAAAGAAGATGTACTTTTAGCGATTTTCATGCTATTCTTTCTGCGCTTGTCGAACCAGACATCCGGAACATTGGGATTTGTTTCTTCTGAATTGCCAACGCGAATTAAAGGTCTTGAGGATTTTTTCAATACGTGGGTACCATTAAATAGTTCGATCGACGATTCGAATAGCATTATTATTGAGATTGGCAAAATATTGATAAATATTAAAAAGGCCCAAATATCTGAAACGTTCACAAGATCGACCAGAATCCGTTATCCCGAATTACGAATCAATGCCTCCGACAAACCAGAGATCATTCTTTCAAAGGCTTCGGTTGAAACCAATTATCTAAATGAAAATAGTATTATTATCAATATAGGAAAGAATGAAATAAGCTATTGCACTCCCCGTGATTCCAAATTTCCAGGTACTTATTCATTGGCTGAAAGCTTTGAAATGTTTCTGAATAACTTGATTCAATCGCCTGAGCAGCCTGTAAAAAATATCGGTTTGGTTTCTGCTACAAAATCACTGGAAATTACCAAATCTGTTAATCGGGAAGTTTGTGAGCCCGTGATCGTAAATGATGTTATTGATCAGTTTTTTACCATATCAGCTAAATTTTCAGACAAGACAGCCATATTCGATTCAGATAAAGGCTATTCCTACAAGGCATTCGAAAAAGATATCGAAAATCTATCGTCCAGGATGTTGAATATTGGTATTTTGCCGGAGCAGATTATTGCCGTTGCTATTGATCGCAATTACAATTATTTTGTGTCAATTATGGCCATCTTGCGTTGTGGTGGCAGTTTTCTGCCCATCGATCCAACAATGCCATCTGAACGGAAACAGTTTTTCTGCACAGATTCCAAGGTTTCGTTAATTCTGATTGATCAGTCAATATCTGACTTAGTTATAAATATTCCAGCTCTGAATGTCTCAGAAATAGAGAACTCAGTTCATGAAAACAATCCAAAAATAGTCTATAATCCTGACAGTATTGCATATATAATATATACAAGTGGATCCACCGGAGTTCCTAAAGGTGTAAAAATATCTCGAAAAGCACTTGCGAATTTCATTTCCGGAGCGTTGGGATTGTACCAAATCACAGACAAAGACCATGTGTTGCAGTTTTCGAACCTTGCTTTTGATGCAAGCATTGAAGAAATTTTCACCTCATTTTGCTCGGGAGCGGGCATCTATTTACGAACAGCTGAAATGTTGCTGGCTGATGAATTGCTTAGTTTTTCGCACCAGCATCAGATTTCGGTTTGGGATTTACCAACTGCATTCTGGCGACAAGTTATTCAATCAGATATTTACCTGAGCAATCCACTCCCTGAAAGTTTGCGATTGGTAATCATTGGTGGTGAAGCTGTCTCAATAAACGACGTAACCCTTTGGAGCAAAAGGGAAGCTCATCATAGATTATTTAACACCTATGGACCGACAGAAACGACTGTAGTCGCACTTGCCTTCGAAATTAATGCTGGATACAAACCGGAAACAACAGTTCCGATTGGTCAGCCATTGCCGGGATACAAACTATATATTACAGATGCTAACCGACATATTGTACCTGAAGGAATTGCAGGCGAATTGCTTGTAGCCGGCGAAAGTCTGGCACTTGGATACCTGAACCGTGAACATGAACAGAACAAAGCCTTTATTTGGTTCGAAACACCTGACAAAGGTTTGCAGCGGTGTTATTGTACAGGTGATCTTGTCACAGCCAATAAAAATGGAATCATCTATTATCAGGGGCGTGTTGATGCGCAAGTTAAAATCAGAGGATTCCGGGTTGAGCCGGGCGAAATCGAACAACAAATCTGCTCAATAATTGGAGTGGAATCTTGCGTTGTCGCTGTTTCTGCAAATGCATCAGGAGAAAAATCACTTTATGCCTTTTATACAGAAAAGAATGCTGAAACGAATGCCCAGGTCTTCAAGGATGAATTAAAGAAAAAACTTCCTTACTATATGGTTCCTGAAATGATTCTTAAAGTAGATGAGATTCCGCTAACCAGTAATGGGAAAGTCGATAAAAAATGTCTGATCGCCACCGCAAAGAAAAAACAAATCCTGTCAACCAACGAAATCGTAAATCCCACAAACGAAACGGAAGAATTTGTACTCAACCTTTGGAAGAAAATTCTTAAGGTTGAAGCAATGGGTATTGATGATGATTTCTTTGACTTGGGAGGACATTCATTGAAAGCTGTTCAGTTGATGGCTGAAATAAAAAAACTTAAAGAAATCAATATTCCGTTGGCAACTTTAATACAAAATTCTACCGTGCGCACCTTTGCGCCATTGCTTTCTTCGGATAAAAAAGATAGCTTCTGGCAGTGTTTAGTTCCAATCCGGCCCAAAGGGGTAAAAACACCATTATTTCTGATTCATGGCGCAGGCTTAAATATCCTTCTTTATCAATCCCTTACACATCATCTAAAAGACAATCGTCCCATTTATGCTTTTCAGGCAAAAGGTCTGGATGGAAGTCGGGAGTTAAGCAACGATATTGAGGAAATGGCCGATGACTATATTGAGGAAATCAAAAAAATCCAACCCAACGGACCATATCTGCTACTGGGATTCTCACTTGGTGGTTTTATTGCCTTCGATATGGCTAAAAAACTGGCAAATCAAGGGAATGAGGTTGGTTTTACCGGAGTTATTGATTCTGTTTCTTCAATGGCAAAACACATCCAATCACCTTTGGGACAAATATTTTTCAAGCTAAAGATATCTGTAATCAAACCATTCTACGTTGCATGGTTACTTTTAAAGGAACCAATGGAAGGAAAGAAACAGCTTCTTAAGAATAAATTCAAAAGCATTCGGTTCTCCATTATTTTCAGATTAATTAAACTGGGAATCTTGAAAGAAAAAGATCGAACAATCAAGATTGAAGACGGAAAACCCATGTTTTTGTCTGATAATGTGGAGATGGCAATGACAGAGGCGCTCGTAAAATATGAAATTACACCGGCCCCCATTCAGCTTGATTTGTTCAGAGCCGGCAAAACGACTTTCTATATACCAAACAGAAGTGATTACGGGTGGGGTAGATTTGCACAAAAAGGTGTAGTTGTTCATACTTTACCGAGCGAACATTCCCGAATTTTTGCACCACCAAACGATCAACATTTTGCCGAAGTTCTTGATCAGCGACTGGATGAAATAGATGCAAAAATCATACTTCAAGCATGAAGTGGGTAAAATCTGTCAAAATTCCAGATTTATCGCATGAAAGAGAATCGCTGGTGATTATTTATGCAACTGATTATCAGTCAAAATCATTAGCTTTAAATGAAATTCTCTCTCCTCAGGAATTGGCTTATTCCGAGAGACTTAGAAATGAGGATCAAAAAAGAACATGGCTTTCGTGCAGGGCAACTTTGCGGCTAATTTTAGGTGCATATGTTAACAAAAAGCCAATTGAAGTTGAACTCAGAAAAGGACGGTTTGGTAAACTCTATTTGCCCGAATCAAATTTGTTTTTTAATGTCAGTCATTCAAATAATGCCTTTTTACTTGGTTTTTGCTTTGGAGGGAGAATCGGTATCGATATCGAAGAACTGAATGGGGCAGAAGATCTGCCTTCGATGGTAAAATTTGCATTTTCGGAAATCGAGGCTCAGTATTGCCGAAATGGAGAAAATTCTGAGCGTTTCGCTGAAATCTGGACTTCAAAAGAAGCCTTATTAAAAGCTGTCGGAGTTGGCATGGTTGATTGTTTAACGTTAATCACAGTATCTGAAAACGTTCAAAATGATATTTCGCGTTTAAAATTAAACCAAAAATCGTTTCTATGCCCAAATAAGGAAACAGGAAGTATCGTTTATAGAACAAACAAACCAATGAAGTCTATTTGGGTGACATATTAAATAAACCAACGAACAATACAGACACTAAAATTATTTTGCATCAGTATTTAGGCAAATTACAGATAATTGAGACTAATTAAATCGCTTATTGAATTATTAACCTGTTTCATAATTTGCATAAATATCGTTCATAATATTTTAATGCAGTTTTCTTTCCATATCTCACTCGAACATTTATTATATTTGTTTATATTTAAGAACTAATGCTGAAATAAAATGAAAGTCGCAATTATTGGAAGTGGATACGTAGGTCTTGTAACCGGGACCTGCTTCGCAGAAGTAGGTATCGAAGTCATGTGTGTTGACGTCGATGCGAAGAAAATTGAAAATTTGAAAAATGGAATTATCCCTATTTATGAGCCAGGACTTGAAGATATGGTTCATCGGAACATGAAAAAAGGGAGATTACAATTTACAACTGATATTGCGGAAGCACTCGAAGACTGTGAAGTATTGTTTACGGCTGTAGGCACACCGCCAGGGAAAGATGGAAGTGCTGATCTTCAATATGTTCTTAGCGTTGCCCGTGATTGCGGAAAGAACATGAAAGATTATTTGCTGATTGTGACCAAAAGCACAGTTCCTGTTGGCACTGCTCAGAAAGTGAGGCAGGCTTTACAGGAAGAACTCGACAAACGAGGCGTGAACATTCCATTTGATGTCGCTTCAAATCCTGAGTTTCTGAAGGAAGGTGCCGCAATTGATGATTTTCTCAAACCCGACCGTATCGTGGTTGGTCTTGATTCATCACGTGCTGAAGAGTTAATGAAAAGCCTCTATAAACCATTTACATTGAATGGACACCCCATCATTTTCATGGATATTACCTCGGCAGAAATGACAAAATATGCCGCTAATTCAATGCTCGCCACAAAGATCAGTTTCATGAACGATATTGCTAATTTATGCGAAATTGTTGGTGCTGATATAAATATGGTTCGGAAAGGGATTGGTTCTGACTCACGGATTGGTAATAAATTCATCTACCCTGGGATCGGCTATGGAGGGTCATGTTTTCCTAAAGACGTTAAAGCACTGATTCATACTGCCGAAGATTTCAAATACGAATTGCGTGTATTAAAAGCAGTCGAAGCAGTTAACCTCGATCAGAAATCAGTACTCTATCACAAAATTTTGAAATATTTTAACGGTGATATCAAAGACAAAACTATTGCGATATGGGGATTGTCCTTTAAACCACAAACCGACGACATGCGCGAAGCGCCATCATTGGTAATCATTCAAAAATTGCTCGAAGCTGGTGCAAAAGTTAAAGCTTACGATCCTGTTGCAATGAAGGAGGCAAAACACACACTTGGCGATACGATTATTTACGCTGAAGATCAGTACGAGGCACTGATCGATGCGGATTGCCTGGTTCTTGTCACTGAATGGCCCGAATTTAGAGTTCCTAATTTTAATATAATGAGAAAATTATTGAATAAACCAGTAATTTTCGATGGCAGAAATATCTACGAAATTGCTGAAATGAAGCACAAAGGATTCGACTATTTTTGCATTGGAATTGATACAACAAAATAACATTAACGCATATTTATTACCTGATGCTCTATATTTAAGCATCAGGTATTAAAAAAATAAGAATCAAAAAATGATTAAGAAAAAGGTTTTAGTTACCGGCGGTGCCGGTTTCGTAGGTTCACATCTTTGTGACAGGCTTCTTAAGGAAGGAAATGAAGTTGCCTGCCTCGATAATTATTTCACAGGACAAAAACAAAACATTGTTCATTTGCTGAATAACCCGTTCTTCGAAATGATCAGGCACGATGTTACGATGCCATTCTTTATTGAAGTTGATGAAATATACAACCTGGCATGCCCAGCTTCGCCGATCCATTATCAATACAATGCGATCAAGACGATGAAAACCTCAGTGATGGGGGCAATCAATATGTTGGGACTCGCCAAAAGGATAAAAGCCAAAATACTTCAGGCATCAACCAGCGAAGTATATGGTGATCCTCAGGTTCATCCTCAGGTAGAAAGTTATTGGGGCCATGTGAACCCAATCGGAGAACGTTCTTGTTACGATGAAGGTAAGCGATCTGCGGAAACGCTTTTCGTCAATTACCACAAGCAGAATAACGTAAAGATCAAAATAATCAGGATTTTCAACACCTATGGACCCCGTATGCATCCTCACGACGGAAGGGTCGTTTCCAATTTTATTATGCAGGCGCTGCAGGGAGACGATATTACCATCTATGGCGATGGTCAGCAAACCCGAAGTTTTCAATATGTTGACGACCTTGTCGAAGGTATGATCCGAATGATGGCTTCGCGAGATGAATTTACGGGTCCTGTTAATATTGGCAATCCTAACGAATTCACAATTCTGCAGCTAGCCCAACTTGTGATCGAGTTAACCAACTCAAAATCAAAAATTATTAGAATGCCTTTGCCTCCTGATGATCCAACACAACGTCAGCCAAATATTGAATTGGCAAAGAAAGAACTCGATTGGGAACCCAAAATCGAACTTAAAGAAGGTTTAATAAAAACAATTGACTATTTTGCGTCAATCATTTGATTTTTAATTTTTAACTTAAAAATGCATACGTGAAAATTCTTGTAACAGGTTCAAAAGGTCAATTGGGAAATGAAATACGTGTATTAGCCGAAGATTATCCTGGTTTCGATTTTATTTATACAGATGTTGATGAGCTCGATATTACAGATCAGCTCAAGGTTGAAGCATTCTTTGTTGCAAACAAACCACAGGTAATTATCAATTGTGCCGCCTATACAGCCGTCGATAAAGCAGAATCAAATGAAGCGACGGCGTATCTGATCAATGCTACAGCAGTTGAAAATCTTTCAAAATCCGCAGCATTAGTTGATGCTTTAATGGTTCAAATCTCAACGGATTATGTTTTTGATGGTAAATCGTATCTTCCTTATTCCGAGTTGGATGAAACAAATCCGCAGTCTGCCTACGGTCGGACTAAACTAGCCGGCGAAAATGCAGTTTTCAAATATGCCAGTAAAGGACTCATTCTACGTACTTCATGGTTATATTCTGCATTCGGAAATAATTTTGTAAAAACAATGACCAAATATGGTATTGAGCGTGAAGAGCTTAATGTCGTTTATGATCAGGTTGGAACCCCTACTTATGCGAGAGACCTGGCAAAAGCTATTCTCGATATTATTCCATCTGCTTTGCAACATTCAGGAATAGAACTATTTCACTATTCTAATGAAGGAGTTGCCAGCTGGTACGATTTTGCCAAGATTATTATCGCCTTTTCGGGCATTAATTGCAACATTAAACCTATCCGGACTAAGGAC
>Ga0209511_1001898_pt1 | contig 17838 bp, 23 predicted proteins | sample SSSSmetaG_FD_184141 | JGI IMG/M metagenome (GOLD analysis project Ga0209511, IMG submission 184141) | Glacier valley bacterial and archeal communities from Borup Fiord, Nunavut, Canada, to study Microbial Dark Matter (Phase II) - ​SSSS... | ecosystem: Environmental > Aquatic > Freshwater > Ice >...
TAACTCATACAATATAATACCATCAATTATTGATTTAGAATTCATAAAAAATATAATAATTATACTTGTAACAATAATCAGTGATGAATACACGTTTAAATTTTTTAATATCAGTCGTTGAGCCTTAGTCAATCTTTTTCTCCGAGTAGTTTTTGGAAATTCAGATGAATATATATCATCTAAATTTACGCAATTAGAAATGAATGCAAGATCTAAAATAGTGAATAGTAGTGACATAAACAGCGGTAGTATAAACCCTAAAATAATTATTTCAGACATATTAGATGCAGTAATATTTTTGAACACTAACATTGCACCTAATATTACTGTTATTAAGCATACTACAGAATCAAGAAGTATAAGTTTGTAATACACAAGTAATTGTTTCATAATAGCACCTTCTCCTTATAAATTTTTATTAAATTCAATAATAAACAAATTTCTTTTGTTATTTTCACCTAACTTGAATTTAGGCATATAAGAAACATTATTATATGCTCCTCTCATTGGTTATTTATATATTATATATTATACTATATTACACGTTAAAAATCAAGTATATATACATATAATGCCATTAAAATTTACATAATTATTATAACTTACATATTAAAAATAGACAAAAAATAAAAAGCAAATTCAAAATTTGCTTTTTATTTTCTATAAGTTACTGAAACTATATTATTTCAACAATAGCCATTTCTGCGCCGTCGCCTTTTCTTGGAACTAATTTAATTATTCTTGTATATCCACCCTTATTCACTTCAAATTTAGGTGCTATTTCTTCAAATAATTTTTTTGTTAAATCTATAGTTTCACCAGTAGATGATTTTATTTTGTTTACCATTGTAAACATCTTTTTTCTAGCTGTTAATCTTGATGGTAAATCAACATTTACGTTTTCTTTAACAGTTTCTCTAACTACTACTTCATATTTGTTTCCATTTTTTGAAGTTTTAGCTTCTTTAACTATTTTACCATTTTTATCTAACTTTGCTCTAGAAATTGTTTTTTCTTTAACTTCAAAGTTATCTTTTTCAGAAATTGCTAAACTTATTACACTATCTGCAATAGGTTTCAATTCTCTTGCTTTTGCAAGTGTAGTTTCTACTCTACCGTTTAATATAAGTGAAGTAGTTAAATTATTTAATAAAGATAATCTATGAGAAGTTGATCTTCCTAGTTTTCTATTTACTGCCACTTTATTTTCCTCCTTAATTAGTCATCAGTTTTTCTAAATTCTAAATCTAAATCTGCTACTTTTTTAATTACTTCCTCAAGTGATTTCTTACCTAAGTTCCTAACTTTAATCATATCATGTTCAGTTTTAGCAACGATATCTGCAACTGTATGCATTCCTGCTCTCTTTAAACAATTATACGATCTAACAGAGAATTCTAGATCTTCTATTGGTGTCTCTAATAATTTATCTCTCTTAGAGATTTCTTTATGAGACATAATAGACATTGTTTTTGCTATTTCAGATAAATCTATAAATAATTCTAAATGTTCATTTAAAATTTTTGCTGCCATACTCAATGCTTGGAATGGTTCTATTACACCATTAGTCCAAATTTCCATAACTAAACTATCAAAATCTGCAGTGTTTCCAACTCTAGTTTTACCAACAGTAAAATTAACTTTTTTTACTGGAGTATAAATAGAATCAATTGGAAGTACATTTAAAGAAGTGACATTAGATCTGTCAGCTACCATGTACCCTCTGCCTTTAACAGCAGTCATTTCAATATTTAAAGTTGCGCCTTCATCTACATATGCAATATGTAAGTCTGAATTAACAATACTAGCTGTTCCATCAGTAATTATATCTTTTGCTTTAACTTCACAAGGTCCAACTGCTTTTATATACATAGTTTTTTCATCGTCATAACTGCATTTAACACAAACTTGTTTTAAGTTAAGTATTATATCAGTTACATCTTCTGTAACACCTGGTATTGATACGAATTCATGAGTTACCCCATCAATTTTAATCGTATTTAAAGCATATCCTGGTAGTGAAGAAAGTAATATTCTTCTTAATGAATTTCCTAGAGTTATTCCAAACCCTCTTTCTAAAGGTTCAACTTCAAATCTAGCATAAAATGTATCTACATCTAATTCAACGCATTTTATCTCTGGTCTTTGCATTTCAATCATTTTGTATCCTCCTCCTAGCACGCTCTGATTACACGCACTATTATTTAAATGATTAATTATATTTTAATTAGTTTTTAGAATATAACTCAACAATTAAGTTTTCTGCTACTTCTAAATCAACATCTTCTCTTAATGGTTTTCTAAGTATTTTAGCTTCAAATATTTCTCTGTTTAATTCAATCCATGATGGAATAACTTTAGATTTATTCATTTCTAAAACAGTTGTTACAGCTTTATTATCTTTTTTAGATTCTCTAATTGTAACTACGTCCCCAACTTTTACTAAGTATGAAGGTATGTTTACATTTTTATGATTAACTTGTACCATTCCATAACCTACTAATTGTCTAGATTCTGCTCTTGACATTCCTAAACCAATTCTGTATGCTACGTTATCTAGTCTTAATTCTAATTGTTGAAATAATGTATCAGAAGTAATTCCTTCTTTTCTAAAAGCTTCATCATAATATTTTCTAAATTGTGATTCAGAAACTCTGTAATACACTTTTGCTCTTTGTTTTGCACGAAGTTGTAATCCATATTCTGATAATTTAGATCTACTTTTACCATGTTGTCCAGGAGCGAATGCTCTTCTATCGATTGCACATTTACTACTAGTACATCTAGCACCTTTTAAGAAAAGTTTTATACCTTCTCTTCTACATTTTTTACAAACTGCGTCTGTATATCTTCCCATTTTATTTTTACACCCCCACTATATTCTTCTTCTTTTTGGTGGTCTACAACCGTTATGTGGAATTGGAGATACATCTTTAATCATGTTTATTTCCAATCCAGCCGCTTGAAGCGATCTTATAGCTGCTTCTCTACCTGAACCAGGTCCTTTAACAAATACTTCAACACTTTTTAAACCGTGTTCTTTAGCTGCATTTGCTGCCTTCATTGCTGCTTCACCAGCTGCAAAAGGAGTATTTTTTCTTGAACCTTTAAAACCTAATCCACCAGCACTTGCCCATGATAATACGTTTCCTTGTGTATCTGTCATTGTTACAATTGTATTGTTAAATGAAGATTGTATATGAGCTGCTCCTGTTGATATGTTTTTTTTAATTTTTTTCTTTATAACTACTTTTTTCTTTGCTGCCATTTTCTATACTCCCTTCTTGCCTGATATCGCTTTTCTAGGACCTTTTCTAGTTCTAGCATTTGTTTTTGTTCTTTGTCCTCTTACAGGTAATTTCTTTTTATGTCTTGTTCCTCTGTAACAATTAATTTCCATTAATCTTTTTATGTTTAAAGAAATATCTTTTCTTAGATCTCCTTCAACCATATGATCTTTTTCAATTATTGCTCTTACTTTTGCTTCATCATCATCGGTAAAGTCTTTTATTCTCTTGTTAGCATCAATACCAGCTTCAGCTAGTATTTTTCTAGATGCAGGACGTCCTATACCATATATAGATGTTAGTCCTATTTCTGCAATTTTTGACTTCGGTAAGTCAACTCCAGCTATACGTGCCATTTAAATTTACACCCCCATTATTAACCTTGTCTTTGTTTGTGCTTTGCAGTTTCGCAGATTACTCTTACGACACCGTTTCTTCTGATTACTTTGCACTTTTCACAAATCTTTTTTACAGATGGTCTTACTTTCATTATTGAATCCTCCTTAAACACTTAAATAAGTATTCTTAAAATAGTATATACCATTTTTAAGCTGCTTTTTATTTATTGAAATGTTATAAACAAAAAGACTTTAAATTTTATACACAACTGTATATAAAATAATATATTGAAAAACATAAAACAAATAGGGTACATATACCCTTAGACACATTCGAATTATGTTTGTTCACAAAATTAGTATAAATAAGATATTATTTAGCTCTCCATGTAATTCTACCCTTTTGTAAATCGTAAGTTGAAAGTTCCAATTTAACTTTATCACCAGGTAATATTTTAATGTAGTTCATTCTTAATTTACCAGAAATATGTGCTAAAATTTCATGTCCATTTTCAAGCTTAACTTTAAATGTTGCGTTAGGTAGTGCTTCTGATACTATACCATCAACTTCAATTACATCGTCTTTTGCCATGTTTAATACTCCTCCTATTTATGAATATAACTTTTTTCACAAAGTTTACTTGTATATTATACAATAATTATATTAAAAAGTCAATATTTCAGGCTCATTTTCTGTTATTATTATGGTATTTTCATAGTATGCAGTTAATTTTTTATCTACTGTTGCTATAGTCCATTTATCGTTTTTTACGTAAACTCTATTTGAACCTTCACAAATCATAGGTTCAATTGCAAGTGCCATACCTTTTTCAAGTCTTGGACCTGTACCTTTTCTTCCCATATTAGGAACACCAGGATCTTCGTGCATTTCTTTACCTATTCCATGTCCTTGATATTCTTCTAATAAAGTAAATCCATTTTTAGTTACAAAACTTTCTATAGCATTAGAAATATCACCAATTCTACATCCATCTTTTGCATATTTTATTCCTTCAAAAAATGCCATTTCTGCTGTTTTTATTAATTTTTTAGACATATCAGAAATTTTACCTACACCAAAAGTTCTACCAGCATCACTATGATATCCGTTTTTATAAACACCTAAATCTACACAAACTATATCTCCTTCTTCTAATATTCTCTCAGATGGTATTCCATGTATTATCTCATCATTTACAGATAAACATAATGCATGTCTGTATGTTTTACCACCTTTATATGGACATTCAACTCCTTTAAAAGACGGTGTTGAACCGTTTTCTTTCATTATTTTTTCTGCTATTGTATTTAAATAGTTTGTTGTAATACCTGGTTTAATTTCTTTTTCTAGAGAACTTAGCACAAGTTTTAACACTTGTGCTGATTCTCTCATTAAATTTATTTCTTTTTCAGATTTAATATGTATCATTTTATCACACTTTCTTATATTACTCCTAGAACTTTTTCTGGATGACTAGAGCTATCAATAGTCTTTAATATTCCTTTTTTTCTATAGTAATCTAGTATTGGTTTAGATAGCATTTGATACGTTGCTATTCTTCTTTTTAATGTTTCTTCAGTATCATCAGATCTTATTTCTAATTTAGTTCCACACTCATCACAGTTATCACCATTCATTGAAGGGAAATCTATGCCATATGATTTTCCACATTTTGGGCATTCTCTTCTCCCTAGAATTCGCTGAAATGCAACTTCTGTAGGTACAACTAACTCTATAACTTCTGTTATTCTCGTATTTAATTTTCTCATCATAGCTTCTAATGCAAATGCTTGGTCAATTTTTCTAGGATAACCGTCAAGAACAAATCCATTCTTACAATCATCTCTACTTAATCTTGTATATAACAATGCGTTAATTACATCATCAGTTATAAGTTCACCATTAGAAAGTTTTTGACTTATTTCATGATCTCTTTCTGCAGCTACTCTTAATATTTCACCTGTTGAAATGTGTGGAATTTTAAGTTTATCAGATAAAATTTCTGACCTTGTACCTTTACCAGTGGCAGGTCCACCTAACATAACATATATCATTTGTATCACTCCTATAAATTTTAACTCAAGTTTACTATATATTATTTCACACAATCAATAAAATGTAAAGAGTTTTGTAGAAATTTGTAAAATTTTAACTAAAATAATTTTAAGTTTCAGGTATTAATTATATTGTAATTACATGCCCTTATTACCCTGTTCATGATACCAGTACCTAGACCAGATAATTCAAAACCTTGGATATAACAAATACTTGAATTTAATTTATCCACTTTTCTAAGTGATGAAAATATATTCTTTGAAACTTCACTTAAATTATTTCCTAAATCAATTATATTAACATTGTTTTTAATAATTATTTTATCTATATTATTACTAGTAACCATTATACAAATATTATCATCACTTTCACTTATAAGTTGATTAATTTTATTGACTATATTATTATGTTCAGAAGAACATATAGCTATGCATTTTGTATTAGGAGCATAATGTTTATGTTTCATCCCAGGTGATAATACTTGTTCATTATCATCAACTTTATTTAAACATTTATCATCCATTATAACTTTATCTGTAATTTTTAAAATATCTTCCATTGAAATTTTACCTGGTCTTAAAATGTTTACAACTCCATCTATTACTCTCACGACTGTCGATTCAATTCCAACTTCACTATTACCACCATCAATAAAATATGATACTGAAAATTCAAGTTCATCGTATATATCTTCAATACATGTACCACTTGGCCTTGATGATATATTAGCACTAGGCGCTGCAATGGGTTTATTAGAAGCTTTTATAAGTTCAAGCGCTATTGTATTATTTGGCATTCTAACTGCCACTGTATCTAATCCTGCAGTTACATTGTGTGGTATACAATCTTTACTTTTAAATATGATGCTAAGTGGTCCAGGCCAAAATTTTTGTATTAGTTTCTTTTCTATTTCACCAATATCACTTACAACACTATTCAACATTTCTAAATCACATATATGTACAATAAGCGGATTATCTGCCGGTCTTTTTTTTGCTTTAAATATTTTATCCACAGCTTTTTCATTAGTTGCATCTGCACCTATTCCATATACAGTTTCTGTAGGAAATACAATAACTTCTCCTTTAATTATATATTTGCTTGCAATATATATATCTTGTCCTATTTTATTCATTTAAATTCACCAGTTATATTATATCATATATTTATCCATAAATCAATACAAATAAATATTTACAAAGGTATTGACTTTACATAATATATATGGTATAATATTCACATATTAGATTTATTTACCAAAAAATAATTATTTGGAGGCTTATATATGAATAACAAAATAGACAAACCTAATATCATCACTTTGTACTCTGAGGAATTTTGTGACCAATTTAAGATCAATGCGGATCAGTATAACGACTTCGTTGAAGCTTTTAAGGAATCACCAAATTTCGATGAAGCTAGAGTAGCAGACTTACTGTATTTTTCAGAAGAACTGTTCCATGAAGCAAGTTTTGGTGGAACAAAACAACGGTTACGTCTCAAAATAGCTGATATAGCATCTGTTATTTCTATTGAGGAGTTGTTCGAGTTCAAGCATTTTGAATTGAAACAGTTTATAAATGCTGATAGAGACAATTACCAAACAATATTTACTAATGCTTTATCTGAACGAAGCGAAATATTAAAAAACGAAGACAATCTATAATTTTAAAACCTATCCAATAATTTTGGATAGGTTTTTTTTATGTCTTATTATATTCCAGCTCCTAATGCTTTGCTAGTTATTCTTTCCCATGTACTGCAACCGGCTACTCCATCTACAGGTATGTCATTTGCTCTTTGAAAACGTATAACAGCGTTCATTGTATCAGCGCCAAATATTCCATCTATTATTCCTGCATTGTGTCCTAAGGTATTTAGAGCATCTTGCAATACTGCAACATATACTCCTCTATCTCCTCTTCTAAGTGAAGGATAACCTCCCCTAGCACATGCTGGTACACCGAATCTTTTGTCTACATGTATCCATGTTGGTGTTAACACCTTTGGTTCAACATATGTAAATACACCTAAACTACTTGCTAAATCTCTTAATTTATCTCTTTCTGCAGTTGTAAAACCTTGAGCCATATCTAGTGCTGTACCTGCATAATGCTGTGACATACCAGTATGACCACCTTCACCTATTCTCTTAAATGCAGCTCCTATTTTAATAGGCTTACCATATTCACCCCTTAATACGTTCCAAGAATCTAATAATCTTTTATCAGTCCATAAAATTTCTGATTTTGAATTTCCTCTAAATTCTCTTACTGTCATATTATTGGCATATGGCATCCTTTCTGTAAGTCCTCTATAATACACTTCCATTCTATTTGTTGCTGGATTGTATACCATTATTTTTGCCATAAAAATCCCTCCTATTTTACATTGTATGCATAATAGTATATTGTTGTTTATATTTTAGATATATAAATTACTATATATCTGTTTTTTTATGTACATATGGAAATCAAAAAAAAATACAATATCTTATTAATAAAAACAAGATACTGTACTTAAATTATATGGTTATAATATTTATTGACAAAATAATAATTAATCTATTGTTAAACCTGCACTAGCATAACCAAGTACAGTATTAATAAGTGACTCTCCTGTAGCTGTTGTAGAAAATACTAATAGTAAACGTGTTCCAACAGTTATTGGTATTGAAATATTACTAGTAATACCATTACTTACATCTCCAACAGGAACTACTCCAGTTAAAACTGGTGCCAATGTTACTATTGAACCAGGAATTGGCAAAAATATATTATTTGGAACATTTGAACTATATAATTGTGCTTTTATTGTAATTTCTGAGCCTACAAGTGATAATGCATCTACCGTACTAAAGTATGCAGAAATTGATGTGATTGTTCCATCACGTGGAACTGAAAAAGCAAAATTAAGTAATTCTGATGGTCCACCAGTTATATCTATATTCCCACTAAGCGTTGTAAGTGTTGAACCTGAACTACCAAAACCAATTAAAGCTATGATACCTGTTAGTCCAATATCTACAGTTGTCACTGAAATTGGTAATCCTGATGAAAATGCTATAATAGAACCATTTCCCTTAGGTCCTTGTATACCATTTAATCCTTCTTTACCTTCTGGTCCTGTTAATCCTTTTGGTCCTCTTTTTCCTTCTGGTCCACATGGTCCGGTCAATCCTATTTGCCCTTGTTTTTCTGATGTACATATCCTACAGCACCTACGTCTACATCTTCTAAATATATCTATAATATTACATTTGCGTTTGCGTTTGTATTTGCATATACACTCATTATATGTATCCTCATTCATATATTGCTGCTTTCGATAAAATAAAACATTGATAAATGTTCTATAATATATTATGAATAGCAATATTTATATGTTAAAATTTAGATTATAATGTAAGTTACAAATACATTTAATAATGCTTATGATACCTATTTAACAATTATTTATCTCTTCAGCAAATTTATCTATATTATATATTAAAATTCCCTCGTTAATTGATTCTCCCGGTTGAACTGGCATTTTACCAACCATTTTAGTAATAAGCTTATCAGCAAATTTCATTTTAACTGTATCTAGTTCTCCTCCAAAGAGTTTTATAGATATTGCTATATTTCGTAACTCTTCTGGAAATGCTTTTTTCATATTTTCCTCTGCTCTTATTCCACTAAACATACTACAAACAAATAATCCCATTTTTTTAGTCTTTAATAATTCAATATTTTCATCACAAAATTTAACTATTTCTTTATTCATCATTCCAATGTATATTGGACCACCAATTATAATTTTATCATATTTAGATAAATCAGATATTGTACTTTTGCTAATATCTATTAAGTCAACATCTCCTACTATTTTTTCGGATAATAACTTTGAACACTTTTCGCTACAACCATATTTAGTTGCATATATAATTAATATTTTCATAAATTTCTCCTATCATATTTTTATTTACTATAATATATTACAATATATTTGTATGAAAAGCAATATTTTTATTATTTATTAACATATTACAATGATATTTATATTTTAATATAAAAACACTACTGTAAATTTAGCTAACTTACAGTAGTGTTAATTAATTATAATATCTTATTCTTTAATACATTAAACTTTTTTTCTTAATTTACCTACGCCAAAGATTAGTATTGGTAAAATAAATCCCATAACTATATTCATAGGTGTTATTACATATTCAGATAAAGTTCTAAGTTCTAAAGTTGACTTTGCTAACGCAAGAGATAAGTAAAATATTCCGACTATATATATCGTTGTTAGTGGTTTTATATTGGATAAATTAAAGGATAGTCTTAACATATGAATAGCCGAGTATATAAATATGGATATTAACATAAAATCAGTAACAATCCAAAACATAATTATTCCCGCTTCAACTCTTTCAATTATATCAAATAATGATATTTGCATCATAGTATTGAGATAAGGTATAGGCATCTTAACTAATACCGCATCCCCAAAAACACCTAAAGGTATGATAATTACTAATAATGATATCAAAGTTATAACAACTACTGTCTTAATACCAAGCTTTTTAAATTCCCCTTTGTGTTCTATCTTATCATTAAACATGAATATTAAAATATTGTATGAAAATATTGCAAGAATACCAAAACTTGCTTGAAATACAGGAAATGCATCTGTATAAGATATTGGTAGTAGGTTTTTTATATGGATTTCTGGCAATATTAAAAAATTATATAATATAAATATTGCTGCCAAACCAATAAAAAACAATTCACCCATCTTTGCTAGAGGAATAATTCCAAATTTCACCACAAAACCAACAATTATAAGCATGGCTGTTAAGCTTACAAAAACACTAACATTCGGCATAGCTGCAGATGCAATTCTTTCTACATACATTCTTAAATTATATGATAGTAACAGTGTAATCCATAAAAAATACATAATAACTACAATATTCCCAACTATTTTACCAAGTATATCTTTTGTAATATCAACAAATGATTTTTGCTCATATTTTTTTATTACCCCAGAAAAAATCAGTATATATATTAACATAAATATAAATGTAATTAATGGGGAAAGCCAAGCTGCTTGCTTTGCTTGTTGAGCTGTATAAAGTGGTATATATCTTATTGCTGGCGCACAAAAAATGATTATAAAAAGTATCATTGCTTGCCTTACGGAAATTTTTCCATTATCATTACTCATTTTTTAGCCTCCATTAATATTTTATATTTAAAATTTTGAATATATAATATGATATACTATTTCCAAATTGATTCACGTAGTAATATACACCTATTAATAAAGATATAATTGCAATAAAGCAATAAAGTATAATAAGAGGAGTTTTAATGTCATTTGCATTTTTTATTATATAGTGTATTTCATAAACACTTAATATTATTATAAATATAAATAAAAATGTCATTTCTTCTCACCACTATCACTTCTTATAGGTTCCCTAACATGATATGTCCTATTAATGTTTGATTCTACATTAACAGTTATTTTCATAGTTTTAAAAGTTTCCTTCCACTTCTCTTTCAATTTTTCCCATTCCACAGGATGTTGATGATATATTTTATCGCTGATATCTAATAAGTCTATACCATTTTTTTGGGAGTATTCAATAACATCTTCTGCTTCCTTTTTTACTATTTCATTTTGCTGCTCATTAAGTTTTTTTATTTGCTCTTGATCAAATATATCCTCCTGGAACATCATTTCACCTAAGTTCGTAGAAAATTTTATATCAATAGTTGCTTCTGGTATATCATCTTTAATCGTTGTTTTAATCTTTGAATCAGCACTAATAATTTCCATTGATATATGACTTTCATCTTTATCATCAGTTTCATGTTTTAACACAATAATTCCTGATTGAACTTTTGATTTGACCCAATTTAAACCTCTTGCTGTGAAATGCGTTATATACCCTAATAATTTTTCCTCCTTAAAAGTAGCAAATCCGTCTAAATCTAAATAGATAACATCTTTTGAACTAAGTTCCTGATCGCCAGTAATTTCTTTATTTGGTTTGACTTCTTCTGAACCACTTTCTTCTAACAAACCAGTATTTTTTTTTGAACCACTTTCTTCTTTTGTACTACTTTCTTCTTTTGTACTACTTTCTTCTTTTGTATTACTTTCTTCTGTTGCAGCAGTTCCCATTGTATCACCGCCTTTTACTTCCTCTTTTGATAAAGTTGCGAGTCCAATACAAGGTATAGCTGAATCAGAATATTCACTATCAAAATCTTGCATAACATGTAATAATGAGACCTGTTCAGATATAGATAATCTTGGAATATTTTTAAATACTCCATCTAATAAATCAGGTATAAATTTTTCTATTTTTTCTCCAACTCTTAAAAACTTTTCTGCAGATATATCTTTAACAACTGCAACTGTAGTATTAAATCTTAACTCTTGATCTCTTACAAAAAAGTCTAATACGTTTAATATGTCTTCCTTAGCAATTTCTTCACTAACTAAAATATATTTAATATGTCCCCAAAATAGGCTTTTACTTTTAAATAAATTAAAGTTTCTTGTAACCTCAAACATTGTTCTACCTTCAACGCTTACTAAATCTGGAACTTTCCCCTTGCTTGATGATGATCCCCCACTTTCGCCAGAAAATTTTTCACCAATAACTGTTAATCTATAATTCCCTTCAGCTTCTGTTCCTTTATCTATTCCAACGGCTATAACAAACATATTTTGCTCTATGTTTCCTGGAACAGAAATAGGGTTTTTAAATTCAACTAAACTTAAAAATAGCAGTGCTCCAGAAATTATTACAGCAGCAATCAAAATTAATTCTTTTTTCATATTCTAATCTCCCTGCCTTTTTGCATTTTTAGGTTTTAAACTAGATGGCCTAAATTTATTATCTCTATGTGGAATCATAAGTATTGTATCGTTAATTATATCATTTCCTTCATTTGACACAAATGGTGACATGTATGCTACTCCAAATGACTGCAACTTACATAATTTAAAAGTAAATAGTATAACTGTTATAACAAATCCAACTAATCCCATTACCGTACTAGTAAGAGCAAATACAAATCTCCACATTCTTATGGTATTATTAAAGTCTTGGTTAGGCATTGTAAAAGAAGAAATTGAAGTCATTGCTACTACAACAACTACAGCTGGAGAAACTAGTTGTGCCTCTACAGCCGCTTGCCCTACTACCAATGTACCTACTATTGAAACTGCCTGACCTACGGTTTTTGGAACTCTGAGTCCTGCCTCATATAATATTTCAAAAGATATCAATAATCCTATTGTTTCTATAGCAACAGGAAAAGTAACACCTTCTCTGGATTTAGCTATAAATAAGGCAAGATTTGTAGGAATCATTTCTGGGTGAAATGTTGTGATAGCAATGTATAGTGCTGGAAGTGTAATGGATATAAATAACGCCAAAAATCTAATTAGTCTTATGGTTGATGAAACTATTGCATTGTGTGAATAATCTTCTGGATTCTGTATAAACTGCACAAATGTACCCGGTACAATGAATCCAAATGGTAATCCACCAACAATTAATCCAACTCTGCCTTCAATAATATCAGAACAAAATTTATCTGGCCTCTCAGTACTTACTATTTGTGGAAAAGTACATTTCTTATCATCAGACAGAGCATCCTCAATAACACTTGTAGAAAGTATACTATCAGTATTAATTGTGTTTATTCTCTCTCTTACTAACTTTAATATTTCATCATTTGCTATACTCTTTATAAATATAATGGCAACAGGAGTATGAGTTTGTTTACCAAGTATTATATTTTCAATAACAAGATCTTGAGTTCTTATTTTTCTTCTTATTGTTGCTGTATTTGTTCTATAATTTTCTATAAATGAATCTTTTGGTCCTTTTGTTACATTCTCTACAGCTGGTTCTATCATAGACCTTTTATCAAACCCTTTTGTATCGAATATAAATGCAGTTTTTTGCTCACTAAATACCAATAAAGCACTACCTGATAGTACTTCATCTATTGCTTCTTGCATGTCGGTTGTTATAGTTTGTGATGCAAAATACAAACTACCTTCTTTCACTAATTTGATTACTTCATCTAAATTTTGTGCTTCACGTATTTTATTATCTTGCATAAGTGGTTTAACAATACAATTACTTACATCTGCTACATTTACTAAACCGTCTATAAGTATAAGTGTAACAGGTAAAGCTGTGTTGTTATTTATTAATATATCTCTATATTTTATATCTTCACTATTTCCAAGTAGATTTTTTATATTTTCTATGTTTAATAATTGACTAGTATCAGGACTTGGAGGTTGTTGTTGTTGGTTTTGTTTAACCGCTTTTTCTTCTTTTTTCTTTACACGTTTAATAATATTTAATCTCAAGAAAATCACCTAATATTAATATTTACTTAAATAGGATATTTATACATTAGATAATTGATTTTAATATTATTAAGTTTTTAAAATATATTTTTACAAAAAAAAATCATATATATGCTAATGCACATATATGAAATTTACAAAAAAAATATATACTGAATGAATAAATCATATCAGCATATATTAATTATTATATTATTATCAATCTAAAAAACCTTTGTAATGTCTGCTAATCATTTGAGTTTCAAGATTCTTAAGAATTTCTAAAGCAACACTTACTATAATAAGTACTGATGTACCACCAAATGTAATTGAAATTGGTGTAACACCTTGTAGTAATATAGGAAGTACTGCAACTGCTGCTAGGAAAATTGCTCCTACTGCAGTTATATATTTTAGAACTGTAGATATGTAATCTGATGTATTTTTTCCTGCTCTTACGCCAGGTACAAATCCGCCATTCTTCTTAAGAGAATTAGCTATCTCAATTGGATTAACTATAAACATTGTATATATAAATGTGAATGAAATTATAAGTAACATGTATATAATTGAATATATTATCAAGTTATACCAAGCACTTCCAGAAGATACAGAAAATATATTATATAATCCCTTCCAGAAACCTGTTGGTGCGTTCTTAGTAAGTATACCAATTATTGTAGATGGAAACATCATAAATGACATTGCAAATATTATTGGCATAACACCTGCCATTGCTACTTTAATTGGAATATGTGTACTTTGTCCACCATATAATTTTCTTCCAACAACTCTTTTTGCATAATTTACAGGAATTTTTCTTTCAGCTTGTTGCATATATATAACTCCAGCTATAACCGCAATCATAGCTACAATTAGTGCTATAACTACTAATAAATTAGTAACTCCACCAATTGCAAAATTATATAATGCTACTGCTCCACCTGGTGCACCAGATACGATACCAACAAATATTAATATTGATATACCGTTTCCAATACCATACTCAGTTATCTTGTCTCCAAGCCACATAAGTATTGCTGTTCCAGCCATAAGGCTTCCGATAAATAGTAATGCTCCTAAAGCAGTACCTGCCCCAAATTGAAGTGCAGGTAATAAAAATTTCCTATAGCTTAAATATAAACCAAGTGCTTCAACAAGTGCAAAAGCAACTGTTAAGTACTTTGTATATTTGCTAAGAGTCTTTTTACCCTCTTCGCCTTCTTTAGCAAGTTTTTCCAAACTAGGAACAACTATTTGTAATAAATTAAGTACTATAGAAGCTGTAATATATGGTCCTATTGTCATAGCAAATATTGAAAATCTGCTAAACGCACCACCAGATATTAAGTTTATAGTTCCAAGTATTCCAGCACCTGTTCCGATTTGTTCCATAAATGCAACTTTATCAAAACCTGGTACTGTTATAAATGTACCTAATCTATACAATAGTATAATGAATATTGTAAACAATATCTTTTTTCTTAGATCTTTAACTGAGAATATACTTTTCAAGGTTTGAAGCATATTACTTTACCTCTATCTTTCCACCTACAGCTATTATTTTTTCTTTTGCTGCTTTTGAAAATTTAGTTGCTACAACAGTAAATTTCTTAGTTAATGTTCCAGTTCCTAGAACTTTAACACCATCTAATAATTTTCTTATTGAACCATCTTTTAATAATATAGCAGGAGTAATTGTAGTTCCTTCTTCATATTTTTCTAATTCAGAAAGATTTATAACACTGTATTCTTTAGCGAAATGATTTGTAAATCCTCTTTTAGGGATTCTTCTGTATAATGGTGTTTGACCACCCTCAAATCCTCTTCTGATACTTCCGCCAGCTCTAGCTTTTTGTCCTTTATGTCCTCTACCAGCTGTTTTTCCAAGTCCACTTCCAATGCCTCTACCTGCTCTTCTTCTAGATTTAGTAGCTCCAAATGCTGGACCTAATTCGTGCATTTCCATGTGCGTTTTCCTCCTCTCTTTATAATATATTTTGTTTAGCTAAGTAACTCAGCTACAGTTTTACCTCTTAGTCTTGCTACTTCTTCAGGTGTTCTCATAGCTTTTAAAGCTTTGATTGTTGCATAAACAACATTTCTGCTGTTACGTGCTCCTAAAGTTTTAGCTGTTACGTTTTTAACTCCTGCAAGTTCTAATACTGGTCTTACTGCCCCACCGGCTATAACACCTGTACCTTCAACTGCTGGTTTTAATATTACTCTAGATGATCCATAATTAGTTGAAAATTCATGAGGAAGTGTTCCATCTACTAAAGCAATTTTGATTAAGTTTTTCTTAGCTTCATCTGTAGCTTTTCTTATAGCATCGGGTACTTCTGAAGCTTTTCCAGTTCCTACTCCAATACTACCTTCGCCATCACCTACAACAACAAGTACACTAAATCTAAAAGTTCTACCGCCTTTAACAACTTTAGCAACTCTTGCTACATTAACTACTTTTTCTTTTAATTCATTTTTAAAGTCTGCCATATTTTGGTATCTCCTTTCATTTAAAATTGAAGTCCAGCTTCTCTTGCTGCTTCTGCTACTGCTTTTACTCTTCCGTGATATATATAACCGTTTCTATCAAATACTACAGTTTTAATATCTTTTTCAAGTAATCTTTTTGCAATTAAAGTTCCAACTTCTGTAGCTGATGCTACGTTAGAAGCCTTAGTTTTAATTTCTACATTTAAAGTAGATGCTTCGCATATAGTAGTTGCGTTATCATCATTTATAACTTGAACGTATATATTGTTTAAACTTCTAAATACGCAAAGTCTTGGTCTTGCTTCAGTTCCTACAACTTTAGCTCTTACTCTTCTTTGTTTTACCATTCTTGTTTCATTTTTGCTTTTTTTGTTAATCATAACTTAATAATCCCTCCTTAATTTTAAAGATTATTTTTTACCGCTAGCTTTACCTTCTTTTCTTACTATTTTCTCGCCAGCGTATTTAATACCTTTACCTTTATATGGTTCTGGTGGTCTAGTTTTTCTTATATTTGCTGCAACTTGACCAACGATTTGTTTATCAATTCCTTTAACAACGATTGTAGTAGGATTAGTTAATTCTAACGTTGTTTCTTCATTATCTGAAAATTCAACAGGATGAGAAAATCCTAAAGATAATACTACTTTTGTTCCTTGTTTAACGGCTTTGTATCCAACACCATTTATCTCTAAAGTTTTTGTAAATCCATTACTTACACCAATAACCATATTGCTTATTAATGTTCTAGTTAAACCATGAATGTTACCATTCTTAGCATCATCTATTGTAACAAGTACTTGATTGTTTTCTAAAGCTATCTTAACTACTTTTAAAAATTCACTAGTTAATGTTCCTTTAGGTCCTGTAACTGTTACTTTAGTTCCGTCAATTTTAACGTCAACACCTACTGGTATAGTTATTGGATTTTTTCCTATTCTTGACATAGTCTTATATCCTCCTTATACTTATCTTACCATATATATGCTAAAACTTCTCCACCTATATTTTGTTTTCTTGCTTTTTTATCAGCCATTATACCTACAGATGTAGATATTACAGCGATTCCAAGTCCATTCAATACTCTTGGTAATTCTTCGCTACTTGTATATATTCTAAGACCTGGTTTACTAATTCTTTTTAAACCTTGTAATACTTTTATTTTGTTTTCATATTTTAAAGTTAATCTTATAGTCTTTTTGATTCCTTCTTGTAAAACATCTTGTGATGTTACAAAACCTTCTTCTACTAATATATCAGCTATTGCTTGTTTTACTTTAGAATAAGG
>Ga0209511_1001899_pt1 | contig 17816 bp, 17 predicted proteins | sample SSSSmetaG_FD_184141 | JGI IMG/M metagenome (GOLD analysis project Ga0209511, IMG submission 184141) | Glacier valley bacterial and archeal communities from Borup Fiord, Nunavut, Canada, to study Microbial Dark Matter (Phase II) - ​SSSS... | ecosystem: Environmental > Aquatic > Freshwater > Ice >...
GCAGAATAAGTTTAACTATATGATGTGGATAACTTACCTGAAAAATCATAGAATGGCGGATAGATATCTACAATTGCTGATTTGTGTGAAAACAGGAGAACTTAAAGAAGTTTACCTTTCAGAGCTGGATATAAGCAACTATAATTGACATAAACATTTTTTGCATATACAATTAGTTTTGTTGGCAAAATGAAATTATTATATTCATGCAAATATTATTCATATTTGATATAAAGGAGTAGAAGTATATGGAAAAAGAATTCTGGAAACCGGGCAATATGCTTTATCCTTTGCCGGCAATTATGGTTAGTTGTGCGAGCGAAAATCGTAGACCCAATATCATTACAGTCGCATGGGCAGGTACAGTTTGTAGCGATCCTGCAATGGTGTCAATCTCTGTGCGAAAAGAACGATATTCCTATGATATGATCAAAGAAAGCAAGGAATTTGTTATTAATCTCGTTACCAAGGAACTTGTGAAGAAAGCGGATTATTGCGGTGTCCGATCAGGAAGAGATATAGATAAATTCAAGGAAATGGGACTGACTCCAATCAAAGGTACCTTAGCTATGGCACCACTCATTGGTGAGAGTCCAGTCAGTATTGAGTGCAAGCTAAAGAAAATCATCCTCCTTGGATCACACGATATGTTTCTTGCAGAGGTGGTAAGTGTTGCTGTTGATAAAAAATATATGGATCAAACGGGTAAATTCAATTTAAATAAATCTGATTTAATCGTATATTCCCATGGTGAATATTATGGACTTGGAGAATTTATAGGGAAATTTGGATATTCAGTAAAAAAGAAAAAATAACAAAAAGCCCAAGGAATATGTACTTGGGCTTTTTGTTATTAATATGATTTAGAAACCTAATGATGAATATTTAAAAAGTAATCGGATAAATTTATTGGTGGTTCTAGAATCTCTCGACCCACGAATAAGGTCTGATCTGCTTTTGTTTTGATTGTCCATTTGACGAGGGATATTGTATTGTTTTTAATTTCAATTGCGGTAATACAACGAGGATGAACACAGCTTCCGTCGTTAAAGTATAGAGGTTCCCCTTCCTTTGGAAAAACTGGATGATGTGTATGACCGGCAATGAGCATCTGATTTTCTTTTTCTGACCATGCAATCAGTTTTTTCTCTACGGAATTTTGTTTGTCATTATTTTTAGCAGCACTGGTGGGATCATGAATACCAAGCAATTCTAAAGGCCTCCATAGATAGCGAACCAAAAATCTAGCTATTTGCCAAATGGTATCATTGAGAAATTCACCTTGATGACCATGTGCAAGTAAAATTTTATGCTTTGTATTTGTGTCTTGTAATATTAGTGCTTCTGTTATTTCAATTCCTGGGAAGAGGTTCATCTGCGAATTCTTACTTTCACAGTAATAAGAATCACATTTTTGTTTAGTATAATTAAAATTTTTTTTCATAATGTCATGATTCCCATAAAGCATATGGAATCTGCCTTCTTTGTAAAATTGCGCCATGAGCCAAAAAGCATCACTATGAGCAGCTATAATTTTTTCGAATTTTCTGTTTTCCCATAATTCATCGCCATCACCTAACTCGATATACGTATAACCCTTTTCATAATAATGCGTAAGTGCTGCAAAGAATAGGTTCTGATTATTTGAAAAATTATCTCCCCAACTACCATCACCACGATGGCAATCACTCATGATAACAATTCTTGAAGCTTCGTCAAAAGGAATTACATTGGCAGTTGCAAGGAGGCTAGATAAACGTTTTGAAGTAGACATAACTTCACTCCTTTCCAATCGACTGTGAAAGCATGGAAGGTTTTTTTAGAAAGTCTTCCAAACTTTCAAATCCAGAATAGACTTGCTTTGGTTTTCCCATATGAATGATTTGTCTGTACATATTTGGTGATTCAGTACGAATATAGTCCAATTTATCGAGGGTATCTGTATATCCTTCCGTTAGATAATCATATGCATTGCAAAATGCCTCGTTATTACTCTGTATCAGATAGACAGTTAATGGAGTTCTTGAAAATGGTTGTGTTGTATGAGGGCGTGCATAATGAATATTTACAGTACGGCCTCTGACTGTAAATTCATTGTTTTCATAACCTGCTTTCTTTAAAGCAGTAACAAATGCATTACACATTTGCTTATCTGTTAAGGTAAGAATAATATCCATTGATAATTCGGAAGGCTGAGAGAATTCAGCCAGTTTAAAGCCTGTTATCCACCAATGAAAATCACTTCTGGTGAAAAGTAAATTCCCATTCTTACGTAAAGCAAAGGACATGTTGATGCGATCCTCATCTCTTGCGGTGTAGTAGAAGGTACCATTGAAAATACCTGGAATATTAAGATCTGGACCATCTGTATAATAAATACCTACTTCACCTCCGGTATTCATTCCATATTGTCCTTTCCAAAATTCAATCAGCCATTTTTTCTTGTTATACTCAAAGCGAATAGGTTCACAATCTATAATCATACTTAGTGGTGCAGATGCTTCGTCATAGAGTCTACAATAACCAAAATCCCTTTGCCAACCATTCATAATGGAATAAAAAATATCCTGATTTGGGTCATATGCAAAGCCTGCTGGTTCTAAGTCGCTGTTTAATTTTGCTATCCTTTCAGAATCATCGCTGATGATATCAGTAATAGGCCGAATAACTTCATGCTTGTTATTGCGTTTATTTTTAAGAAAACGTTTAATACCCGCAACAGTTAAAAAGCTTGCTAGGATGCCAATCCCAGCTAATATAAATAGAAAGTCAAATAATCGACTCCATACAAAAGCCATGCCAATACATCCAGTTATCATTTCGTTCATGTGATACCATAACATACAATTTACTCCTTTCGTTATGTTATATATCATCATATTCGTAGTGGATAACTGTTGTTAAAGAATGCGAGTACAATTCATAGTTATTTTATTGAAAGAAGGATTGATTGGAGCGTAATTATTTTCATATTGAAATATTGAACACAATAAAGAAGGGCTGTTGCAAAACTCTAAGTTTGTATTACAGGTAAAAGAGTATGCGCTCCTACCTGTATCTATAAACTTTTTGTTATGCAACAGCCCCTCTGTGGTGATTTTTTGGGCTATTCTTCAATTACGTTAATTGCATCATGAAAACCTTTTGAATAATGGATCTTATCATCTTTTGTAATAAAGATTGCATAGGTATTAGGAATGCTTTGAATGAGTGCTAATCCTTCTTCCAGTCCTAAAGCAAAGGAAGTGGTGCTAAGTCCATCACCATCTACGGAAGCTTTCGAGTAAATAGTAACAGCAACGAGGTCATTATCATAGGGATAACCTGTTTTCGGATTCATAATATGATGATAGAAGACGTCACCAAGTGTAAAGGAACGTTCATAAATACCAGAGGAAACCACAGAATAATCAGTAATTTCCATAATAGCAAGGGTTTCATTTCGGTCAGCAAAGGGCTGTTGTACCCCGACTTTAAAGGGAGAACCATCGGGCTTTGCTCCTACACACAGAACGTTGCCACCTAGATTAATCATTGCACTTTTTACGCCACATGCTATTAAATATTCTTTCACTTTATCTGCAATATACCCCTTTGCAATAGCTCCTAAATCAATTGCAACACCTTCTTTTTGAAAGGTTACTTCATTTTCATTTAATTGAATGCTTTTGTATCCAACATAGGTAAGCGCATGATTGATTTCTTCCTCAGAGGGCACAGTGGGAGCACTACTAGTAAAATCCCATAGGGAAGTGATGGGAGCAATGGAGATATCAAAGGCACCCTTAGATAATTCACTATAATATAGGCCATATTCTATTATTTTAGAAAGCTCATTAGAAATCTGATAATTTAATCCGTTATGTGGTGCAGTGCCATGATTTAGTGCATATAACTCACTTGTGGAATCTGTTCTACTATAGATTTTCTCATATTTTTCTACCAGGTCAAAACATCCCTCTAAGATTGCTTCTTCCTGTTTGTCATAGATTGTAATAGTTACCAGTGTATTGAGCAAAAAAGAGGAGTCTGTTATATAAGCGCTTTCATCAGACACTTTCCTCATATTTGATTTACAGCCAGTCAATAATAGAACAGGTAGTAGAATAAATAAAAGAGATAGAAAGTGTAAATCTGTATATATTTTTCTGTTCATGCAAACGAAACTCCTTTCCATTCGGTTGATTTAGAATGAACTAATTGTAATGAACATTACTAGGGCTGTCAAGGGTTGGCCGAAATTCTTGACGCTATATTTGCTATTTTAATGGTCTCTATTTTCTTTCCCAATGTTGCAAGAAAATTAATTATGATATAGGATGCATATCAGTTCAATAAATTAAAACATTGAACTAAATAATAATGATTAGTTAAGTTGTGAGAAGATAGATTGAATAAAAAAGAAGAATTAAAAAAGTTAAAATCAGAGTAGTATCTCTAGATGAAGAGGTTTTTTAACTTTGTGTTTGATACTATAAAAATTTCAATATAAAATTAAAAATGTAGCTATGGCAACACATCTTCTTTGCACTTTATCGTATAATTAAATTAGAAAAGTTTCAGCGAGTATTTAAATAATATGGAGGTATCTAATATGATACGTAAAATAATTAAGATAAATGAAGAGTTATGTAACGGTTGTGGGCTATGTGTTAATGCCTGTCACGAATCGGCAATTGGTTTAGAGAATGGAAAAGCAAAGTTATTAAGAGATGATTATTGTGATGGATTGGGAAATTGTCTTCCAGTATGTCCAACGGGTGCCATTACCTTTGAGGAGAGAGAAGCGATGGAATATAACGAAGAAGAAGTAAAGCAGAATGTTCTAAAAAAAGAAATAATAGAAAAGAAAGAACTTCCTTGCGGATGTCCAGGATCACAGTCAAAAAGCATTCAAAGAGATGATGCTCATGAAGCTGTGACTACGGAACAAGCAAGACCATCCATGCTAAATCAGTGGCCGGTTCAAATCCAATTGGTACCTGTAAATGCACCATATTTTAAAGATGCTAATTTGCTTATTGCAGCAGATTGTACTGCTTATGCATTTGGAGATTTCCATCAATTTATGAAAAATAAGATTACCTTAATTGGATGCCCCAAATTAGATGTTGTTGATTATTCCGTAAAACTAACCGAGATTCTTAAATCAAATACAATTAAGAGCCTTACAGTAATTAGGATGGAAGTCCCTTGTTGCGGTGGAATTGTTAATGCGGTTAAGACAGCATTAAGTAATAGTGGACAGATGATACCTTGGAGGATTATAACAATCTCAACAAACGGAACGATATTAGAAGATAATTAAAAGATAAAAGAGGATAATTTGTAGCACTTAAGGAAGAATAGTCATATCTTTTTATAGGAGCATAATCGGTAGCCGAATTATTGGAGAATAAAAGAATGAATTCCAATGAAAATTCATTCTTTTATTCTTGGATTCTTCATAAGACATTTTCGACCATAAAGCCATGTTTGCTAGTGTGAATAAAAAATTTACATATTCATTAAGAGCCCATAACAATGGGCAATTGGAGGTTTTTATGGAAGAATGTTTAAATCTTATACCTCTCATTGGAGATATAGCACCTAGCTTTCATGCTGTTACAACGCAAGGAGAGATAAATTTCCCCAAAGACTATTGTGGTAAATGGATTATTTTGTTTTCACATCCTGCAGACTTTACACCGGTCTGTACAACTGAATTTATGACATTTGCTACGATGATGAATGAGTTTAAAGCCCTGAATACGGTGTTAATTGGATTATCCATCGACTCTTTATATTCACATATTGCATGGCTCAGAAAAATACAAGAATTAGCTTGGAAGGATATGAAACATGTCGAGGTTTCGTTTCCTGTAATTGAAGATATTAAGATGGAAATTGCTAGGAAATATGGTATGATACATCATAACGCATCCACTACACAAACAGTACGGGCTGTATTTGTTATTGATCCGGAAGGAAAGATACGAGCAATCCTTTATTATCCTCTAACGACCGGGCGCAATATGGATGAGATAAAAAGATTAGTTATTGCATTGCAAAAGGCCGATAGTGAGCATGTGGCAACCCCTGCAAACTGGATGCCAGGAGATGATGTGATTATTCCCACACCGGGGTCTTGTGGAGCTGCAAAAGAAAGAATGAATCATCACAAAGAGAATAGATACTGTTTAGATTGGTTTTTATGCTTTGAACAATCCAATTGTAAAGATATTAGTAATATGGATGAACCGAAAGAACCAATCAGTATACAAGCATATCCAAACAGAAACAGAAATAATTATAGAAAAAATTTTTAATAAAGTGGCTGTCAAAAATGAGGAATGCATATATTCCGTAGGTATATGCATTCCTCATTTATATCCATGTTGAAGTGTGTATATTGACACAATAGTTTGAAATCTTTGAAAAGTTGATAAAATTTAAAATTAAAGCTTGCAATATTCGCCGAGATAGTATATTATAAATCTTGTTCATTAAGGCTCGTTGGTCAAGCGGTTAAGACGCCGCCCTCTCACGGCGGAAACAGGGGTTCGATTCCCCTACGGGCTACTACAAGTACTGATAGAAAGTTGCTTTGCATACTGAACATATGTAAAGGCAACCGTAGCCTCTATTAGTGCAAACGAAAAGAAGGAGACATTCTTAATTGAACGTCTCTTTTTTGTTACTAATCTTTATTAGCTAAAAAGATTTGAAATGCGTCTAAATGAGGAGGTAGCAACCGGACATTCTGGTAATTCGTCTTTGGTTAACATATGAAATCCTCCTTAAAAGCCTGTAAAATTAATTAGTTACAAAAAGGTGCCTACTTACAAAAAGTGTGACATGATGATACTATATTACACTAAGATAAAAAAAGACAAGTCAATATTGATTTGTCAGTAGAATCTTTCAACATAAAAACCGATTAGGTATTGATAGAGGATCAAAGTTTAAAGTTTCCTATCATATATTTAGTAAGGAATGGTAAAATGAATATAGAATTGGAAGAAAGAATCAAAAGGCAAAAAATGTTATAGATAAATCAACAGTTGGCAGAAGTACATTGATATTATTGTATTATTTTAAGTGAAAGGGATATAAGGAAATATATGATTAAAATAAAGTATAGGTTGATTTTAATAATGATTATAGCAGGATTTCTAGTGGGGTGCAGTACTGATAAAAAAGAAACTATAATATCAGAGGAAGAGATAACGATGTTTATAGCTACTGATATTCATTACCTGTCGAAAGACTTATACGTGAATGGTAATGCATTTCAGAACTACTTAGATACCAGTGATGGCAAATTGATCAATTATATTGATGAGATTATGCTGGCGTTTACAAATGATATCTCAAAAAAGAAACCGGATATTCTCATCATCAGTGGTGACTTAACGAATAATGGTGAAAAAGAAAGCCATGTAAAGTTAGCGGAGAGATTAGATGAGATCGAGCAACAGTCAGGAACACGTATCTATGTGATACCTGGAAATCATGATATTTTAAACCCATGGGCTAGGGGGTTTAACGAAACAGATCAATATATTACAGATGCTATTAATGCAAATGATTTTGAGAATATATATAATAGCTTTGGATACGAGGAAGCTATTTCAAGAGATAAAGCTTCACTTAGCTATCTGGCAGCACCATCTGACGATTTGTGGCTGTTAATGTTGGATACTAGTATCTACGATTTTAATGAGATTATGGGAGGACCTACTACTAACGGTGAGATAACTTCAGATACCATTGAATGGATCAAACAATGTAGCCAATTGGCAAAGGATAATCACGCCCAGATCGTAACAGTAATGCATCATAATTTATTTAATCACAGCCAGGTATTATACTCTGGTTTTACTCTTGATAATCATGAGGAAGCGCTAAAGGTATTTCAGAAATGTAAATTCAATCTGGTTTTAAGTGGGCATATTCATATACAGGATATAAAGGCAAGTGAGGATGAAGGAAGTAAACAAATTTATGATATTGCAACCAGTGCACTCAGTGTGTATCCGGTGCAGTATGGAGTACTTAAGTTTAATAAAGCACAGGGTTTTGACTACAGTACATCATTAGTGGATGTGGAAAACTGGGCGAAAGAGAGTGGTAACAGTGATGAAAACATTATAAACTTTAATGAATATGCGAAAGGTTATTTCGCAGATATTTCATACAATAAAGCATATGATCAGCTAACAAATGCGGAAAGTTATTCTGAATATGCAAAAGTACGAATGGCGGAAACCATGAGTTTACTAAATATCAATTATTTCGGAGGTAATATAAATTCGATAAAAAAAGATGTTTTGGAATCGGAAGGTTATCAACTGTGGCTGAAAGCAAAAGAGCCGGAATTTTTAAGGAAGTATATATTAAGCATACTTTCAGATAGTAATACGAATAACAATGAGGTACAAATATCTTTCACGGATTAAGACAATTTCAATAGTTGGACAATACAACAGAAAAAATTAACTACGTTGTTCATCCAACTCCATTAGGAAGAAAAAGTATAGCTTATATAATATATAATTATTTAGCTTGCTTTGCTTCGTAATTGGAGACAAATAACGAAACAACTTGGTGTATAATAATAAGCATATTTTGATTAATTACAAGATCATTCTCACCTTGTGACAACCTCTCACAGCCATTGTAATACTACATAGGTATTGGTTTTGTTACCTATAATATTATAGTGGCTTATATATGGTTATATATTGAAATAGTAACATTTAACCTACTTTATTTACCATATTTGTACAAAATATTTCGTGATTGACTTGTCATTTCACCTCTTTTAGCAAATATCTATCTAAATACATAGACCGCCTATGGGAAAAGTATGGACTTGTTCATGGGAAACTCGTAAGATACGCAGTCGACACAGTAATCAGCATATTTACTTTTACAAAACTTTGGAAAAAATTAATTGAAAACATATATTATGTCAATGGTAAAGAGACATTCTCAAATATAAAGATCCATGAAAAATTTCTGGCATTTATCACTTACATGTTTGGAAAAAATAGGTTATAATAGTATTAACATACTTCAATTAGATATTTATAATATATAAATCCAAAATAATAAAGATAAGATGTAATAAATGCGAATTGCGAAGGAATACATCTCTATATGTGCTTGGAAAAAATAATGGAACAGGAGGGAAATTAAATGAAAAATTTTACTAAATTGGTGTTGCTTTTGTGCGGTCTATACCTGATGTTGGAATTTTACACACCGAATGTCCAAGCAGAAAGTGTAGCAAACAAAACTTATATAATGGAGGTCGGATGTAAACAGACCGTCACCTACAAAAGCGACTACTCTTACAGCGTTAAAAATAATAATATTATTAAAGTAACAAAAAAGGGCAGCAAGTTTAACATTACAGCACTTAAGCTAGGAAAAACAACAGTCACAATTAAAGATTATAAAAAGAAAGACATAGCAATAATAACAGTAGATGTAAGGAAAGAACGGGAGGTCATTACCTCTTCCTATGTAGACTTGACAATTGGAAAGTACATATTGATAAGTGAACTGCAGGAAATAAAATTAGTAGATGTAGGAGATGGATATTTTGAACCTGCAGGAATTGGTGATCCACGAAAGGTATACATTTATACAGGAGATACAATAACAGTGGATAATGAAACCTACGTTGATATCAAAGTATCAAAAGGCAAATTATATTTGAAAGCAAAACGGGGAGAAATTGCTACTTTGACTGTTAAAAATCAGAAAGACAACACGGTATACACATTCGAAGTAGGTGCAGATGATTCGGAATACTTTAAAGAAGTAGTATGTAATGTAGGTGACACCTTAAAATATGATTGTGATTCATTTATTATTATTAGGGGAGATGCGTTGAAAGTAGAGAAAACAACATCAGGGGTAACTATTAAGGCGATATCGTCGAGAGGGGATAGCGGATTAGTAGATTTATTGGATAAGGACGGTGTGTTAATAAAGAGACTTTTAATAGAAGTGAATGAAAGCTACTAATACCTGTAGAAGGATACATGATATTAAAAAAGTTATCTAGAGGATTTTGAATATTTTGCTGACTTGTCCAACAAATTATTTTGTGGTATTATGTAGCTAAGTAATAGATGTTGTCGTATATTATAGATAATATTTTATTAACGTTTCAAGTATTAAATATGACAAATTACAAAATATGGGGTTAAACTATTTTTGTAAAGGTGGTGTTGTATATGTGTGAAAAGAAAATAAGTCACACAAATGACAATCAGTACTCGGAGGAGGATGCTTCTATGAACACAACGATTGAAAGACAAGAATATAAACGTTTAGATTTTAGTAAACTTAATTTTAGTGACATAGTAGTGACAGCCGAAGAAGCTTTACGTGATGTGAATCCATTTAAATGGTCTGATGATGTTTTACAAGGAAAGAATAAAGTAATCATACAAAAAACCGAGGATAAATAGGGGTTAGATTAAGGTGTAAAACAGGGTTGTTAAAACAGAATAATTTTATTATTTTAATAAAGATAAGATTGATTTTACTGTTATTGGATTTATGCAAGCGGATGTTTTTGAGAAGATAATAAAATATATTGAAAAATTAAAAATACCTATTGAACAAATTACGGAAAATTAATAAATAATATTTAGGCATCTCCGCTAATTACGGAGGTGCTTTTTTGATGGGAAAATAAACTCATCTATTGTTATATTCTGGTATTTTCTGTTCAATTATATCAAATTGATACCGAGAGGTAGAAATGCGTTAATGACTATAGATCTCTTGCAATTAACAAGGTATGCTCATAGAATAATTCCGGAAAACTTAATTTTTTGTAGAAATTTGTGGCTTGCATGGCTGCAATTTGCTTTTCGGTAGGATGGGTCATGCTATAAAGGGATCCAATCGATGAAAAATAGAATAATCGAAAATGCTCCGCTGCCGTATCGTTGCAATCCGGAAATACCTGTTTCGTTCCTTGTGACAGGGTCAAGAATAATGGACGAATATTTTTTTTGTATTCACACAGTTTTTCAGAACGACTGTTGTTTTCAATCGAGTCAAAGTGCTCCGATAAGAGTTTTAAAAGTTTTTCCTGTCGCACAATGGAATCGGTTAAAAAATGGCAATACTCTTCTTTGTTCCGAGTTTCAATCTGTGCAAGCCCAAGTTCTAATTCTTTCTGCCAGGTTAGATACTCCTGTTTTAGGATATCCAGAAAAATTTCTTCTTTCGTTTTGAAGTAGGTGTAAATGGCCGTACGAGTAATCGAAGTCATTTCAGATATTTCTTTTAAATTAACGGCATCATATCCACGGTTGGCAAATAACGTATCGCATGCGTCAATAATCTCCTGGCGACGGTCTTTTATTTCGGTCTGTGACCGAGCTCTTTGATTTCCCATTGGTCGATTCCTTTCATGTTTGATTATTCTTATCATATCACACAAAAATAAAATTATCAATATTTAAATGACAAAGTGTGAATTATGAATTGACACGGCGTCACTTCGGTGCTATTATCATATTAGTGACGCAGAGTCAATTAAAAAAGCATAGAAGAAAAAGGAGAATAACAAATGAAGATTATAACAATGGAAGAACATTATGGACACGCAGCAATAAGTAAAGCAGGGGAAGAAAACTTAAAGAAATTAGTACCTGACTTTGCGGCCGCATTTGGTAACAGAAGAACATTCGAACTCTTATTTGATCTTGATAATGAGCGAATTAAAGCGATGGATGAGGATCACATTTGGGTACAGGTACTATCCAATACCTCAGCACAGATGGTAGGACCCGATAAGGCTGTAGAAGTATGCAAACAAGCAAATGATTATCTTGCAGAAGCAATCATAAGACATCCAGATCGTTTTGTTGGACTTGCAGCGATTCCAACGGCAGTCCCAGAAGCATGTGCAGAGGAATTGAAACGATGCGTAACGGAACTTGGATTTGCAGGAGCACAAATCAGTGGACGTACGGATGGAAAATTTTTGGATGATCCTTGTTATGAAGTTTTCTTGGCAATGGCAGAAGAATTAGATGTGCCGATCTATTTGCATCCTGGTTTTCCTCCAGCACAAGTGAAAGAGCAATGTTATGAGGGGAACTTAAGCCTTGCAGTAAGTACCCGTATGGCGACAAGCGGTTACGGTTGGCATGTGGATGCTGGAACGCAGATGCTACATATGGTTTTATCTGGAACATTTGACAAATTTCCAAAATTGCAAATGATTTTAGGTCACTGGGGCGAAACCCTGACGTATTTCTTTGATCGTTTTGATTCCACTTTCGCTGCAGAGATGACTGGATTAAAGAAAAAACCAAGTGATTATCTGAAGGAAAATATGTATATAACACCAAGTGGTATGTTTACGCAGGCACTTTTGGACATGTGTGTTAAAACCATAGGTATCGATCGAATTTTGTTCTCTGTGGATTATCCATATGTTTCTACGAAAGAGGCAGAAAACTTTATTTTAAACAGTAGTTTATCTGAGGAAGAGAAAGAAAAATTTGCGCATCTGAATGCGGAGAAGTTGCTAAAACTTAAGTAAAGTAAATCAGTATGAAAGAATAAGAAAGGATTTAATTATATGAGTCTGAATGCACAACAAATGAAAGTTGTTTCCAACGAACTCTATCTGAATTATGAATTGTTCAATGGGGAGGAACATGTGATTTTGTCTGAATTGGAGTTTTCCCCAAAACAATTACATGATTCTCTGGAAATGGATGGCAACTCAAATGGATATGACGTCTGGAAATTGAGAGATTATCTCATAGATAAGCTGAAGGAACAAGGAAAGGAACCTTATCCATTTTCAATTTTAAAGGAAAATATATGGTTTCCCTACCGGAAAACCTGGTAAGTTCAGCAAACCGAAGGTTCGCTTTGAACATGAGAGTTAACGAAAACACATCCAAAATAGAAGGAGATTAGTTGAAATGAGTAAAGTTGTAGATTTTTTAAATGAGGCAAAGACATTTTATATTGCTACTGTAGAAGATGACCAGCCAAGGGTACGTCCTTTTGGTGCAGCAGTAGAATACAATGGAAAGGTATATCTATCAACCAGAAATGACAAAAAGGTATATGCACAGTTTACTAGAAATCCAAAAATTGAGGTATCTGGTATTGTAAAAGGAAAATGGATCAGAATTACTGGTAATGCTGTTGTTGATGAGAAAATAGAAGCGAAGGAAGCAATGTTGGAAGCAAATCCTTTTTTGAAAAATACATACAGTATTAATGATGGAATATTTGCAGTATTCTACATCGATAAGATGAAGGCTGTTGTATCCGGTTTTGATGGTGAGTCAGTTGAATTAGATGATTAGTAAGATACAGAGGGATGTTGCAAGATAATAGGAGAGGTTCAGCCTTTTGGGAAAGTAAAGTTTTGCATAATTAGGTAACCCTAGTAAAAAAGTCACTTGCAAGAGTTTTAACAATTCTTGCAAGTGACTTTATTATTAGCTATAAGGAAGCTCCCTTTGTATTACTTTCTGAAGGCGCCTCATTCGATTTGGTTTTGGAACGATGATCAGTATGGGTTACATTTTTATTGCTAAAATTATTATCAGAGACAATACTTTTACCTTGTTTCTTGGAGGACGTATTTTTAGCATTCATAATTATTATTCCTTTCATAATTGATAGGGGTAGTGTTTGTAGAAAAAGGAATAGTATACATAAATTAAATCCTATACTTTCAGGGTTATTTCTTGTATTTGCTACTATTATCAGAAGTTTTCTAATAAATTGTAAAAAACTCTATAGAATTAATATTTGAAAGATGATTATTTTAATGAAAGAAGACTTTCAATTTAATCTGGAGATTGGAGAAAATAGTATGAGTAATGTTGACTTAAGCAACGGCTCAGCGACAACAGAAGCTGCTATTTTAAATACATTGATGTATTTAGGTATTGATAGATTGGATGCAATTGATAATGTTTGGGATATGAAGTTAATCGTAGATGAATTTGAAAATTATTATGGTGAAACTATAAACATAGATAACAATACTTATATTTTGAGTAAGTTCAGTATTGATCAAGCAGCATTTTACAATCGGCAGAAACAATTCCTTACTGTCAAAAATGCCACAGAGAATAACGCGCACCTTAGCAGTATGGTAATCGGAAATCAAAGTAAGAATTTAAGATATGATAAGGCGGGATTAAATGCATGTACCTTTACGGATGCATCCGGTAATATTACAGTTGTTTTTCGTGGAACTGGAAGTGGTGAATGGATTGATAATGGGGAAGCATTATCTGGAATAGCGGAAGTAAATACCTATCACAGCTACGATCATAAGGGTAACATTAGGGCTAGTTACATGGTGACGGAATATGCTTCTGATCAACAAGCCCAAGCCCTTAATTATTTTAATCAGATTGCAGCAAAAAACGAATGGACAAAAAAGAATAACATCATTGTTACCGGTCATTCAAAAGGAGGTAATAAAGCACAGTATATTACCCTGAATTCTGACTTGGTTGATGAATGCTATAGCTTCAACGGGCAAGGCTTTTCTCCAGAAGCACTACAGTCATACAAAGAAAGATATGGTAAGAATTATCAGTATGCTGTTAACAAGATATATTCTTTCTCAGCGTATAACGACTATGTGAATGTATTAGGTGACAGAGCTGTTCCAGCAGACCATATTTATTGTTTTGAAGCACCGTTAGGAGACCAAAGCACAGAAAAATATCATTTTATTAATGCCATGCTATCAATGGATGGAGGTTTTAATAAGCAAACAGAACAAGGTGAATTATCAAAATATTTAGAAATGCAAAGCCAGGAAATTATGAGGATGGATCCGCAATATCGCCAATATGTAACACGAGGCATAATGGATATCTGTCAATCTCTTTTAGGCAGGGGGATCCCGGTGAATGGAGATAGTGTAACAGAGGAGGATATGTATAAAGGAATCTGGATAGTAATTTTACCTTTCATCATTGATTTACTTGGAACACCCCAAGGAAACAATACCTTGGAATTACTTGCAAAAACATATGGAGATGATATTTTAAGCATCATCGAAGCTTTTTATAAACAAATAGGTGAAGAGCATGGAATTATGGCAGAAACAATAGCAATCATTGTTACAGGATATGTAATCGGATACATTGCTCCAATCCTTGTAACAGGAGTAGATACGATGATTGGAGTCATATGGGCGATTAATGCAATAGAAAAAATGGATTCCTTTCTAGCGTAACATATCATTCATTTTGAAAAGATTACTACAAATTACTTTTTATGTAAGGGTTGTTAGACAATACTATAATGTAGAATATTGACATTATAATAGAAATAATAGGAGAACTTTTGGAAACTGGGTTTACATTCATGCCATGACATAGTATAATTACATGAAGCATACATATTGGGGAGAGTGAATAACATGTTAAGAATTTTTATATGTCCAGATTGCTATAACTTTAGAATAGTATCTAGAAAACCTGATGCTATTTGTTACCACTGCGGAACTCCGTTAGTGAAATCTGATCTTGAATACACTACCTATATGAATATGACGGAAGCAGCACGTATCATCTATAAGGAAAACTACAAAGATAGGATAAAACTTTATCATAATAAACTAAGTGTATTGTTTCAGGAGAAACATATCATTTAAAAAAGTCCCAGAAAAAGGAAAATTAATTCCTGATTTTGGGTTCTTTTTTAATCATTGTTATGATTAAAGTAAAATAGAGAGTTACCTAATACTATTAAAGAAGGAAGAATAAAAATGCAGAAAATAATTGATAAAAAGCTATTAATCAGAAGAATATTTGTAATCATTTGTGATATCGTAATTATTATGATGTCAAGTGGAATGGGATTACTTTTGCGATATGATCTGATACCAAGTTCGATTGACCAGGGATTTATTGAATCGGTATGGAACTACTTTCCGATTAATTTAATATTAACTATTTTTATTTACTATTTATTTAAGTTGTACCATAGTCTTTGGATCTATGCAGGAGTAACCGAGATGCAGAATGTATTCTCCGCTTGTGTAGTATCATCTTTAGTTCAATTTGTTGGGATGCAGCTACTTCATTACCCGGTTCCAAGAAGTTATTATTTTCTTTATGGAGGGGTATTATTACTACTAACCATAGGAAGTCGCTTTGCTTATCGTTTGTTGCGAAGTACACTTCACAAACATAGTAACGTTGGAGTAATGAATAAGGTGATGATTATTGGTGGAGGCAATGCTGCCAATGCTATTATTAAAGAAATCGGATCTAGTGAGCATGTACATAATACTGAAGTAAAATGTATCATAGATGATGCACGTGAGAAACAAGGAAGATACATACAGGGAATTCGCGTCGTAGGGACAAGACATAATATCATTGAGTGTGCTAATCTCTATCATATTGATGAGATTATTATAGCAATGCCTTCTGCACCAAAGAAAACAACTAGTGAAATTATTGAAATCTGCAAGGAAACCAATTGTAGCTTAAAGATTCTTCCTGGAATCTATCAGTTTATGAACGGCGAGGTAAGCGTTAGTAAACTTCGAAAGGTTGAAGTAGAGGATTTACTTGGGAGAGATTCAATTAAGGTAGATCTAAATTCTATTATGGGATATGTAAAGGATAAAGTTATATTAGTAACTGGCGGAGGTGGATCTATCGGTAGTGAGCTTTGTAGGCAGCTGGCGGCACACGAACCCAAGCAACTCATCATCGTAGACATCTATGAGAATAATGCATACGATATTCAACAAGAGCTAAAAATTAATTTTCCTAGTTTAGATTTGGTTGTCTTAATTGCTTCCGTTCGTAATTCTGCTAGAATAAATTACATATTTAAAACCTATCAACCTAATATTGTGTACCATGCGGCAGCACATAAGCATGTTCCGTTAATGGAAGACAGCCCGAATGAAGCAATTAAGAATAATGTTCTGGGAACTTGGAAAACAGTTATAGCTGCAGATTTATATGGGGCTGAAAAGTTTGTAATGATATCAACAGATAAGGCAGTAAATCCTACTAATATCATGGGAGCCTCTAAGCGCATCTGTGAGATGATTATTCAGCTCTATAATAATCGCTCTAAAACGGAATTTGTAGCGGTTCGGTTTGGGAATGTATTGGGTTCTAACGGTAGTGTAATTCCATTATTCAAAAAGCAAATTGATGCAGGTGGGCCGGTAACCGTTACCCATCCTGATATTATCAGGTACTTTATGACCATTCCGGAAGCAGTGTCCTTGGTGTTACAAGCAGGTGCCTATGCAAAGGGAGGAGAAATCTTTGTACTTGATATGGGTGAACCGGTGAAAATCTTTGATCTTGCCATGAACTTAATTCGATTATCTGGATATAAACCGAATGAAGATATTATGATAGAGTTTACAGGACTTCGTCCTGGGGAAAAGTTGTTTGAGGAGCTTCTTATGAAAGAAGAAGGCATGCAAGATACCGATAATAGACTGATACATATTGGTAAGCCAATTGAGCTTGATGAAGAAAAATTCTTAAGACAGTTGGAAGAATTAAAAGAAGTATGTTTGTTGGAACCAATTGAAATAAGAAAGTTAATAAAAGCGATTGTACCGACATATGTAATAAAGAAATTATAGTATTCAAAAAAGTATACAGACATAAACACCCATATTACCAAGCTAATGCAGCTCTGAAAGGTAAATATTTTTCGCACTAATTATATTAGAAAGTTAAGGCAGAAATCTCTTTGATATGATAAAATAAATAAAACTTTTTCACAAAGGAGTAAATTATCATGTCCAGAGCAGCTCA
>Ga0209511_1001900_pt1 | contig 17815 bp, 16 predicted proteins | sample SSSSmetaG_FD_184141 | JGI IMG/M metagenome (GOLD analysis project Ga0209511, IMG submission 184141) | Glacier valley bacterial and archeal communities from Borup Fiord, Nunavut, Canada, to study Microbial Dark Matter (Phase II) - ​SSSS... | ecosystem: Environmental > Aquatic > Freshwater > Ice >...
AAACTCTCCGTACATTGACGAGTACGCTCTCCCTTGTCAAAAGAGCGACTCTCGCGCGGGCACTTGCGCGCCCACGCACCTATTTTACAGTGTGTGCTTTCTGTCACTGTTCAGTTGTTAACGTGCGCGCCGACCGGGGAACAAAAAACCGAAAGCGTTCGCTGTCGGTTGGAACAAAGCTGGCAAAGCATCCGGCTTCTCTTGAAACCGTCGCTCGCATTTACGCTGCGTTCGTCATCGTTTCCAGTTGGTGTGAGCTTCGTACTGCTTGCGCACTGCGTTTTCTCATGTAGGCAGTAGTATAGCATACACTTTTTACAGCGCAAGGGTCAATTTGAATCTCGTTTCAAGTTGGCTTGCACGTATCTTTTTGCGCGCTGTACTGATCGACCCCGTAGCCTAAATCAAACACCCCCGCATTCAAGTCGTCGGGCGATGGTTGCACCATTGCGACACTCGTTTTTGCCAGCGCACTGCATCCATTCTCATCGTGAATAGGCGTGTAATTAGATGGAACAGGTTTACTATTGTAGGTGAACGTCCACAAATAGTTGCCCGGCGTATCGGGTGCGGCTATGGTTGTATAGGCACATTCCTGTTTATCAAAGCGCCCATCGCCTTTTGTCCAGACGCTCCCATTCGCAGTTTGCGCGATGTAACCATAGGTCATGCCGGGTGTGCCGCATAGTGAAATATCAACGGGCAGCCCAACGCCTGCGCCTGGCGGCACTTCGGCAGTGAACGGCATCGCCATGTTTTTGGCGGGCGGCACTTTGGGATCAGCTTTTGCGCCATTTTTGATGAACTCCGAAAGCGCAACACTTATCCCGTTCGGCGGCAGCAAATTGATGTAAAAATAGCGGCCAGCCGGTGGTATTTCCGGTTTATTGTCCATCAAACCACGTACATAAAATGCAAAATATTGCAACACGACAGGGCTTCCATTATGCCCTTGCCCTAATGTGTTGATGCTGGTATGCGTTATCCCCAGATCGTTCAGGCGATGATCGAACGCAACAAAATCGCGGAACGGGACAAACGGATCGTGGGTGCCACGTCCGATCACGAGCACTTTTCCCTTGAGCCGCTCAGCCATACCAATTGGACTGCGCGCGTCGGCCTCGACCGGATCGCTGGTTCCGATGAGCGTCTTCAAATCATAATGTCCCGGTCCGTTGGATAGTCCGTATTGATAAATATCCGAATTGTGTGCCGCCGTGCTGAACAGGTAGCTCATGTTAGGATAAGTCAGGACGCTGCGCTGACTGAGTGTTCCCATCGCCGTCGGCATAATATCCGCAAAAGTGGCGATCACGTTATAGTTTAGCTTGAGCGGATTGATGCTCCACATGAGCGCATTCAACCCGCCACGACTAGCGCCTTCGATGACAACGCGCTGTGCATCGCCGCCATTCTGACCGATAAAATCAAAAAAGCCACCAATGGCACGGTAGGTATGTTCATCGATGCCCATGCTTTCCGTCCCGCCAGAATTAGTAATGGCCGCGATGATGGGGTGAAAACCGGAGATCGCAGCAAGCGCGGTGAGGCCAAGTAAGCCAGTGTCGCCATTTTTCCAAAGCCGCTCATTGTTACTGTTACCTAAGCCGTCGCCGCTGAGCACCACCGGAATCTTCATAGTACGCTGCCAATGGGGTGGCAAAAAAATCGTGAAGAGCACGCCTTGAATCGGCACATTGTTCACGATCTGAATGGCGTCAATTCCTAATTGTGCATCCGTCCACTGATTGATAGTGATCACTTGTGTCCCCGGCGCGAGTTCATTTTTCAAGCGCGCAAGCAGCGCATCGCGTTCAGCCGCCGTGATCGATACCGGATCGGTATCCATGTTGCTGTAATCGTTGTAATTTGCGGAAGTCGTGCGGATCGGTGCAGCATCAGTAGCGCCAGGCATAGGATAATTGGTGTTGATCACGCCGACTTCCTGCGCTTTGACCACCGAATGAACCGCAGGTGACAGCGCGCTCAGCATCCCTAGCAGCGCGACTATCATCAAACGAACGCCTACGGATCGTTTCAGTGATATGGGCAAAATAGATTCCTCGAATAGCATGTGAATAATCGGCATCGTTGCCAGATTAACCTGATCGCAATGAATTTTCAACATTATCTCAAAAATCGTGTACTATACGGTGATAACCTGTATCGCTTGTAGAGGGGTGCTGCCATGCAACGCTTTCGCCATTTTTGCCATGTAGTTTCTCATTGGGTGTTGATCAGTGTGCTCGCTTTGTTGATGCTGCCCTTAAGCGCAGTACGTGTTCATGCTGCGTCGCTTACCGCGACCGTTGCCGTCGATTTACTGAATGTGCGGCGTGCGCCCGGACTGAACTATCAGGTGCTCGGTACGCTGCTGCGCGGTGCGCAGATTACCGCCGTGGGACGCGATAGCAGCGCTACCTGGATTGAAGCTGCCACGCCGTTCGGTGATGGTTGGCTCAGCACGCAGTTCATCAGTCTCACCAACGGGACGCTGGCCGATTTGCCGGTGACTGATCAAGCTATCATCCCATTCGCAACCGTCAGCGCGTTTTTGGGAGTCCTTGTGCATGGCGGACCCTCATTGGATTATCCGGCGATCGGCGTCTTGTTCTTTGGCAGCACAGTGACCATCATTGGTCACGATGACAAATCGACATGGTTGGAAGTTCAAGCAAACAATGGTACTGGTTGGATCGAAAGCCAATATGTCAATATTGTGGGTAACGTGAGCTTTGCGCCGAACACTGCCAGCAGCGCACCAGCAACCGCTAAAAACGTCAATTATCGATTGATCGTACGCAGCGCTCCAGACGCCAACAGCGCCGTAATCGGAGTGCTGAGCTACAACGAATACGTGCGGATTGTGGGCGTGAACGCGCGCCAGACGTGGTGGCAAGTGCAGGGCGCTTTTGGTACTGGATGGGTTTCCGCACAATATGTGTCGGCATTCGGTAACCTCGGAGCTTTGCCTGTTGTTGGTTGATCGAGTGCATCCCCGCGCGCTGCTGCTGGTCGGCCTGCTGTGCGGATCGATGGCGCTGGCCTGTGCACTGCCCGCGAATCTGACAGGCGGCGCACCGAGTAAAGCCGCTGATGGATTGATCGCTGGCCGTGCGGCGGTGATGTTCCTCGCGCCCGACAGCAACAGCACGCTGGCAGAAGGCGCAACTATTCAAATCGCAGTGAGCGCGCAAGATGCAAAAGGCGTGTCGCGCGTTGATTTGACAGTGGACAACATCCCGCTTGGCAGCCAGACCGCCGCGTTACCGATTGCTCAGCAGTTTACAGCGCTGCAAGTCTGGACAGTCAGCGGCGTACAAGGCCATCTGCTCAACGCGATCGCCTATGCCGCTGACAATTCGGTGATCGGTGAAGCATCCATGACGGTTTCGGTGGTCGCACTGCCGTCTACGCCTACACTCACCGCGCTGCCGCCTACTGCAACGTTGGCACCGTTCGTTGTGGGCAGTGCACCGCCTGTCACGATCATCGTACCGACAGCGAGCATTACTATGGCCTCGATCCTCAGTCCGCCGCCGTCGCTCACGAATGGTGCACCACCTGTTGGCGCTGGCGGAACGATCGGCACGTCAACCGCTGCACCCGCATCTGCACAAGGCACAGTCACCAATCCGTACCTGAATGTGCGCAGCGGACCGGGCATCACCTACGCGGTAATCGGCTCACTCAAAGCGGGCGATGTGGTGAGCATTATTGGCCGCAACGCCGATCGCACCTGGTGGATTGTGCAAGGCGCTAATGTACGCGGCTGGATCATCAACACGCCGACGTATTTGAAGACTACAGGTGACCTGGCGAAGATTCCACTGGCGTCCGCGCCGCCGTCACCGGTGCCAACCGCTTCACCTGCGCCGAATGCCGGACTGGGACTTGCGCCGACCAGCACGCCATAAACTGCTCAGCGTATGACGGGCGGCGTGCTGTGATGGTGGCTGATCTGAAAAAGCACAATGCCCGCCGCAACCGCCGCATTTAACGAGTCGAACGAGTTGGACATGGGAATGCTCACATGCACATCGACCACTTTGCGAGTGACCGGACGAGCGCCTTCGTGCTCATTGCCAATCACCACGACCGAGCGCTTTGCCCAACGTTCGGTGAACACATCGTTTGCGCCGTCAGCTTCTAGACCATAAATCCAGAAGTCATGCTTTTTGAGCAGCGCTAGATCGTGAGTCAGTGAGGTGGATTTGATCATCGGAATATGAAAAATCGCGCCCGCCGAGGCTCGAAACACCTGATCGTTGATCAGGCTTCCCCCGCGTGCGCTGAGGATAATCGCAGAAGCGCCCGAACATACCGCCGTCCGCACGATGATCCCGACGTTTCCGGCGTGCTGCACTTGATCCAGCGCGATCACGGTCAATGGGTTGACATCCTGATTGGCGTCCAGAAAAGTTTCCAGCTCGGTATAGTCAACCGGGCTGGTGACGGCTACCACGTCCTGATGTTCGCCCGTATGCGCCAGTACGTTGAGTTTAGCAATGTCCACAAAATCGAAGCGCACCTGATTATCCAGCGCCAGCGCTTTCAATTCCGCGATATAGGGGCGCTTGCTGCTCACCGAGAAATAAATGCGATTGATCGGGTGACCCGCTTTGAGCGCTTCAGACACCGCATTGTAGCCGAAAATGACGTCTTTCATGGCTTATCCGTGACAGCACTACATGGCAACGACGGTACTCTCAGCGACCACATAAACGCGATCGCCAGTATAAGGACGGATGGGCGAGGCGCTCGTAAAGCTGCTGAATGCGGGCAGTACGCCCACCTTCCGGCTGAACCAGAAGCAGGGCAACGTCACGCTTTGGCGACCCCTGCCGAACAAACGCGCGCCCGGATGCAAATGTCCGGCCAGCGTATAGCCGCCTGCATATACATCTGGAAAATGGCTGAGCATAAAGGGCGCTTCCAGGTACGGCCCATCCACGCAGCGGATTTTCCAGGCAGCAGGCGGATCGCCCGCCGCGTTATCATGGTTTCCGCGCACCAACATAATTTCAAGCGACGGATGCTGCATACGCCACGCCGTGATCCGTTCTAACAGCGCAATCGTGCGGCTGCCAGTGGCATGGAGCAAATCGCCTAAGATGATCAAGCGACAGGCACCTGTCCGCGCAATGAGGCCATCGAGTCGCATGAGGTCTTCTTCTGTGGTGCCATCCGGGATGGGCAGCGACTTCGCGCGAAAAGCTGCCGCCTTGCCCCAATGCAGATCGGATACGAACAACGTCACCCGGCGCGGCCAAAAAATCGCACGCTCTGCCAAAAGCAGCATACGTTCGCCGCTCAGCTCGATTTCGAGCGTATCGGAAACGGTCGTGGCGGGTGACACAGACTTCAAAGTGTTAGCTGTTCGCGGTATCGGGCGTTACGTCAGTGGGCTGAGCCGCGTCACCGTTAGCGGCAATGTCGGCCACTTCATTTACCGACTCAGTGCTTACCGCTTCAGCCGCTTCGTCAGACGCGGTTCCGCCAGCGCGCTCCGCTGTAGGCGTCAGTGCGGCGATCTCAGTCAGTGCAGAAGTTGCATCAGGCGCTGGCAAGGGTGGATTTTCACCGCGCGTGATCGCAGTCAGGCGTTCCAGCGTTTTGTCGCGCAGCATATCGCCTAGAACGTTGGTGCGATTTTGATCAGTCAGCAGCAACTGCTTGAAAACTGCCGCCTGCTCACCAAATTGGAGCGCCATCTCGTCAACGTGTGCGTCCAGTTCGTCACTTGTCACGTTGATCTTTTCCTGATCGAGCACTTTTGCCAACGCTAAGGAACGGCGTAAGCGCTGCTCGGCGGTATCGCGGTACATGCCGCGCAATGTGGCCGCATCGCGGTTTTCGATCTTCATCACTTCATCCAGCGACAAACCGCGCTCGCGAAAAGATTGATCGAGATCTTTGAGAATATCATCGACATATTCTTCAACGGCCACTTCTGGATATTTGAAGGTGGTGTTTTCGACCAGTTTGCTGAGCGCCAACGCCGCATAGTTGCTATCAGCGGTGCGCTTGGCGGCTTCCTGCAAATCCTTCCGAACTTTGATCCGGTAGTCCAGCAGATTATCGATCGCGTTATCGGTGACTGCTTTGGCAAAATCATCGTTGAGCAGCGGTAAAATAGCGGACTGTACCTGCTCCACTTTGACCGTCAGATTGAAGGTGTGTCCGGCCACATCTTTATCAGGGTGATCGGTGGGATAAGTCAGCGTGAAGGTTGTTTCTTCGCCCGCGCTCACGCCGACGATGTGCTCCGAAAAGCCCGGCATGAAGTCTTCTGCATCGGTACGCAGCAGGACATCGATCTCGTCGCTGAACGGATCGCCCTGCACTTCTGGCTGGACGGCCAGCGCGGATTGCACCGGAGTGTCAGCGGACAATTCAGTGCTGGCGGTGCTGTCGAGCACTGCGCTGTCCGCATCATCAGCACCGCTGTCGATCGCGAGCGCATCGTCTGCTGTTTCGGCATGATCGTGATCGGCATGTGCGCTGTGATCGTGAATCGTAATGCCCTTCACGGACATTTTGACTTTATCGCCCATTTGTGCGGGACGTTCAGCAGGTTCGATCAGCGCGCGGCCTTCCAGCGTTTGCGCGATCGCGCGGGTCACCATTTCGTCTTGCACTTCAATCGGCTCGAACGGGACGCGCAGTTCGCGATAATTACCGAGATCAATTTCGGGCGTCTCTGGCACGGTGAACACCAGTTTCAAGGCTGGCTCAGTTTCGATGTTGTCCAGTTGGCCGATCGCGAACGGCTTAATCCCGCTTTGCATCAGCGCTTCCTGATAAACGGAGTCGCCCAAGTCTTCGATCGCTTCTTCGAGCAGTGCGGCTGCGCCAAAATAGCGCACAATCACGTTGTACGGCGCTTTGCCTTTGCGGAAGCCGGGAATATTGGCCTTGGCTGCGACGCGCTTGGCGGCTGCCTGCATCGCTTTTTCGACGCGCGCCTGTTCGACTTCAACGGTCAGGCGGGCGGTATGATTTTCTAAATGCTCAGTCTGGATATTCAAAAGAGACTTTCCTTCGCACCTGTGCGCCGGTTAAGAGTTCGGCAGCGTGTTGGTTGATCAAGATTTACAAATTACAACGGATCACAGCAGATCACGATAAAAGCAAGTGGGGACGGGGGGACTTGAACCCCCACGATTTGCATCACATGATCCTAAGTCATGCGCGTCTGCCAATTCCGCCACGTCCCCGTGACCTGGCATAGCATTATACGTTGAACAGGCATACTTGGCAATATGCGGATTAGCCTTCCTGTTTGCAGTCGCTCAGCGCACAGGGCGCGGCGCAAGGCTGCCCATCATGATGATCGTCAACAAGCGCTCGTGGATCAAGCCATTACTGGCGACCACTTTCTGCCCATCGTATATACCGTCAAGCGTCCCCCGATAGCTGCTGATGCGCCCGCCTGCCTCTTGTACGATCAACAGCCCGGCCAGCACATCCCACGGCTTAAGATTCAGCTGCCACGAACCATCCACACGCCCCGCCGCCACATACGCCAGATCGAGCGCCGACGAGCCACTGCATCGCATGGCCTGCGCCCGCAAGATGAACTGCGTCCATTCATCGGTATTGTTGTCCGGGTTGTGCCACTTATCATTGGCGAAACTGGTCACCAGCAGCGAGCGCTCAATATCCGCCGTGGCCGAAACGTGGATAGGTGATCCGTTGAGCAGTGCGCCGCCGCCGCGTATCGCCGTGAAACATTCATCACGCCACGGATCGTACAGCACACCGACGATCGGCGTCTTGTCCGGTTGGCACAGCGCGATCGATACGCAGTAATGCGGCCAACCGTGCACAAAATTCGTCGTGCCGTCCAGCGGATCGATGTACCAGCGGTAAGGCGCGTCGGGCCTGTCGGCGGTTGCCCCGGACGCGCTGCTTTCCTCACCAACAATCGCATGGTCGGGATAGGCAGCGCGAATGCCGTCAGTGATCAAAACTTCGGATTGGCGATCATATTCGGTCACCAGATCGGTTGCCGATTTATAATCGACGGTACGCGGTAAGTCGGCACTGCGCAGGAGTGCGCCTGCGCGTTTAGCGAGTGTTTCGGCGGTAGCGAGCGCCGCTTGCAGATTAACAGACATTGTTTGCCCCTTAACTGATATGGACGTTATAGTGAGTAGTTGAAGCACAACAGGAGAGTGTAACATGTCCGATCGCCTCGGTTGGGAGCCAATCTGGAATAAGCCGATCATCCCCAAACGCTTTGAGAGTTTCGCTGCGCCGGGCACTACCGTTGTGGAATGGGCGAATGCGCTGCCTGTCGGAATCGCCATCCTGGATGTGGGCTGCGGCGTCGGACGGCACTGCGTCTATCTGGGCGCGCGCGGCTTCCGCATGGCGGGCACGGACATTTCACCGAGCGGCGTAGAACGTTCGCGAGCGGCCTGTGCGCAGCGCAACATTCCGCTGGATGCGCAGGTCGCGCCGATGATCGCGCTGCCCTGGCCGGATAACACTTTCGAGGGCGCGCTCAGCATTTCAACCATTCACCACGAACTGCGCGCGAACGTTGCACAAGCCATTCGCGAAGTTGCGCGCGTGTTGAAGCCAGGCGGATCGTTTCTGGTCGATTTTCCGTGTACCGATACGCTGGATTACGACCGGCTGCGCGCTGAAGTGGCCGCCGGTCAGCAGCAAGAAATCGAACCGAACACTTTTATCGATATGCGCCCGGATTCGGAAGACATCGACGGTTATTTGCCGCATCATTTTTCCGATGAAGCCGATGTGCGCGATTTACTCAGCCCATTCGAGATCGTGCGCTTATGGGCAGCGCTGCATCCGGCGCGCCCCGCACGTGGGCCGGGCAACGTCGGTAAGTGGGTGGCGTGGGCGCGCAAGCCGACGCTTTAACGCTCACCCTACTACCGCTGCTTGCCGGATCGCCTCAGCCAGATCGATGCGGCTCTCGTACAGCGCTTTACCGAGTACCACGCCCGCAATTGATCCGCTTTGGCGTAAGGCGATCACGTCCGCGATCGATCCGACGCCGCCCGACGCGATCACGGCGAGTCCCGTTTGCTGCGCCAGTTGTGCGGTAGCTGCCACGTTGACGCCGACTAGTTCGCCATCGCGGCTGACATCCGTGTACAGGGCGTGGCGCGCGCCGTCCGCAAAGAAACGCTTGCCCAGTTCAACCGCGGTCAGCGTGCTGATCTGCTGCCAACCGTGCGTTGCTACGAATCCAGCACGCGCATCCAATGCCAGCGCCACCCGATCCGCGCCGTAGTGAGCGATCAACGCGGCGGCTTGATCAGGGTGCTCAACCGCCAAGGTGCCGAGTACCACGCGTGCCACGCCCAAATCGAAGGCACGCGCCACATCGTCGGCAGTGCGCAAACCGCCGCCAAATTGGATCGGCGTGCCGAGTGCAGCGAGCGCTTTCACGACGCTTTCATTATCACTGGCAGTGCCAAGCGCGCCGTCCAGATTGACCACATGCAGCCAGCGCGCGCCCACCGCGATCCAGCGAGCACCCACTGCTTGCGGATCGTCACCGTACACCGTTTGGCGCCCCGGATCGCCCTGTTGCAAGCGAACCACTTTGCCACCCCGCAAATCCAGTGCCGGATAGACGATCATCGGCAGTGTTACAGGCAGTACAGGCGTGTTCACAGATGCATCGCGGCGAAGTTCGTCAGCAGGCGCAAGCCGACGCCCTGACTCTTTTCCGGGTGAAATTGTGCGCCGAACACGTTACCGCGCCCGACTACCGACGGGAAGCTGATCCCGTAATCTGTGCAAGCGAGCGCTGCTTCCGGCGCTGTGCGTACATAAAAACTATGGACGAAATAGGCATAGCCACCCGTCGGAATGCCTGCCAGCAAAGCGGAGTGCCCATCATGCTCAAGCTGATTCCAGCCGACATGCGGCACTTTCGGCCCGTCGGTTGGAAAGCGCACGACGTGCCCCGGCAGCAGCCCCAAACCTTCAAAGTCGCCCATTTCTTCGCTGCGCTCGAACAAAAGCTGCATCCCCAGACACACCCCCAAAATCGGCGTACCGCGTGCGGCATGTTCGCGAATCGGATCGATCATGCCGCGTGTGCGCAAGCTGGTCATGCCCGCGCCGAACGCGCCCACCCCTGGCAAAATGATCCGTTCAGCGTGATCGAGATCAGCGGGCGTGCTTGCCAGATGCGCATCGATCGATAAGTGGCGCAGCGTATTCATCACACTACGCAAGTTCGCAACACTCGAATCCACCACGGTAATCATGAGTTATATCCTTATTTGGCAGGGCTTAATTCGATAGGACTTTCAGCGCAGCACAATCAGCCGATACGACTCGGTATAGCGCGGTGGATCGCCTAATGCGTCGGTGTAATCCATATCGCGGCCTTCACGCAAGCGCTTTTCCATCGCGGCAGGGTCTTTGACCTGACTGTGATGTTGGCGAATGGCGGCGAGCTTGCGATCCAGAAACGGCGTGATGTCCACTTTCACATTCGGATCAGTAGCACCCGCCAGGTACACAAAGCGCACTTTGTGAACGTCCAACCCTTCATCACGCCATAATTCAATGAAGTTCAACCGATCGCGCGCCGTGGGGTACACCGCGTCCATCGCCGCATGGCCGATCGCGATGTGGTCGGGATGATTAATGCCGCCGTTGCGACCCCACCGCGCGGTCGGATCGTTGGTGATCACCACGTCCGGCTTTTGCTGGCGGATTACGCGAACCAGGTTGCGGCGCAGTGTCAGATCGGGCATGAGTTCGCCGTCCGGCATCCGCAAAAAGATCACGTCTTCAGCATGAGCGCTGGCACACATCGCCGCTGCGCGCTGTTCTTCTTCACGGATCAAAATCAATTGCTCGTGAGTCATGGCAGCATCATCGCTGCCTTTGTCGCCACTGGTCGCCAGCACGTAGATCAGACGCTTGCCCTCGCTGCCGAATTTTGCCAGCAGCCCACCTGCAAAAAACTCCGGATCGTCAGGATGCGCGAAAATCGCCATGACCCGTTCGATCGGAGCGTTTGGTTGATCAGTCATCATCCTCATCCTCTAGGTTATCCGTATCCATCATGCCATCCAGCGATCCACCCGCTAATGACGCGTTCGCACTATCGTTATCGTCGCCGTCAACGTGGGTATCTGACGCTTTGCCATGTTTAGCGCCACAATCGCAGCCGCCGCTCTCACTTTTTGAGCAGCCTGCCTGCGCTTTTTGTTGCAAAGCGTTGAGTTCCTCGATCGGCTCGATCTGTTCACGCTGCACAATGTAGCGCATATCTTCCACGAGCACAGTCACCGCGTCTTGCAGCGGATGCACGTCGATTACTTTGCCCAGACCGTGCGGCGTGCCGACCATCTTATTACGCTTCGGAAGCGCTTTGCGCGCCTGCACATATTGATCGTATTCGTAGATCAGACAGCAGCGCAGCCGTCCGCACATGCCCGTAATTTCGGATGGGTTGAGTGAAATCCCCTGCGCCTTCGCCATCTTGATGGACACCGGGCTAAAATCGGTCAGGAAGGTGCTGCAACAGCGTGGAATGCCGCACGCGCCGACACCGCCGAGCGCTTTGGCGACATCTCGCGCGCCGATTTGACGCAGCTCAACGCGCGCCTGATTGTAGCTGTTGCCAAGCGCCGTCCGTAAGCGATTGATGTTGACCCGATCGCGTGACTCTTCAGCGCTGAACAAGATCGTCAGTTGGCTGCCGTCGTAGTTGTACTGCGCTTCGATGAACTTACACATCTCGTAGCCGCCGATTTGCGACGCTTTTTCGCGGCAGATGATCAGCGCTTCGATCGCTTTCGAGTCCCAAAGTTGTTTCATCACCAGATCGCGCGGAGTAGCGATGCGCGAGATCGGCTTATAGTCGCTAACCGCTTTTTCCGGCGCTACAAACCCGATCGCTTGCCCCAGTTGGCGACCCCGCACCGTCTCCACGATCACATGATCGGACGGCTCCAGGTTGGGGAAATCAGCGCAATCGAAATGATACAGCTTGCCTATTTTCTGGAAACGCACGGCAATAATGCTCGTGCGGGTAGCAGACATTATGTTCGTTGATAGATTCGCAGACATCGCTCAAAACTCGCTATCAGCCAATGCCAATACAGTTGCCAATAAAGTTGACTGCTAACTATAACACGCTCGCGGGCAAGTCGGTAGCCCATCACATATCCGCTATAATCGTCGGCATGAACTCCGATATGCTGCCCGATACATTACCTGATGATTTGCCCGCCTGGATGCGACCGCGCCACCGCGTGATCGATTGGGCACTGCTGGTGATCTGTGCCTGTGCACTGCTGATCGCGCTCCCGTTGATCGCGTCGCCCGGCCTGCCACGCCATACGGATGCGGCACTGTTCGTGGCACGCGGCGCACAGACCGCACAGATCATGCGGAGCGGCACGCTTTATTCGCGGTGGGCGTCCGATTTTTATTTTGGATTAGGTTCGCCGCTGTTTAACTATTTGCCACCGCTCCCGCACTGGTTAGTGGGCGTGCATCAATTCATCACCGACGCCAACCCGATCGACAGCGTGAAAGTGCTGATTGGGCTGTCCTTGCTTGCCGCCGGAGTTGGCATGTACGGATTCGTGCGCGATCGGTACGGGGCGCACGCGGGTTTGCTCAGCGGTCTGATCTACCTGAGCAGTCCACCGCTTGCGCTGACGCTGTCTTACCAACGCGGCGATCTATCCGCTTTGCTGAGTCTCAGTTTGCTGCCGTGGGCGTTGTGGACATTGGATCGGTTGGCGCAGCAGCCGACTCGTCGCGCATTTGTCACCGCAGTGCTGACGCTTGCCGCATGGAGTCTGGCCGATGTGCGAATGACAGTGCTCGGCGCGTTTTGCGTGGCCGTCGTGATCGCCAGTAGCAAGCGGCGATATTTCAGCCTGTCTGCGATTGCAGTAGCGCTGCTGATCACCGCGTTTTACTGGTTACCGGCGTTAGCTGAACAAGACGCCGTACAGTGGATTCCGCTCGCTGCTGATCCGAACAGCGCCCCGATCACGCTCCTGCAAAACTTTGTTGTGCCCCCGATCGCAGCGCCGCACATGATCAATCCAGCGCCTTATCAGGGTTTGGGACTCGGTGTCAGCCTTGCTGCGTTGATCGGCGGGCTAACGCTTTTCTACGATTATGCAGTCCTGCGCGATCGGACGCCGTTTATGGGCGCATTGGTGGCATTCGCGATCGGCGGTGGGGCAGGCGTGCTGATCGCGAGCGTGGCCGAAGTCAACAATAGTGCCGGAGCATGGCAGCCCTTGCAGGCCTATCACTGGTTGAGCGGATTGGCGCTGCCCTGTCTGACGATCGTGGCAGGTGCTGCGGCAGCGAGCGTAGAACATCTGCCAAAGCGTCTGTCAATACGGCCAGCATTCGCGCTGACAGCATTTCTGGCACTGCCCACCTTGCTCACCATCACACCCGCGCTGAGCACTACCTACTGGCCAGCAAGCGCGGCGCTCACGACTGCTAATGATGCAGCAAGTGAGCTGGCCATCCATGCGCCGGGATCGCTGCGCAATGGCTTATTGCTGCCCATTGCGGCTTACCGAGCAGGTGCGCCGCTGGCAACAATCGCGATCAACACGCTGCCTGAGAACACATTGCGCAACGATCCGAGTGTGCTGCCGATCGAAGATACGCCGCTCTCTTCGCGTTTCACTGTAGCGCTCGGCACAATACAGCGCGTATCCTTCAAGCGTTACGCATTTCCAGGCTGGTTTGTCGGCATCGATAACATGGCCTATCCGGCAGAAAGCAGCTCGCAAGGTTTTGTAGCGCTGACTCTGCCCAAGGCGACTCGTGAGGTGGTAGTTGCTTTTGGAAGCACGCCAACGCGCACCTTCAGTTGGTTGATCGTGCTGATCGGCGGCGTGCTATTGATCACGCGGCTCCGCTTGTTACGCGAAACCGCCGTGAGCGAAAATGAGCGCTTAAGGCCGACAATCGCGTCGGCGTCCCTCTCTGCATCGGTATTAGTTTCGCGCAGAGAGGCCGCCGCTGTGGGGATCGCGATCGGTTTATGCGCGTTGAGTGGGCTGTGCTTGCGCAGCATTCAATCTGCCAATCTGCTTGCTGCTTTCCCACCAACACCCATCGCCAGTTATCCGGCTGTCGGAATCGAGCTAAGCATGAGCACACGCGATGCGGATGGGCAAAGCGTCCTGCTCTGGCGAGCACAGCACTCGATTCGGCTCAATTATCAGCTTGAGGCGCGCTTGATCCGTGATGTGGATGGTCAGGAGATCGGGCGGCGCGAAGAATGGTATCCAGGCGGCATTCCAACGTCGCAATGGACGCCTGATCAACTTGTGCGCGATCCGCTGCTGCTGCCGATCACGGCAGGTGCGCACATTGAGGTAGCGCTCGCGCAGTGTGCCACGCCGCAAACGCTGCCCTGTGATAAACCCACGCCGCTCACCACTGATCAGGGTGGCACGGCGATCGTGCTGCGGTAATGAGATGCACCACGACGAACAAAAGGGTGATATGACAGCTATAGTTGAGTTCGCCTACAGGACGCACGATAATGCTATAATCGATCTGAAGCGCGCATAGATTGCCGCTCGATTGTGGTTCAGGTTGATTACTACGTGCTGCTGTTTGCTGCTATTTGAATAGGGGATGTTGCTACCTTGAATGTTGGCGGATGGCTGCTGCTCACTGGTCTTTTTGGTTTGCTGATGCTGGTTATTCAGCGCGCAGAACTCAAACGCCGCATGATAACCGGACTTTTTATGTTAATCGCAGGCGTGCTGGTCTGGCGCTTTGCCTTGTACCGCATGGGCGGCGATTGTGTGCTTGACTGGTCTGTATTGTGCAACCTGCGTGTGCTTCAGCAGTATCACGGGGCGGTCGCGATCCTGACAGTCAACCGCGCATTGCTGACAGCGCTCACGCTCAATCTGCTCTTTTGGGCGTTGCTCGGACGTTACAATCCGGTCGGTTCAAGCGATGAGATCAAGGTCATTGGCAGGTATGACGAAGTGTGAATAAGACAAACTATAAATAAGCGGTGTGCGTCTATCGTTCATACATCTTCACGAATTTTTCACAAAGAGCGGCGCTTGTCACGTCCATAAAAGCTTATAGTAGTCGTATACCGTATCAAGTATAAATTCGGTTGGCGACATAGATATGCAGTGGAGCACTTCCCTATGATTGAAACTGAAGGATTAACCAAAGATTTCGGCACTTTTCGCGCGGTAGATGATGTTACGCTGAAAGTGGACGCGGGCAGCGTATTTGCCGTGTTGGGGCCAAATGGCGCTGGAAAGACAACCACTGTCCGCATGTTGACTTCTATTCTCAAGCCAACATCGGGTTGGGCACGTATAGCGGGCTACGATGTGGTGAAGCAAGCGGCTCAGGTGCGCGCCAGCGTGGGTGTCCTGACCGAACAGCACGGCCTTTACGAGCGGATGCGCGCGCTGGAATATCTCGACTTTTTCGGGCGCGTGTATGCGCTGACGCCTGCCGAAACCAAACAGCGCGGTATGGCGTTGATGGATCGTTTTGGCTTGAGCGATGCCCTTAATAAGCGGTTAGGTGAATACTCAAAAGGCATGAAGCAAAAGCTGGCATTGGTACGTGCCATGCTGCATGACCCGATGGTGCTTTTGTTGGACGAACCCACATCTGCTATGGATCCGCAAAGTGCCAAGCAAGTGCGCGACGCGATCATAGATTTGAAAGCCGATAAGCGAACGGTCATTCTGACGACGCACAATCTCAATGAAGCGCAGACGCTTGCGGACTGTATCGCAGTGGTGCGGCGTGGGCGGATCATTGCCAAGGGCACTTTTGGCGAACTACTGCAACGCTTCGTTGGCGATCCGTTGATGCATTTGCAATTGACGCAGCCTCTCAACGGTACTGCTAAGGATTTGGCCGATCTGGTCGAAGTGGCCGAACAGGGATCGGATTGGCTGACCTATCGCACACAGGATGCCCGCACCGTGAATCCGCTGGTAATCCGCCGCCTGACCGAACAAGGCGCACAAATCGTCACGCTCAGCGCGGTTCAACAAAGCCTGGAAGCGGTCTATCTACAAATCGTCGCCGAAGATGAAGGTAAACTCCACGAAAGCGCAGGTCAACACTAAATGGCAACGACACTCAGCAGCAGTTCAACCGTCCCGGCACTGGAGCAAACGCCGGTCGGAGCACGCTTTGGCGAACATGATGCACGGCAGACGATGCGCAATGCGTTGATCGTCACACGCCGTGAAGTGCGCGACAGCTTCCGCGATTGGCGCATCATGGGTCCGATCTTCGTTCTTACGCTGGTCTTTCCGGTGCTGGCACAAAACGCGACCGGCTTGTTCATCCATTTCTTTGAAGGGGCAGGCGCTGCGCCCTTAATCGATAATTTCCTGCCGCTTCTGCCAATGATCGTCGGTTTCTTCCCGATCTCGATCTCGCTGGTCATTGCACTGGAAACATTCGTCGGTGAGAAAGAACGGCGCAGCCTTGAACCACTGCTTTCAACACCGCTCACCAACACCGAATTGTATGTCGGCAAAACGCTGGCGGCTATGCTGCCACCCCTGCTGGCAAGTTATCTAGGCATCACGATCTACGTGGGCGGATTAATTTTCGGTACACAGCAGTGGCGGCCAGAGATTACGTTGATCGTGCAGATTGTAGCCCTGACCACTGCGCAAGCGCTGGTAATGGTCACCGGCGCAGTAGTGGTATCCAGCCAAACGACTTCTACACGCGCCGCCAACCTGCTGGCAAGTTTCATCGTCATCCCGATCTCGCTGCTGGTGATGCTCGAATCGTTCATCATGATAACCAATAATGGCTATGTGCTGTGGTATATCGTGATCGGGTTATTCATCGCGGACATTGTGCTGTTCAGCACGGGCGCACGTATTTTCAACCGCGAAGAACTGTTAGGTCGCCAGATGGACGAGATCAATCTGAGTTGGGTGGGTCGCACCGTCAACAAGAATTTCCGAGGCGGCGCGCACAACATCGCGGACTGGTATCGGCTGAGCGTGTTTCCGGCAGTTCGCCAACTGCGCACCCCCGCGATATTTGTCAGCGTGTGCATGATCGGTATTTTCATCGGCGGTTTCGCGATCGCCCAACTGCGCCCTGATCTGCAACTGCCTACCAGTACGAGTGATCACGCCAAAACAGCCAGCAGCTTTCAGAGCATGTTTCAGCTCGTCGGCGCACAGTCGCACAGCGTCCCGGCGGCGGTCTTACAAAATGTGCGCGTGCTCGTTGGGGCAACGCTGCTGTCCGTATTCAGCTTTGGCGTGCTCGGCGTAATCATTTCGATGGTGCCGTTTGGCGTGCTCGGCTTTTTGTTGGGTCAGCCTGCATTAGCGCAGTTCGGTATTGGCGCGTATGTGGCAGCAGTGCTGCCTCACCAGTTGATTCAAGTGCCAGCGGTGGTACTGGCGACGGCGGCGGCTCTGCGCTTAGGAGCGGTTGTGACTCACCCGTCCCCTGACAGCACGGTTGGCGAAAGCTGGCTCAAAGCGTTGGCCGATGTCGCGAAGGTCGGCGTAGGGGTTGTGCTGCCGCTGCTGATTGTGGCCGGGATCATCGAGGTATACATCACGCCAATTTTTGTCAGGCTAGCAGCAGGCGGCTAATCTTATGGTAAAGGCAGTTAAAGGTGGCATAGTATCAATGGGGCGAATTTTTCGACCCAGTGAAAATGAAAGAGCGTCCAGTCGAGAAAGTGAGCACAGTCTTTCCGTAACGCACCGAGCGTCAAACGGCTATGGTTGTGCCCAATTTCTTGTCGCGTGGCTTTCCAGACGTGTTCTTGCGGGTTGAG